>Ga0255336_100156_pt1 | contig 149012 bp, 141 predicted proteins | sample MeOH1_35cm_T3_17_FD_189102 | JGI IMG/M metagenome (GOLD analysis project Ga0255336, IMG submission 189102) | Sandy soil microbial communities from University of British Columbia, Vancouver, Canada - MeOH1_35cm_T3_179 | ecosystem: Engineered > Artificial ecosystem > Sand microcosm > Unclassified... | reverse complement strand
ATAACCCTGACGGCGGCCACATGGACGAACAATTCTACAGTGTCCGTGACCCTCAACTATGTAATCTGGTGAACCAATGTCATTCATAATCAACGATGGCACACAGAGATTCGCTTCCGATAACTCTCTTAATGTCGAGGTAGGATCGGCAACTCCGTCAGGACCTATAACCCTGAATGGAGTTGCCCTGCTGAGTGGTTCTAAGCTGGCGCGGTCCCGCGTTCCGTCGGCTGCCCTACTCCGCACCTCGGGGGTAGTCGCTACCATACCGCTGTACTCGCAGGTGACAGCCTCTTACACGGGTAAAACTGGATGCGGCTCATGCTCTGCTGGCATCTATGTTTCCGCCACGTCTACCACAATCACGCTGGCAAACGGGACAACCACCGCGATCAGCAACGTAACCTACACGGTGATCTAATGCCCATCCTGATAAACGATGAATCTGGCGGTGTAACTACCCAACTGCTGCAGATCGACAATAACGGTCAGCTATGTCTCGGTACAGGTACACCTCTGGCGAAGCTAACAGCAAACGGGGTAGGGCTATGCGATGCCTCGGGGAATCTGCTGACAGGAGTAGCCAGTGCAACACTCGCGCCGGGTAGCGGGACCGTGGTGCTTGGATCGAATCAGTATGCGACGGTCTACACCGTATCGGGGTTTGAACCTAATGTATGGCTGGCTGCCTATTTCCCCGCTACGAAGCATACCTACAACACGGTAAATAATACGTGGAGCACTGCGCCACTGTACAAAGTCTCCCACCAGGTCGACAACGTGGTGAGCGGCAACTTCGAGGTGATGTCGAATGATCTCTGGGTCAACGATCAATTTAATGCGGCCACCTATCCAGATGTTTCCTACATCTACATGTGAGGACAAATGATCTATTTTCTTGAGTACGATTCAGGAGGAAACATCGTGCACGTTTGCGGTGACCCCACTATTACGATTGTTCCGTTGATAAACCGGGTGGAGTACAAAGACGCGAACGGCAACCCTCTGGTAGATGCGAGCGGTGCTCCACTCTCTGGATCGGACCATCCCATGCAGGAACCGGTCGGTATCGACCAGGCGACACATGACATGTTAATCGCCAACGGGCTGGATAAATACACCTACAGCAATGGCGCAGTAGTCGCAAAGGTATAACTCCCCATGCCCAATAAAAAGACATCTCTCCTCGCATCGCTCGATCACTACTGCTACCGAGATCCAGTCATGCACATCCACGAGTATCCGGCTCTCTACGTCTGTCAGTGCCCTAGCTGCGCAGATCCTAACGTCCCCTGCACCTGCTGCCATGCGTCTCTGTCTCCGGAGATGGCAAAGCAGGCTGGACTAATGCAAAAAGACGGTACTGTCCTCTGTCCTGACTGTGGAGTAGCCATGACGCTCAACCCCGCACGGAGAGAGGCTGAGGTCCATGTGCAGCTCTGCACGGACAAGACGATCCACTATCCCGAGATGCACAAGGCCAAGACCATCAGCGATGCAGATTATGCTGCATGGAAAGCCACTCTCATCCGTGATGAGCTACTGGGCAACTATGTACGTGTGCCGACTAGCACAGTGTTTGCTAGGTTCTCCCACGATGAGACAGCATTGCTAGATTCCGCTCCAGACAAATTCCAGACCATCATGCAGGGTCGGGTGAATGACAGCGCGGAGAACGCAATGAGGCACTCTATCCCGAGTCAGCACAAGACCACTAAAAAACCCGTCAAGATCTAAAAAGCCACCAAAGAGGAATCCCCCAAAATGAGAAAATATATCCTTGCCCTGCTGCTCTGCGCGGCCTCGCTCTCCTATGCTCAGAGCAGCTTTGTCACCATCAGCGCGAGCAAGCTCTATGCCGGTGGAAGTCACCTAGTGCGAGCTGGTAAGCTCTGCGCTACTGCTACCGATGCCAGCGATCAGCCACTGTCTATTGGTGTGCAGGGTGGTGGTATTGTCCTGCCTCTTTCTGCATGCTCCACCATCAGCAATGGTGCAGCGACTCTACAGGTGGCGGACCCTCGCACAGCTAGTCTCAATGCTGAATACAGGATCACGGTGTTCGATGCGGACAGCCAGCGGACATCTATCTATAGCCGGGTAGTAGTCGATGGATCATGGTGCACCGGGACTACCTGTAGTCTCGACAGTTACGATCCGACTACCAGCGTACCTATGATAGTCCCGGATATCACGCTGGGCTCTGCCGATGCTACGGGGACCAAGGACGTATCCAGCAGGGTGAATGCTGCTATCGCTGCGCAGGTGGGTAGCTATCTCGGAAGTAGTGCATCGTTCACGTTGCCTCCAGGACAATTCTGGGTTCCAAGTCTGAGCAATGTCTACGGTGTACCCTTTACCGGTCCGGGAAGATTGCTGAAGACGGTCAATCAGACATCGCTCAACTCGTCGAATGCGACCGTGACCGCTACTACGGCGCAAGCTAACAGCTATGCCTATGCGACTCCTCGTCTGGTATTCGGGCAGGAATACATGAGCCACTGGATGGCTAACATACAGGGAGGAGCAGCGACCAAGGTACTATTTAGCGGTGACTCTACGACGCAGGGAGTCAACATCACCAATAACGCCTACCTTGTGGATAAATTGTTCGCTGCGTCGGCTTCGTCTGCGGGTTTGGTTAATATAACAACTTCCAATTCCGGTCAGTCGGGTAAAGATACTGCTGATTGGGTATCCACCTTTTTAGCCTCGGACCTAGCGACATCCCCTGACGTCTATGTAGTCCGGTGGGGTATCAATGACCCATTCTGGGGACTCACTCCTGCTCAGACCATTGCCAACATCCGTAGCGGTCTGGCAACGATCCGGGCATCGAAGAATGTGGATCAGATGACCGTAGTGCTGGAGATGCCGTCTGCGGTCAACGACAATCCCAATGGTCGTGGAGCTACCTATTACGAGCAACTGCGAAACGGGTATGCTCAGGCCGCGAGAGACTATCAGGCGGTATTCATCGACCTGTATGGCCTGATGCCAGACAATGACTTCGCGGTGCAGACCTGCATGATGGATCAGCCTTTTGCGGGTACGTCTACACCGCCAGTCCATATCCATCCGGGTAACTGCAAAAACCCCATCTACAACGACATATTAGCTAAGACCTTGATCGATCCAGTGCGGGTGTGGGGTAGCAGCAGCTCGACTCCGACAGGATCATTTACTGGTCCCGTCTCCACAAACTACCCCGGCTCTGGGGTATTCATGGGGGCTAACCCTACCTATGGACCTACGCAGGTGTTCTATAACTCGCTTGCGGGAACAGACAATAAGCTGTGGCAGTTTTACCCGGACACGGCTGGCACGTTTAACCTCTGGATGGTGAATGATGCGTCTAATGCTGTCACCACGGTGCTAGCGATCCCCCGCTCGGGGATAAATCCTCAGCCTATGAGGATCAATGACGACCTACAGGTGAGCGGGACTATATCCGCTGGTGGTGGCGCTATAGCTGTGTATCGCTGCACTACTGCGGGTACTCTGCCAGTCGGTGCACTGACTGTAGATGGTAGTACCTGTGGAGCCAGCACAGACACCGGCCTCCGCGTCAAGTAGCTCCTCCTCACTCCCTCTCTCTGCTCTACCCATCCCCCCGATAAGGACCAGACCGCCATGCATGAGACTACCCCTCCCACTTTTCCTAGCCAGAACGACTATGAATGGATACGCGAGACTCTGATGCTGCATACAGCGGCTCTCGCCACCCTGACAGCAGACTCAGCAGCGCTACGAAAATCTCTGGAGGGGAATGGACATATCGGACTCATAGGCAGGGTGGAGAGGATCGAGGGGCTAAAAAACAAGCTGTATGGGGTAGCCGTATCTATCTCCGTACTAAGCGGTATCGCATGGCACCTGCTCTCTCTGGGGCATCGATAGATATGGGGACATCTAAGAGGTATGTACTGGCCTTTGATATACACTACCCCGAGCATGACGACCTCTCGTGGCGGTGTGTGCTGGACTACACACGGAAGAATGATATCGATGGCTTCATCTTCGGGGGCGACCAGCTAGATCTAGCCTGCATCAGTCATCACACCGCGTCTCAGCCACTCTACCGGCCTCAGGGAGCCCTGAGGTCTAACTTGGATGGGTTCAAAAAATACATCCTCGATCCTGTGGATGCGGCACTTAAACCGGGTACAGACAAGCGCTTCCTGATGGGCAACCATGAGGCCTGGCTGACCGAGCAGTACAAAGAGACTAACCCGGAGCTGGATGGATTGCTCGACCTCCCTGACCTGCTAGGACTCGCAGAGCGAAAGTATGAGGTCATCCAGCAGGGGGGACACACACAGATTGGCAAGCTATACGTCATCCACGGGGACACCATAGGTGGCGGAGTAAACCACGCTAAAAAGTGTGTGGATGTCTGGGCTAGGTCCGTCGTCTATGGGCACCATCACACACTACAGAGCTACACCCGGACCAGTCCCGCGCATGAGTCAGAGCGCTGGACAGCTATCTCCCTCCCCTGCCTGAGCCACACCGCTCCCCGGTATGGTCGAGGCCGAAGCAATATGTGGGTAAATGGCTTTGGCGTCGTCGATGTGCGGTCAGGTGGCGCGTTCAATGTCAATCCGGTCATCATCACGGATGGCACCTGCTCCCTAGAGGGAAAGACCTACACCGGCAAGCGGTCACACCACAAGAGAGGAGCCTAGCGCCATGATCGGGTTCGGAGTCCAGCGGGTGGTCAGGCGGCCTATCTATTCCGTGACAGGTCAAAAACTCTGCTACTACATCGACGGTCCACGGGGGATAGAGCTACTCACCCTGCGGGGGAAGAAATATGCAAAGCTCACCGCCAAGCACGTAGAGTGGATCGCTTCCCTATCCGCTGGCTCCTCCGCATGTGGAGGGACCATTTTGTCGAATAACGATATATACGAGGATTAGCATATATGAACATTACAGACACGATTCAATCCGCCAAAGTGTGGCTCACCACGCATCCCTATTATGGTGGCCTCTGGGTGGTGATCGAGTCCGCTGCCATCGGCGCGGTGCTCGATGCGGTAACCACCGGCATGTACTACTCGACAAATGGTCTGAAGCACCTGTCTTTTGTCATCGTGACGACTGTAGGGCTGTCCATCAGAAACTACATCCGCCAGTCCCCGATTCCTCCTCCTTCGAAGTAGATACATCCACGCAAAACCTAACCCAAGAACGCCGTCCCAAAGGAGGGACGTACACCTATGGCCATAACATTCAAGAGTGTCGGACATTTTTTTGCCTCGTTTTTTACAGCCGTCAAAAACGACCTGCCCAAGGTCATGGCGACTGCTGCTGTGGTCGAGTCGGTCACCGCTGCGATCCCGGTCTACGGTCCGCTTGCCGTCTCCGCAGAGAAGCTGGCCTATGCCGCTATGGGAGAGTTGGCTGCGGTGCTGCATAGCGGTGATGCAGCGGTAAAAACCAAACTGCAGGATGCCGGGCTGGATATCGCGGTCATCCAGAGCATCGAGGCTCTGGTGGCGACCTACCCTTCTATCGCTGCCTTCGCAGCCAGCCTCACAGCAAAAAAGTAATCCAGTAGCACGTATCTATATATATGAGGCCGCCTCCGTCATGGGGGCGGCCTCAGTTTTTGGGAGGTCTGACAATGCAGACAATACCTACCACCCCGGATGATGAGCACACACTGGCCCTCTGCCTCTGGCGGGAAGCACGCGGGGACGGCGAAGCCGGTATGCGTGCCGTCGCAGGAGTGTGCCTGAATCGGGCTCTGTCACACACCCAAAAACTTGCACTATCGGGAGGCAGGATTTTTACCGGTGATCGAGATCCCGTGTACGCTCCATGTACATTTTTGGTGAGTTTCTGCTACTTCTACGCTTTTTACGCTCCTTTAGAATCAGTAAGTTGCTGATTTTAAAGGAGCCATTTTTGTACTCGATCAACAGACCGCTCATTTTAGGCCGCCGTGTACAACGGGTGTACAAAAATGAGCGATTTCTATTACTTTTACGATTTTTACGACCCTAAGGAATCAGTAAGTTACTGATTCTACTACGGTTACTGGCGTACTCTTCGTACGGCCCCTTGAAGTCCTCGATGGTTCCGTTGTCAAAATGCCAGATGCGAGTCGCAACTTCGTCGATAAGGTCGTGATCGTGAGTGACCAGTAGCACGGTGCCTTCGTAACGCTGGATCGCGATATTCAACGCATTGATCGACTCCAGATCCAGGTGATTCGTGGGTTCGTCGAAGATCAGGATGTTCGGCTTTGCCAGCATCAGCTTGCAGAAAAGGAGTCGCGCCGCTTCACCGCCCGAGAGCGCGTCGGTTGGCTTCAGCCCCTCTTCGCCGCTGAAGAGCATCTGGCCCAGCAGTCCCCGGATATCCTCTTTGGTGGCCTTCGGATCAAACTGGTGCAGCCAATCGGAGACCGTCATCCCCTTTTCAATAATGTTGGATACGTCCTGCGGAAAGTATCCGATCTGCGCCTCGTGGCCCCACTTCACCGAACCTCCATCTGTCGTGAAGCCGGGCTCCTCAAGATCGCGATTGCCCGCCAGCAGGGATTTCAGCATGGTTGTCTTGCCGAGTCCATTGCGCCCCATCAGGCAGACCTTTTCTCCCCGCATCACCGCCGAGTTAAAGCCCTGGATCACCTTCAGGTCTCCATAGCTCTTGGAGAGGTCCTCGATTTCGAGCACATGTTTGCCGGATGGCCGCAGCATGTCAAAGCGGATGTACGGGCGTTGAATGTTCGAGCGTGCCAGGTCGTTTGTCTGCAGGCGCTCGACTTCCTTCTTACGGCTCGTAACCTGGCTGGAGCGGGTGCCGGCGGCAAAGCGCGCAATGAACTCATTCAGTTGGGCAATCTTCTTTTCGCGCTGGGCGTTCTCCGCCTCCAGGCGTGAGCGGATTCCGGTCTTGGCCAGCACCATCTCGTCATAGCCGCCGGTGTAGGTGATGATCGTCTCATAATCGATATCGGCGATGTGCGTGCACACGCTGTTCAGGAAGTGGCGATCGTGAGAGATGGTGATCAGCGATCCTTCGAAATGGAGGAGAAAATCCTGCAGCCAGTGAATGGAGTCAAGATCCAGATAATTCGTAGGCTCATCGAGCAGCAGCGCCTGTGGTTTGCCGAAGAGGGCCTGGGCCAGCAGCACACGGACCTTTTGCCCACCTTGCAGCTCGCCCATCTTGCGCTCGTGGATCTCATCGGGAATGTCGAGGCCTTGCAGCAGAATCGCCGCATCGCTCTCGGCCGTGTAACCATCCTCTTCGCCTACGATGCCTTCCAGTTCGCCGAGGCGCATTCCATCTTCATCCGTCAACTCACTCTTGGAGTAGATCTTTTCGCGTTCCTCCAATGCCGACCATAGGCCCTTGTTGCCCATAATGACGGTGTCGATCACACGATACGCGTCGAAGGCGAACTGATCCTGACGGAGCACGCCGAACTTCCGCGGACGGACGACCGAGCCCTTCTGAGCATCGATTTCGCCGGTCAGGATCTTCATGAAGGTCGATTTGCCCGCGCCATTTGGACCGGTCAAGCCGTAACGGCGGCCTGCGATGAAGTTGATCGATACGTCTTCGAAGAGAACCTTCGACCCATAGCGCATACTCACGTTGCTGACTGAAATCATCTTCCCTTATCTCTTGTTGAATGTTGCGTTTCTTCGTTGGAGCGCGGTTCAGCGGGAGTCGCTTTTGCTTCCCAGCTTGTCTTTGAGTTTGTCCCGTGCGATGGAAACGGAGGAAACCTCGGGCGGCGTCCAATCCAGATGGATTGCGGTGTAAGCCGCCCTTTCTACTAGGTTCTCACAGATTCGACGGAGCAGGAAATACCAGCGCCGTTCGAGATCGAACCGAAAGGTTAAAAAATCGGAAATGCCCTTTGTTAAAAGAAGCGCGAAATGACCTGATTCGCAATGAATGCGCCGGTATAAGCCAGTACGAACATATAGGAGAACTGCAGTACCGGCCACTTCCAGCTATTCGTCTCGCGCCGCACCACGGCCATGGTGGAGGTGCACTGCATGGCAAAGGCAAAGAACACGATCAGCGCAATAGCGCCGCCCAGGTGAATGTCCTGGCGCAAAGCCGCCTGCAGGCCCAGCGACTGCGTTGCCGGATCGGTGCCATAGAGCGTGCCCAGCGTGCCCACGATTGTCTCCCGCGCAAGCACCGAGGTCAGCAGGCCAATGCCGATCTTCCAGTTGAAGCCGAGCGGACGGATGGCCGGCTCAATCCACTGGCCGAGCTTTCCGATTGCGCTATCCGCCAGCAGCGGGAATTTGCCGCCGTGCATGGGCAGGTGACCGAGAATCCAGAGCACAATCGTGACGCTCACAATGATTGTGCCCGCCTGATGCAGAAAGACGCGAGCACGATCATAGAGCCGCAAACCCAGGGAACGCAGGGTCGGCCAGCGGTATTGCGGTAATTCCAGGATGAACGGCGTTACCGAGCTCTTCAGGATCGAAGACTTGAGCAGCCGCGCCGTCAGCAGCGCTGCAAGAAACCCGAGCAGGTACAACGAGAGCATGACGCAGGCCCGCAGCCCGAAGAAGCTTCCCAGCACAGGGCGATTCGGAATGAAGGCCGCGATAATCAGCATGTAGACCGGCAGACGGGCCGAGCACGTCATAAACGGCGCGACGAGAATCGTAGCAATACGGTCACGCTTGTTCTCGATGGTGCGCGTTGCCATGATCGCCGGTACCGCGCATCCATACGCAGAAAGCAGGGGAATAAACGCCTTGCCGTTGAGGCCAATACTGCGCATCGTGCGATCGGAAATCAGCGCAGCACGCGCCAGGTATCCTGAATCTTCCAGAATGCCAATAAAGAGAAACAGCAGCAGGATCTGCGGCAGAAAGACGAGAACCGACTGAACGCCGGTCCACGCGCCATCGATCACGAGTGATTGCAGCCACTCACTGGGAATAAGGGGACGAATCTGCGATCCCAGGGCCGAAAGCAGGTTGCCGAAGGCATTGCTCAGCGGCTGCCCCATGGTAAAGATCGACTGGAATACGCCGATCACCACTACCACAAACAACAGTGGACCCCAGATGCGATGCAGCAGAATCCGGTCAATCTTCAGGCTGGTCTCTGCGGAAAGCGGAGCTTTATATCCCGTCTTGGAACTGATCTGGACAGCCCACTGGTGCGTGCTGGCCGCATTCCCGATCACCGGAAGCTGGAAGGGAGCGACCGTGGAGTGCTGATTCAGGAACACGTTAATGGCCTGCAACCCGGTGCCCTTATTTGCGCTGATCTGCGCTACCGGAGCGCCCAGTTCCTTGGCCAGCTTTAGCGGATCGACAGTGCCGCCGCGTTGCTCCATCAGGTCCGTCATGTTCAGCAGAATGAGCGTCGGCAAACCCAGCGCCAGGATGGGAGCGGCCAGCATGAGTTGGCGTGTCAGGTGCAGGGAATCAAGAACGAGCAGGACAGCGTCGGGCATCGGAGTGCCCGGCATATTGCCCTTCAGAACATCCACCGCAACGCGAGCATCTTCAGAATAGGAATCGAACGTGTAGATGCCGGGTAGATCGATCAGGGTAAGGTCGCGCCGGCCTATACCGCTAAGGTGGCCGATCTTTTGCTCGACGGTGACCCCGGGATAATTGGCGACCTTCTGCCGCATTCCGGTCAAGCGATTGAAAAGAGTCGTCTTACCGGAGTTCGGAGGGCCTATAAGGGCGACCGTGTGGATCTCACCCGCAACCTTGGGTGCGATGGGGAGATCAATGGTCGGCGGGGTGCAGCAGCTCATTAACCAGCCTCTTCTACCAGATTCGCAGGTGGACGCATCACAATAGACTGCGCTGTTTCCCGCCGCAAGGCTATCTCAATCCCATCTACGGCATAAACTGTAGGATCTCCGGCAGGAGCGCGGCGCAGCGCAAGCACACTGGCTTCCGGCATGATACCCATATGCATGAGGTGGTATTGCACGGTGGGCGGCAGATTCAGTTTGCTGACGATCGCAGTTTGCCCAACCTTCAATTCACTCAGTACGTTCAACTTGCGCTTCTGCATTTGCCCGCCTTGCGTCGGTCGGTCCAAGTGCGACTTGTTTGGTCCGACTTTGAGTATACGACCATTTGGGTCTGAATTACAACCCTAATCCCATCTCATTATCGGGCGGAAAGACGGGAAGGCGTTGCCTTGTTTTCCTTGGCACCACTTTCCTTGGCTTCCCACTCGTCTGCTTGTTACTTCATCTATGCTTTGGTGTTGCTTTTCTTGTATCAGAAATATGTCACTGGTTTATGTGATAACGGTCACATGGGTCGCCTAAAATCAGCCCAAATGACACCGGAAGACTTCCAGCAATCCCTGTCGCAAAACACTCCGCCTATGGCGTTCGCGGCGCCTCTTCGCGCGTTGTGGTGGGACGCAAGAGGAGATTGGGAGCAGGCGCATGCACAGGTCGATTCCCTGGAAACCGATCAGGGGATGAGGGCGCACGCATATCTTCATCGCAAACAGGGGGATGAGGCAAATGCGGCCTATTGGTATCACAGGGCTGGCAGAGCCACTCCCGCCGTGTCGCTTGCAGAGGAATGGGGGAGCCTGCTGCAGGAATTTCTGCTGGCAGCATCCCGCAATCTTCTGTGAGGATGTCCGCATGCCGCTTTAACGACCTCCTGAGTGTTCCTTGAAATGGAACCCACTAAAAATAGGATCGACATAATCTGTCGACACAAATAATTGGCATCTATGCGTTTTCGTGGTGTGCCAGCCCTGTTTTCCAAGAGTCGGAGTAGGGCGACGACAACCCTGATTCCGTTTTGCTGGACCTGATGTGTTGTTCGTCACAGCGCCGCAGGAGCCTCAGGAGGAGACTGTCTTAGGTATCCCAATACAGGAGCTCGCGGAGCCATTGTGAGGTCGGAAGACCGCTTGTGCCATTGACTGGGATGAAGGGAGAAGCATGAAGGACACAAATACGGTCATTCTCGACGCCAACGAAGCAGCCGCGTCGGTAGCGTACCGGCTCGCCGAGGTTGTCGCGATCTATCCGATTACACCATCGTCCCCGATGGCAGAGTGGTGCGATCAATGGAAATCCGAGGGCAAGAAGAACATCTGGGGTGCCCTGCCTATTGTCGAAGAACTGCAGAGTGAAGGTGGCGCCGCCGGTTCCTTGCATGGTGCGCTTCAGGCTGGAGCCTTCGCCACGACGTTTACCGCATCGCAGGGCCTGCTGCTGATGATCCCGAACATGTACAAAATCGCTGGCGAATTGACCGCAGCGGTGATGCATGTAACGGCCCGCACGGTTGCGACGCACGCGCTGTCCATCTTCGGAGATCACTCCGACGTGATGGCCTGCCGCCAGACGGGATTCGCAATGCTCTGCTCCAATTCCGTACAGGAAGCAGCCGATCTCGCTCTTGTCTCCCATATCGCCACGCTGGAATCCCGTGTGCCTTTCGTTCACTTCTTCGATGGTTTCCGGACCTCGCACGAAGTTAACAAGATCATTCCCATCTCGGATGACGATATCCGTGCGCTGCTCGATAACAAGTATGTGGTTGCGCATCGCGAGCGCGCTTTGAGCTCCGATCGCCCGATCCTCCGTGGTACCGCGCAGAACCCCGATGTGTTCTTCCAGGCCCGCGAAGCCGCCAATCCGTACTACCTGGCCTGCCCGACGATTGTGCAGGACGTGATGAACCGCTTTGCAAAACAGACGGGCCGCAGCTACAAGCTGTTTGACTATGTTGGCGCACCGGATGCCGAACGCGTCATCATCCTGATGGGCTCGGGCGTGGGCGCGGCGGAAGAGGCAATTGAGAACCTGATCGCCCAGGGCGAGAAGATTGGCGTCCTGAAAGTGCGGCTGTTCCGCCCCTTCTCCTCCGAAGCATTTCTGAACGAATTGCCGGCGACGGTTCGCAAGATCGCGGTTCTCGATCGCACCAAGGAACCAGGTTCTGTAGGTGAACCGCTCTATCAGGATGTGGTTACCGTCTTCAGCGAGGCCTTCACCGAAGGCAAGACGAAGTTTGCGGAGATGCCGCGCATTATCGGAGGCCGCTATGGCCTGTCATCGAAGGAATTCACTCCCGCCATGGTCAAGGGCATCTTCGACGAGCTGAGCAAGCCGCAGCCGAAGAATCACTTCACCATCGGCATTCACGACGACGTGACGCACACCAGCCTTGCCTACGATCCCGAGTTCTCCACCGAGAACCCGCGCACCGTACGCGCTCTGTTCTATGGCCTCGGCTCAGATGGTACGGTGGGTGCGAACAAGAACTCAATCAAGATCATCGGCGCCAACACGCCGAACTATGCTCAAGGGTACTTTGTCTACGACTCCAAGAAGTCCGGAGCTCTGACGACTTCGCATCTACGTTTCGGCCCGGATCCGATTCGCTCCACATACCTCATTACCAAGGCGAACTTCGTGGCCTGCCACCAGTTCTCCTTCCTGGAGAGGATGGACATCGTCTCAGCCGCGGCCCAGGGCGCGGTCTTCCTCCTGAACGCGCCTTACAGTGCGGAGGAGGTCTGGCAGCATATTCCACGCAAGACGCAGAAGGAGATCATCGACAAGCAGTTGAAGTTCTACGTGATCGATGGGTATCAGGTTGCGCGCGGCGCCGGAATGGGCAATCGCATCAACACCATCATGCAGACATGCTTCTTCGCTATCAGCGGCATACTTCCGCGAGAAGAGGCAATTGAGCAGATCAAGAAGTACATCCAGAAGACCTATGGCAAACGTGGTGATGCCGTAGTGCAGCAGAACTTTGCCGCTGTGGACGCAGCCCTCGCACACCTGCATGAGGTAAAGGTGCCAGCCACCGTGACAGCGACCTTCGAAATTCTGCCGACGATTCCCGCGAAGGCGCCTGCATTTGTGCGGGACGTTCTCGGCAGGATCGCCGACGGGCACGGCGACGAGTTGCCGGTAAGTGCGCTGCCGGCGGGCGGAACGTTCCCCACTGCTACAGCGCAATGGGAGAAGCGGAATATCGCGCAGATTATCCCGGTCTGGGACAAGGATCTGTGCATCCAGTGCGGCAAGTGTGTCATGGTATGCCCGCATGCAGTCATCCGCGCCAAGGTATTTGACGCTCCGCTGGCTGCAGGAGCTCCGCCTACCTTCAAATCGGTCAAGGCGAAGTGGCGCGGTATGGAGCAGGATCTCTACAGCCTGCAGGTGGCGGCGGAAGATTGCACCGGCTGCAAGTTGTGCGTGGAGGTCTGCCCGGTAAAGAGCAAGAGCGAAGCCAAGCACAAGGCGATCAATATGGAGATGCAGGCGCCATTGCGCGAGGCAGAGCGCGAGAACTGGAACTTCTTCCTGTCCCTGCCGGAAGTCGATCGCAGCAAGCTCTCGCACACGCAGGTGAAGGACATCCAGCTTCTGCAGCCGCTGTTTGAGTTCTCCGGCGCCTGCGCAGGTTGCGGTGAGACACCATATATCAAACTGCTGACGCAGCTTTTTGGCGACCGCCTGTACATCGCCAACGCAACTGGCTGCTCGTCGATCTACGGTGGCAACCTGCCGACCACGCCTTACACGGTCAATCCGCAGGGACGCGGCCCGACATGGTCCAACTCTTTGTTTGAGGACAATGCCGAGTTTGGCTTCGGCATGCGGAGCGCCCTGGACCAGCAGAAGACGTATGCGGAAGGGCTCTTGAGCAGCCTCTCCTCGATCCTCGGTGACAAACTGATCCACGAGACACTGGAAGCGGAACAGCGGACCGAGGCGGACATTACTGCACAGCGGGCTCGCGTAGAGGAGATCCGCAAGAAGCTGAAGACTGCGGATTCCATCGCGGCGCGGACCTTGCTTCCGATTGTGGATTCTCTGGTTCGCAAGAGCGTGTGGATCGTCGGCGGCGATGGCTGGGCTTACGATATCGGCTTTGGCGGCGTAGATCAGGTGCTGGGCTCCGGGAAGAACATCAAGATCCTGGTGCTCGACACGGAAACCTACTCCAATACCGGTGGCCAGATGTCGAAGTCGACCCCACGGGGAGCTGTTGCGAAGTTCGCCGCGGCCGGTAAACGGACGAGCAAGAAGGACATCGCGATGGAAGCGGTCAGCTATGGTTCGGTGTATGTGGCGCGGGTTGCCATCGGCGCTCAGGACATGCACACGGTCAAGGCCTTCCAGGAAGCGGAAGCCTATGACGGGCCAGCATTGATCATCGCGTACAGCCACTGCATTGCACACGGCTATGACCTGTCGCATGGTCTGGACCAGCAGAAGGCCGCGGTCGCCTCGGGATACTGGCCACTGATGCGCTATAACCCGATGCTCCGCGAGGAAGGGAAGAATCCGTTTCTCCTTGACTCCAAGGCGCCTGCGATTGCGTTGAAGGAATACAGCTACCACGAGGCTCGCTATACCATGCTGGCTCGCAGTAATCCGGAGGCCGCGAAGATGTTGCTCCGCGAAGCACAGGATGATGTCGAGCGTCAGTGGCGTGTTTACTCCGGCCGCGCTTCCATGGCGGGCCGCAGTGCCACTCCGGGAATCGCGCCGCCTGAAAAACCCAGCGAAGTCGCTGCCGTCGCGAAGGAAGGTGAAGAGTAATGATTGACCTGTCAACAGAGTATCTAGGGCTGAAGCTGAAGAATCCGTTGGTGGTCTCTTCCACCCCGCTTTCTCAGTCCATTGCAACCATTCGGAGGATGGAAGACTGCGGAGCCTCCGCAGTCGTCCTCTCCTCTCTATTCGAAGAGCAGTTGATTCTCGAGAGCCGGGCACTCGACAAGGATCTGACTCGCGGAACGGAGTCCTTCGCCGAGTCGTTGGATTATCTGCCCAAATTCGATGATTACCGCCAGGGCCATGAGACTTACCTGGAGCATCTGCGCAAGGCAAAAGCAGCCGTTTCTATCCCTGTCCTCGCCAGCCTCAACGGCGTGACGCCAGGAGGATGGATTCGCTTTGCGAAGGATATTGAGCAGGCAGGTGCGGATGCGCTCGAACTGAACACATACTCTCTTGCCACCGATCCGCTGATCTCCAGCATGGACGTGGAAAAGGGAGTGGTGGAACTGGTTCGCCAGGTGAAGGCGAGCGTCGGTATTCCGGTGAGCGTTAAGCTCTCGCCCTTTTACACCAGCATTTCCAACCTCGCAACGCAGTTGGATGCGGTAGGAGCAGACGGGCTCATTCTCTTTAACCGCTTCTATCAACCCGACTTTGACATTGAGAACCTGGACGTCGTTCCCAGCCTGCACTTCAGCACTTCGGAAGAACTGCTGTTGAGGCTCCACTGGGTCGCGATCCTCTTCAGCCACGTCAAGGCCGACCTTGCCATTACGGGCGGCGTCCATACCGCGGAAGATGTTTTGAAGACAATGATGGCGGGTGCCCAGGTTGCCATGATGGCCTCCGCACTGCACGTTCAGGGCATCGACCACCTTACCAGCCTGCGCGAGCAGATTGTTCGCTGGATGACCGAACATGAGTATGAATCGATTCGGCAGATGCGTGGCAGTCTGAGCCGGCGTTCAGTACCGGATACCTCGCCTTTCGAGCGCGGCAATTACATCAAGACTCTGAGTTCTTACACGATGGAGAAGCCGACGACGCTGCAGTAGACGCGCCGGTGCAACTCCAAGAGTCCCTGTGCCACCACAATGCCTGCACGGATTGTGGTGGCATTTTCATTTCCGCTATTTATCTACTTTTAGTGGTTTGGCGCAGGGCTGCGAGACTACTGAAGAAGATCGCGTCGGATCGAGCAGGTTAGATTTTTGGAGGAGGCTTCAGACCTCGGCGGAGTCGTCCCGCAGTGCCTGTCGAATTGCTTGTACGGCTCGTGGGAGGGCGGAGCTTACTTCGTCGGTCAACTCCTCTGCGAGCTCAAATGATTTGCCGCCAACGGTAACTGCGATGGCACGGCGCGGGAGCGAACCGAAGAGTTCCTCCGACAGGGCCAGCAGTGCCGATGGGCTCACGTGATGGGTCAGGCTTCCGTTGGTGCCGGGCGTGGGTTCGACCGGGAACGTCGATACCTCTCCCGGCAAAGAAATCGCGGAGCAGTCTACAAAAATGACCGTATCTGCTCCGCTGATCGTCTCTGCAAGTTCAGGCGCCAACTGCTGCGCGATTACCACTTCGACGCCCGGCAGGGAAGCATCGTTTTCCACCGCTGCGGCAATCTTCCAGCCCACTCCATCATCGCCCCGCAGCGGATTGCCGCAGGCGAGAACCAGTTGGCGAGCCACTCTAGCGATGGATCTCATCGAGCCGCGAACCATCTGGCGCGACCAGTTCAATCGAGAGCGGCATCTGGCCAAAGGCGTGGGTCGAGCAACTCAGGCAGGGATCGAAGGTGCGGATCACTGCTTCTACCCGGTTCAGCATGCCTTGTTCCAGCTTCTTGCCGCTGATGTACTTCTGCGCGGTTTGAAGAACTCCCCGATTCATCGCGTTGTTATTCTGGCCTGTCGCGATAATGAGATTGGCATAGAGCATCTGCCCCTTATCGTCTACCTTGTAGTGATGCATCAAGGTGCCGCGTGGAGCTTCCGCGACTCCGAAGCCTTCCAGGCGATTGACCCCGGCGGTTGCTCGCACATGCTTGTCCAGGATGAGCGGATCGCTAAGGATACGCTCAATCATTTCGATGCCGTAGAGGATATCGATGAGGCGAGCGTAGTGGTAGTGGAAGGAACCAAGCACCGGCCCCTTCGCCAGTTGCTTGAACTCGACTAGCTCCTGGTCCGCAAGCGGCGTTCCCATGTGGCTGGCGATGTTCAGCCGGGCCAGGGGGCCGACACGATAACTTCCCTGCGGGTAGCCGAGAGGTTTGTAGTATGGAAACTTCATGTAGGAGAAAGGCTCGACTGCCTCGCCGAAATTCTCTTCGAAGTGCGCGGCTTCTATCCCGTCCTTCAGAATATTTCCCTCGGCGTCGATCAGCCGCAGCGCGCCATCGGTGAACTCGATGCTGTCGTCTTCGTTGACCAGACCCAGAAAGAGGGAAGGGAAGTTCGCGAATGAGTCGATCTCGCTCTTGAAGTTCGGGTAGATCTGCTTATACCAGTGCAGAGCATACTTGATGTTGGCGTAAGCCTCCGGAATCATCGCCAGGATCTCATCGCGCTTGGCGCTGGCGAGCGGCTCGGTTACGCCGCCAGGAATCACCCACCCAGGATGGATGCGCTTGTTTCCGAGCAGCTCAATGATGTGCTGCCCAAAGCGGCGCAGACGAACGCCTCCGCGGCCCAGTTCCGGCTTTGCCTGCACTACGCCGAACAGGTGGCGTACGGCGGGATCGGCATCCATGCCCAGCAGCAGATCGGGCGAGGAGAGGTAAAAGAAGCTCAGCGCATGCGACTGTACCATCTGGGCCAGGTTCAGCATGCGGCGCAGTTGTGCTGCGGTATGCGGAATCTCCACCGACATAATGGCTTCGCAGGCCTTTGCAGAGGCGACCAGATGGCTGACAGGGCAGATACCGCAGATGCGCGCCATCAGGCTCGGCATCTCGTAGAATGGACGTCCCTCGCAGAACTTCTCAAAACCGCGCACCTGGGTGACAGTAAAGAAGGCCTCCTGCACAGCGCCGTTGTCGTCGGTCTTCAGCGTGATCTTGCCGTGACCTTCGAGGCGTGTTACGGGATCAATCGTAATCGTTTGCGACATCGTGATCTCTCCTACGCACCAAAGCGGGTTAGGCTGGCAATGTCCGGCGTCTTGCCGGCCAGCAATTCACTCAAAACTGTGTAGAAGGTATCCGCGGAGGGTGGGCATCCCGGCAGAAAGACGTCGACAGGCACAAACTCATGCACTGGGCGCACCTTCGCGAGCAGCTTGGGAACGAGTTGGCAGGGAACCTGCTGTTGCAGGCTGGCAGTCTCGAAAAAGGCTCGGTCGGTAATGTTCTCAACCCCGAACTGATTCCTCATCGAAGGAACATTCCCCGCGACCGCACAATCCCCCATGGCGATCAGCATTTTGGTGTGCTTGCGGATGTGGCGGATCTTGTGCTCATCTTCCACGCTGCTGATTGCGCCTTCTACCAGAGCGATATCCACTTCGTCCGGAAAGACCTTGAAGTCCACGATCGGACTAAATACGAGGTCGAATTTGCTGCTCAACTCGATAAGGCGCTCGTCCATATCCAGAAAGGACATGTGGCATCCAGAGCAGCCATCCAGCCAGACCGTTGCTAGTTTGATTTTGCTCATCGTCCTTCTCTCATCACGTTCAGGTTTATCAGGAAGTCAGGATATTTCGGATGATCGGTTCCCACCTTGCTCTTGTCGAAGAGCGCTCCGGTCGGACATACCTGGACGCACTTGCCGCAGCGGGTGCAGGTAGAAGAACCCCATGGCTCGTGGAGATCCGTGATAACGATGGAGTCGATTCCGCGGCCCATGACATCCCACACATGAGCGCCTTCAATCTCCGCGCATGCGCGTACACAGCGGGAGCACAGGATGCAGCGATTGTGATCGGCGACAAACCGCTCGTGCGAAGCATCGATCGGCAGAACGGGATTGCGATACGGCAGCCGCACATGCGTCACACCCTGCGACTGGGCCACTGCCTGCAATTCGCAATGCCCATTGGCAACGCAAACAGAGCAGATGTGGTTGCGCTCCGCGAATAGCATCTCCAGAATCGTGCGGCGGTATTTCTTCAGCTTTTCGGAGTTGGTGGTGATCTCCATCCCCTCATCTACGGTGGCCACACAGGCAGGAAGAAGCTTGTTGACTCCCTTGATTTCGACCAGGCAGAGGCGGCAGGCGCCAACGTCGCTCAGGCCATCCAGGTGGCATAGCGTGGGGATGGGAATGTTGTTCTCTCGCGCCACTTCCAGAATGGTCTGGCCGGCACGGGCACTCACGTCCTGCCCATCGATAACCAGTGTTTTTACGTCAACGGCAGCACTCATGCTCTCACCTCCTCAGCCGCGGCGGACATGTTGCATACGCCGGCGGTACAGCGCTTGTGCTCGATATGATCGATGTACTCATTCTTGAAGTAACGAAGAGTGCTGAGCACAGGGTTGGGAGCAGTCATACCCAGACCGCATAGACTCGTGTCCTTGATGACTCCGCAGAGATCCACCAGCAGGTCCAGGTCATCGTACGTGCCTTCGCCGTTGCAGATCTTGGTCAGCAGCCCATACATCTGAGCAGTTCCGGCGCGGCAGGGAATGCACTTTCCGCAGGATTCCGTCATGCAGAACTCTACGAAGAAGCGGGCTACGTTCACCATGCACGAGGTGTCGTCCATGACGATCATGCCGCCGGAGCCCATCATGGACCCCACGCTGATCAGCGATTCGTAGCTAACGGCGAGGTCGAGATGTTCTTCGGGAATGCAGCCGCCGGATGGTCCTCCGGTCTGCACGGCTTTGAACTTATGTCCATCGGGAACGCCGCCACCGATTCCATAGATGATCTGACGCAGCGTCATTCCCATCGGCACTTCCACCAGCCCGGTGTTGGTGATCTTTCCAGTGAGTGCGAAGACCTTGGTCCCCTTGCTCTTTTCCGTACCCATCTGTGCAAACCACTCGCCGCCATTGCGAATGATCGGAGGGATGTTGGCAAAGGTCTCGACGTTATTGATGAGGGTCGGCTTGCCGAACAAACCGGAAACCGCGGGATAGGGAGGACGGGGTTTTGGAGTTCCGCGTTTGCCCTCGATGGAGGCGATCAAAGCCGTCTCCTCCCCGCAGACAAAGGCTCCCGCACCGAGCCTGATCTCAATATCAAAATCGAAGTCAGTGCCGCAGATGTTGTTGCCGAGCAGGCCGCGACGGCGCGCATCGCGAAGAGCAGAGGTGAGGCGGCTGACGGCGAGCGGATACTCAGCGCGTACATAAAAGAAGCCGCGGCTTGCACCTACCGCGTATGCAGCGATCGTCATGCCTTCGATCACACGCTGCGGATCGCTCTCCAGAACACTGCGATCCATAAACGCGCCAGGGTCACCTTCATCGCCATTGCAGATGACGTACTTGGGTTCGCCGACTGCCTTGGCAACCGTGCCCCACTTCAGGCCCGTGGGATAACCACCACCGCCACGTCCCTTCAATCCGCTCTTGGAGATCTGGTCGATGACAGAAGCCGGCGTCATCTCGGTGAGCGCCTTCAGCAGACCCTGATATCCTTCACGGCCGATGTAGTCGTCGATCTTTTCCGGGTCAATGCGGCCGGAGTTCTCCAGCACCACGTGAACCTGATCGTCGAAGTGCGCCCTGAGGTCACAATGCAACTCCGGGATCGCCGCCTGGCCCACGCTGTCGACAACGCGCCCGGCATCCTCGACCGTCACGCCCTTGTAGAGAACCTCCGTTGGTTCGATCAGAACCAGGGGACCAGCCGCGCACAACCCCATGCAGCCTGTTCTGCGTACAAAAACTTTCTTGCCGGATGCTGCCGCAGCTTTCGAAATCTCTTCTTTGATCTTGTCGCTGTGCTGAGACAGGCAGCCCGTGCCCATACACACGTTGACTTCGTAATCGAATTTTTGCCGCTCTTGATTTACGCCGTCGGCAATCTGTTCCAGTTCTTGGAGGTCCATCAGGCTTGCCACCTTTCAAACTGCTCCACCATGCCGGCGCCATCGAGATGAGCCACCAGTTCTCCATCGATGAGTACCACCGGTGCGCGGCCGCAGGCGCCGACACAACGCGCCGTCATCAGGGCAATCTTGCCGTCCTTGGTGGTTTCTCCCTGCTTGATGTTCAGGAATTTTTCGCTTGCGGCAATCAGCTTGTCGGCACCCTTGATGTAGCAGGCGGTTCCGGTGCAAACCGTGCAGGTATGTTCCGCGGGTGGCTTCAGGCTGAAGTGGTGATAGAACGTGACCACTCCATATGCCTGGCTCAACGGTACGCGAAGCGACTTCGCAACGAATCGGATGGAATCATCGTCCAGAAATCCAAAGGAAGACTGAACTGTGTGAAGTGTCTCGATCAGTGCCGAACGCGCATAGCCGTGGCGGCGCATAGTTCCATTCACGATCTTCCATCGTTTGTCTTCGGATGGCAGAGGCGGCATTTGATAAGCTGGCACGTTTCCTCCTGCTGGTTTCCTGCAACATGCGCGGGTTGGTTTGTCACCCTTTTCGGCTGTCTTTCTCCTGGCTTCCCAATACTCCTTCAGCCATGCATGAGACGACCGAAACTGAGGATTTCAGCCCCAAAATCATGTCTTGCAAGATCTGCGGTCTTTATAGTGCTGGAGGTGGAGAAGTAGCAGTGACAGCCGTCACGGGGAGACAGGGCATCGATCACTGCGCCGCAATCAACCGGAACATAACATTCATGCGGTCAAACGAGCTTGCATGCGTTGCAGAGAACTCAATGTTTTCGCAACGTTTCTTGAAGAGAATTTTTCATCCCAGTGCGGGGAGCCTGGCCGAAGAGCCAGCCAGAAAAATTGCGCCAAGTGCAACGCTGTAAATTGCTCCAGCCCAGGCCACTCCGCGACACAGCTTCGGACGATGGGAACTCGCGCCGAATAGTCCGCCCAGGGAAGCCGTCATCAAGGTATTCATCGCGATCAGGCCCAGGGTAAAGGCAGCCAGGCCCATGAATCCCCGGGAGGTACCGCCCAGCGATGCGGTCAGCAGAAAGAGCATCAACTGGCTTGGAGTCTCTGCGCCAAGTCCATGCAGAACCCCGATTCCGAAGGCCGAGCCACCGTTGTAATTCCATGAAAACGGGTCAGGCCGAGGGGTTTGCGGTTGGAAGAGCAGCTTGGCTCTCCACCAGAGCCAATTGATTCCCGAGATCAAAACAGCCAGGCGGCTTTGCACCCGCGAGTGCGTATGGTCATGCTTTGCAAGACTGGCAACTACGCCGATCCCCAGCACGATCAGCGTGATCCCGATTAACTTCTCCGTCCAGGAGTCCAGTTTCTCAGGGAGCGGAATGTGCAGCATAATGACCGCTGCGCCCAGCATAGCCACAGTCAACGCATGGCCCAGCGCGTACGTTACCCCCAGGCGCATGCCGCGCTTCCAGGAGTGTTGCACCGCTGTAATGTCGGAGATGGCCGCAAGATGATCGTAATCAAAGCCGTGCCGCAGGCCGAGGAGCGCACAGGAGACCAATGCCAGTTCGAGTTGCCAGTTCATTTTTGGCTCCTAAAGGCTTGCCAAGCTCGCGAGCAAAGCAGCGCGAACATCCTGATGAAGTCCATGATGTCACGCTTTTGTGACACTTATTTTTAATTCTTATGCAGCGCTGAGTCCAGTATTGCTCTGGAAGCCAGACTCCGAGAGTGATCTTGATCACAAGAGGGCCAGTAGTCCAGGGCTAAAATGACAGCAACATCCGCTGGTCTAGACCCAGGTCTGCTAATCCGTTCGAGGGCGATTCGGGGCAATCCGGGGCTGTTGAACGATGGATCTCCGGCCCCGCACTGGGGATCCGGCAACGATAGGGAGAGAGGTTTCCCATGTGTCTTGCGATTCCCGGTAAGCTCGTCGAAAAGCGCGAAGTAGACGGCATTCTCACAGGAAAAGTGAAATTTGGCGGAATTACCCGCGAGGCCTGCATGGATTTTCTGCCGGAGGCCGAAGTAGGCGACTATGTGCTCGTCCACGTCGGCTTCGCCATCAGCAGAATCGATGAGGAAGAGGCTCACAAAACCTACGAATATTTGCAGAAAACAGGCATGGTTGACGAAGAACTATCTGCGATGCGTGAATCCTCCGCTTCAGAAGAATCTCGCGCCGTGGAGGTGAAGCCATGAAGTATATCGACGAGTACCGCGACGAGAAAGTGGCACGCGCCCTGCTGGCAAACCTGCAGCGGATTGCCACGCGAGACTGGGTACTGATGGAGGTGTGCGGCGGCCAGACGCATACGCTGATGCGTTATGGCATCGACGAATTGTTGCCCAGGAATATGCAGATGGTTCACGGGCCGGGTTGCCCGGTGTGCGTCACTCCGCTGGAGACGATCGACAAGGCGGTGGCCCTGGCGGAGCGGCCTGAGGTCATTCTGGTTTCCTACGGCGACATGCTGCGGGTGCCGGGATCGGCCACGGATCTGCTCCACGTAAAGGCGCGCGGCGGGGATGTCCGGATGGCATATTCTCCGCTGGAAAGCCTGAAGATCGCACGCGAGAACCCTACGCGGGAGGTCGTCTTCTTTGGCATTGGATTTGAGACCACGGCTCCGCCGAATGCAGCCGCAGTATGGCAGGCGCAACGCATGGGGCTGAAGAACTTTTCCTTGCTGGCTTCGCATGTTCTGGTTCCTCCCGCAGTGCGGACGCTGATGTCGTCCCCAAAGAACCGTGTGCAGGGGCTGATTGCTCCAGGGCACGTCTGCGCCATCGTGGGAACGGAGGATTACAAATCGCTGGCGAGCGAATTTCACATTCCGATTGTGGTTGGAGGATTTGAGCCGGTAGACCTGCTGGAAGCGATCGTCATGTTGACGGCGCAGTTGGAAGAAGGCCGCGCGGAGGTGGAGATCCAATACACCAGGTCGGTCACCGCTCCTGGCAATTTGCGCGCGCAGCAGATTGTTGCGGACGTATTTGAGGTGTGCGACCAGAAGTGGCGTGGCCTGGGCCCGGTGCCGAAGAGTGGGTTGAGAATGCGCGAGGGATACCGGGCCTTCGACGCAGAGGCGAGGTTTGATCTTCACGGCATCTCAGTGGATGAACCTACCGAATGCATCAGCGCAGAGATCTTGCAGGGTTTGAAGCGTCCCACCGATTGTCCGGCCTTTGCCGGGCGCTGTAAGCCAGAGGCGCCGCTTGGGGCACCGATGGTCTCCGCAGAAGGCGCGTGTGCTGCCTACTACCACTATCGCCGTCATGAGTCGGCATCGCTGGTTTCGATTGGGGGAAACTGATGACTGGCTTTCCCACACTCGACTGTGCCTTGCCGATACCCACGAACACCCACGTGGTGCTCGGCCATGGCAGCGGCGGCAGGCTCTCTGCCGATCTGATGCGCGATATCTTTCTTCCCGCGTTCGGCAACGATGCCCTGAATCGGCTCGACGATCAGGCGTCGCTGGAGATGGTAAGCGGTCGCATCGCCTTCAGCACGGATTCCTTTGTTGTAAAGCCTCTGTTTTTTCCCGGCGGAAACATCGGGGAACTGGCCATCTATGGCACAGTAAACGATCTGGCTGTGGGTGGAGCAGAACCCAGATATCTAAGCGCCTCTTTCATCCTGGAAGAGGGCCTTCCACTGGAAACGCTCCGCGAAATTGTGAATGCGATGAGCGCAGCAGCGAAGCGCGCAGGCGTCTTAATTGTCACCGGCGACACCAAGGTCGTGGAAAAGGGAAGCGGCGATCAGGTATTCATCAATACCTCAGGCATTGGAGTTATTCCTGCGGACATCACACTCTCCGCCTCGCTGGTGGAGCCCGGCGACCACATTCTCCTGAGCGGTCCAATCGGCGAACATGGGATCACGATCCTGTCGCAGCGTGAGGGGCTGGAGATCGACGGGGAGTTGAAGAGCGATGCAGCGCCCTTGCACACGTTGGCCCAGGCCATTCTCAAAGCGGCTCCTCACACGCGCTGCATGCGGGATCTGACACGCGGTGGGTTGTCCAGTGCGCTTAATGAAATCTCCGCCAGCGCCAAGGTAGGCATGGAGATCCGTGAGAGTGCGATTCCGGTACTCGATACCGTCCGCGGAGCATGCGAGATCTTCGGCCTTGATCCGCTCTATGTTGCGAACGAGGGGAAACTCATCGCGATTGTGCCCGCATCGCAATCCGAAGCTGCACTTGCAGCCATGCGCGCGGTCGATATCGCAGAGCAATCCTCGGAGATTGGTGTGGTCACGGAGGCGCACGCTGGCCTGGTGACGATGCGGACCGCACTGGGCGCGATGCGTGTGGTGGATATGCTGGCGGGTGATCAGCTTCCTCGAATCTGTTGAGGCACTATGCATGAGCTTTCGATAGCCGAATCTATTTTGGATGCCGTCCGCAAAGAGATTGCGATGCGTCCCGGTACCATACCTGTGCGAGTGGGCGTTCGCATCGGCTCCATGGCAGCGATCGACGCGGAAGCGCTCACCTTTTGCTTCAGCGCGGTTGTGCACGGCACGGAGTGGGATGCGTTGAAGCTGGATACAAATGTCGTTCCTGCACGCCGGGTTTGTAACGACTGCGGTGACTCGTTTCTGGTAGAGGATTACAACGCCGTTTGTCCCGGCTGCGCGAGCGAAAACACTGCCGCAGATGGCGGAGACGAATTGGATCTGGAATATCTGGAGGTAGAAACAAATGGAGCGCCTGTCCCTTAAATCAAAGGTTTTGAGTGAGAACCAGCGAATTGCCGAGTCACTACGCCAGCGCTTTCGTGAGAATGGGGTGCTCTGCCTGAATCTCATTAGCTCGCCCGGCTCAGGGAAGACGGCCCTGCTGGAGCAGACGCTTGCGCATCTCGATCCGACGACGCGAGTGGCAGTGCTTACAGGCGATATCCAGACAGATAACGATGCTCGCCGGCTTGCACGGTTTGGCTTTCCGGTGAAGCAGATTACGACGGGCGGAACATGCCACCTCGATGGAAGCATGATCGAGAGGCATCTGGCAGACTGGTCTCTAGCGGATATCGATCTCCTGTTGATCGAGAATGTGGGCAATCTGGTTTGTCCGTCCAGCTACGATCTGGGGGAGGCATCTAAAATTGTGCTTCTCTCTGTTACAGAAGGCGAAGACAAGCCGTTAAAGTACCCTTCTATCTTCTTCAAGTCCGATTTGTTTGTCCTGACGAAAGTGGATCTGCTGCCATACGTACCTTTTAATGCGGAACTTGCCGAGGAGAATGCACGGCGTGTTCATCCCGGAATGGAGGTGGTGCGTGCCTCCGCCGTTGCACCCGGAGGACTCGACCAGTGGCTCGAGTGGTTGCGTGCGCGTATCGCTGCCGCCAAGGCATCTCCGGAACTCGCCGTCACAGGGGCCTAGCGTGGCACATGTCCGTCGCAGTGTCCGGGTCTCCGGAGTCGTGCAGGGCGTAGGGTTTCGGCCCTACATCTACAGGCTTGCGACGGAAGAGCGGGTTACAGGAAATATTTCGAATGACACTGCCGGAGTGACCATCGAGATTGAAGGCCCCGCCGCTCATATCGATGCATTTCTACGGCGTCTCCCGCTTGAAGCACCTCGTCTGGCGCATATTGCTCACGTTGAAGTTCAGGATGTGCCCTGCGAAGGAGACCAGCACTTTAACATACGCCCGAGTGAGGTCCGCGGCCATGTGGTGACACAGATTCCAGCCGATGCTGCGACCTGTGATGACTGTCTACGGGAATTGCTGAATGTTAGAGATCGGCGTTACCGCTACCCCTTCATTAACTGCACAAATTGCGGACCGCGTTTTACCATAACGCGTCGAATCCCTTACGACCGCCCCCAAACCTCCATGGCAAAGTTCCCCATGTGTCCCGCCTGCCAAGCGGAGTACGACGATCCATTGAACAGGCGCTTCCATGCACAACCTAATGCCTGCTGGGATTGCGGTCCTCAACTATGGATGGTCAACGCGATGGGGCAGCGCATCGAGACGAAGGATGCGATCGAGGAGACGATTTCACGCCTGGCTGCTGGCCAGATCGTCGCAATCAAAGGCATCGGAGGATTCCATCTTGCGGTGGATGCCACGAACACTGCGGCTGTCGAGCGATTGCGCCAGCGAAAACATCGCTACGGAAAACCGCTGGCAGTCATGGTTCCCGACATTGCCTCGGTCGCCAAATTCTGTAAGTACGATTCGTTGCAGGAACAGCTCCTGATCAGCGTGCAGCGGCCAATTGTTCTCTTGCAAAAAAAGGTCGTCTCGCCGATCGCGGCGTCTGTGGCGCCAGGAATTCCATGGCTGGGCGTATTCCTTCCCTATGCGCCGCTCCATCATCTGCTCTTTGTGAATCAAAAACTGCAGGCGCTCGTCATGACCAGCGCGAATCTGAGCGAGGAACCGATTGCGATTGACAACGACGAAGCGCTTGACCGCCTTGACGAGATTGCGGATGCATTCCTCTTTCATGATCGGGAAATTCTGCAGCGATGCGATGACTCTGTAATGGCGGTTGTCGACGGCCAGCAACAGATCATCCGGCGAGCACGCGGATTCGTTCCGCTGCCCGTTTCTTTGCCGGTCGAGTCGCCCCCTTTGCTTGCAGTTGGCGGTCATCTTAAAAACGTCTTTTGCCTTGCCGCTGGCCATAACGCCTATCAGAGCCAGCATTTGGGCGATCTTGAAAATCTTACCGGCTTGGAATTCTTTCGTGAGGCGCTGGAGCACCTGAAGCGAACCTTTGAAATTGAGCCAGTAGCGATTGCACATGATCTGCATCCGGGCTATCTGTCGACACAATGGGCGCTGCAGCAGCCCTTGCCGCAGATCGGTGTGCAGCATCATCACGCACACATTGCCAGTTGCATGGCAGAGCATAATCTGATGGCTCCCGTGATTGGCATCGCGCTCGATGGGACGGGCTATGGAACGGATGGTCACGTGTGGGGAGGGGAAGTCCTGATCGCCTCTTTCGAGGGATTCGATCGATTTGCGCATCTGCGATATGTTCCTATGCCCGGCTCTGCGGCGGCGATTCGTGAGCCGTGGCGCATGGCCTTTGGCCATCTCCTCGCTGCGTTTGGGGAAGAAGTCATGGGGCCGGAGCTGCGATCCATGCTAGGAGCGACGGAGAAGGAGGCGCGGCTGCTTGCGAGAATGATCGAGCGCAAGGTGAACAGCCCGTTAACCTCAAGTTGCGGACGCCTTTTCGATGCTGCTGCTGTGCTCATCTCAGGCCGTCGCGTCGTGGACTACGAAGCACAAGCTGCAATTGAGTTGGAAGGTCTGGCGGTAGATGCAGCGGATATTCCTGCAGATGCCTACCATCTCGTCCTGGGTCCGGGCGAGAGTACGACGTGCCCCTGGCAGCTTGACCCGGCTGCCATGTGGCATTCGCTCCTTCGCGATCTGCGGGCTGGAGTAGCCCCAGGCATTATGAGTATGCGCTTCCATTCCGGAGTGGCGCAGGCTTATTGCGACCTAGCGGTCGCCGCTTGCGCTGCGACGGGCATTTTGCAGGTATGCCTTAGCGGGGGCGTTTTTCACAACGCCCTACTGCATCGCCTTCTCCGCGAGAGGCTTCAAGGTCAGGGCTTCGAGGTCTTTGCGCAGAGCCACGTTAGTCCCGGAGACGGCGGCCTGAGTTATGGCCAGGCGGCGGTGGCGGCAACACGCCTTAAGGCTGTGAGTCAATCTGTACCAGACGTTGTGACAAATATAGACTAGACCAGCAGCTTTACCAGTTGATCCGCGCCAATTTTCGGTCCGAGTATTGAAACCTTGGGAACCTGGCCTCGCACCATCGCAACCTCATCGCACTTGTAAAGCCGCGGGCAAGTCTGGCAGTCTTTGTAGATCTTGTCCGGGAGGGCGGTGCGATCTTCTACCACGCGAAAACCGTGGTGGAAAAAGAATTCAGGAATCCGCGTGAAGAGGCAGATGGAGTTCACTCCGTTTTCTTCTGCTTCATGCATCAGCGCTTCCAGTATCTTGCTACCTGCACCTTGTCCGCCCGCGTCTGGCCGCACAATGATGGATCGAACTTCTGCCAGGTGAGGCCCGTAGAGGTGCAACGCTCCACAGCCGAGGAAGGCACCGTCCTCCGCCTCTGCGACGGTGAAGTCCCGGATATTCTCACAGACCTCCGCGAATGGACGACGCAACAGCGTGCCATCGTGGGCGAGGCTGTTGACGAGTTCGTAGACGTTGGAGGCGTCCTGAAGACGCGCTTTACGAATGACCATCGATGAATCCTGTTAGCTCGATGAGCCGTGGTTCCAGACGGGAGAGGGCTTCGTGCACTCGTTCCGTCGCGGTTCCGCCGGTCACATCGTGGCAATCCACGGTTGCCTGCAGTGTGATGCACGCGAAGAAGTCTTCCTCAAATTCTTCGCCGAATTGTTTTAGCTCGTCGAGCGAGAGATCGCCGAGTTCACACCCTTTTTCGAGACTATATCGCACCGCGTGGCCGATCTTTTCGTGCGCTGTACGGAACGGCACACCCTTGTGTACAAGATAGGTTGCAGCCGCCATGGCATTCAGGTAGCCGGTTGCGCATGCTGCCCGCATCTTCTCGGTCTTGAACTCCAGCGCGAGCGTGAACCGCGTCAGCAGGCTTACCAGGCTGATAGCCGCGGTGGAGGCCGCAAAAACCGGCTCCTGCGTTTCCTGCATGTCTTTGTTGTAGGCGAGCGGAAGCCCCTTCAGCAGAAGCGTTACCGTTTGTGCGGCGCCACTGATGCGTCCTACTTTTGCGCGCGCCAGCTCCGTCAAATCAGGGTTCTTCTTTTGCGGCATCGCACTCGATCCGGTCGAGAAAGCCTCAGGCAGATCGATGAATCCAAACTCCGCAGTTGCATAGAGAGTGATCTCCTCTGCAAAGCGGCTAACATGCAGACCGACGATCGTCAGCGCCTGGAGATACTCCAGCACGAAATCCCGGTCGCTGGTCGCGTCCATGCTGTTGAGCGTGGGCCCAGAGAAACCAAGCTCGTCGGCGGAAATAGTTCGATCCAGCCGAAGCGTCGCTCCCGCTACCGCTCCCGATCCGAGAGGGCAGAGATTCAGCCGGGCTCTGCAATCGAACAGCCGCGTTACATCCCTCAGCAGCATCTCGACATACGCCTGCAGCCAGTGCGCTACGAGTACTGGTTCAGCGCGTTGCAGGTGTGTGTAGGCGGGCATCACGGCATCGCCGACCGCATGAGCTTTTTTGGCCAGTGCTGCCGACCATTTAATAAGCTGGCCGGCAACAACGGTGATGCATTCCCGAACATAGAGCCGCAGGTCTGTCGCGATCTGTTCATTGCGGCTTCTGCCGGTATGCAGTTTCAGCCCAAGATCGCCAATATGCGCAACCAGCTGAAGTTCCACGAAGTGGTGAATATCCTCTGCCGTTGCGTGGTCGCGAATAGCGCCATGCTTCTCGGGAGTCCAGAATTCTTCCTGTACCTGGTCAAGCGCCTCACATATCTGCGCGAGTTCAGGAGCGGTGAGAATCCCAGCCGCGTGCAGAGTTTTGGCATGCGCTTTGCTGGCAGCAACTTCCTGGGGAAGAAGCTGCCAGTCAAAAACGATAGATCGTTGCCATTGCTCGAATGCCGGGTCGAGCGGCTCGTGAAAGCGGCCTGACCACATCTTCACTTAACAGCCTCTTTCTTCAAGCTCTGCAGACGGGCACGCGTGCGTGCAGGAAGGCCAAGGATCTGGATGAAGCCCTTGGCATCTTTCTGATCGTACGTGTCACCCATGGTGAAAGATGAGAGTTCGTTGGAATACAGGGAGTACTCACTCGCGCGGCGGACGACATCCACATTGCCCTTGTAGAGGGAAAGTGTAATCGAGCCAGTTACGTTTTCCTGCGTCTTATCCACAAAGGCGTCAAGAGCCTCGCGTAGAGGCGTAAACCACAGGCCGTTATAGACGATCTCCGCGTAACGGAGCGCAACATGCTCCTTATAGTGAGCCACTTCCCGATCCAGGGTAAGTGCTTCGAGCTCCTGGTGAGCGGTTACAATCAGCGTTCCGCCAGGAGTCTCATAACAGCCACGGGACTTCATCCCGACGAAACGATTCTCCACCAGGTCAATGCGGCCGACGGCGTTGCGCGCAGCAACTTCGTTCAGTACTTCCACCAGTTTGGCTGGCGCCAGGCTCTTGCCATTGACGGAGGTTGGGCAGCCTTTTACAAAACCGATTTCGACAGTCTCGCTTTTGTCAGGAGCCTCCTGTGGGCTCTTGGTCAGGGTCCAGGTGGTCGCGAGCGGCGCGTTTCCTGCATCTTCCAATTCGCCGCCTTCGTGGCTGATGTGCCACAGGTTGCGATCACGGCTATGAATCTTTTCGCGGCTCTGGGCCACAGAAATTCCATGGGCCTCGGCATAGTCGAGGCAGTCTTCCCGCGACTTCAGCGTCCATTCGCGCCACGGAGCAATGACCTTCAATTCTGGCGCGAGAGCCTGGTAGGCATGCTCAAAACGCACCTGGTCGTTGCCCTTGCCTGTGCAACCATGCGCTACAGCTTCGGCGCCTTCTTCGAGGGCGACCTCAACCTGGTGCTTGGCGATAACCGGGCGGGCGATGGAAGTTCCCAACAGATATTTGTGTTCGTAAATCGCGCCGGCTTTTACGGTAGGGAAGACGAAGTCGCGTACGAACTCATCGCGAAGATCACGCACAACAACTTTCTTCGCGCCAGTCGCGTAAGCCTTGGCGACAACGGCGTCGAGATCCTCACCTTGTCCCACGTCGGCAACCATGGCAATGACATCCATGCCGTAATTCTCATTGATCCAGGGGATGATGATGGACGTATCCAGTCCTCCCGAATAAGCCAGGACAACTTTCTTTGACATATGAAGCTCCTTCAAAAAAGGTGCAGCCACAAGGGCGGTTATAAAGTGTTCGGTGCTATCAGGTCATGCGCCAGTCGGCTTAAGAACTTTGTTTCCCACCAGCCAGCATCAACAGCAGAGCTTTCTGTGCGTGCATACGATTTTCGGCCTGATCAAATACGATTGATTGAGGGCCATCGAGCACGGCGTCGGTAACCTCGGCATTGCGTCGCGCTGGCAAGCAGTGCATAAACACGGCTTCAGGTTTGGCGTGCGCCATGAGTGCCTCATTCACCTGGTAGGGCTTAAAGATTGGAGCGCGCTTGGTCTCTTCATGCTCAAAGCCCATGCTGGTGCACACGTCCGTGTAAACGGCGTCGGCGCCGGTTACCGCAGAGACGGGATCTTCGGTGAAGGTCAGTGTGCCGCCGGTCGCATTGGCGATCTCCGCTGCCTGTGCGACGATCTCCCCCTTTGGACCGTATTTCCGCGGCGTCGCGATGGTGCAGTGCGCGCCAAGCAGAGCGGCCGTAAGCATCAGCGAATGGCAGACGTTGTTCCCATCGCCTACGTAGGTGAACTTGAGGCCCCTCGCCGTGCTGAAGCGCTCCTCAAGCGTCATAAAGTCAGCCAGTGCCTGACAGGGATGCTCAAGATCGCTGAGTGCATTGATCACCGGAACCTTGGAGTAGAGAGCCATCTCCGTGATGGTCTCGTGCGCATAGGTGCGCAGCACGATCAAGCTCGCCCAGCGTTCGAGGTTGCGTGCCATGTCGGCCAGGGATTCACGCTCGCCCAAAGGCGATTGTGTCTGGTCGACAAAAATTGCCGAACCACCGAGAGTGTTGATTGCGGTCTCAAAGGTAAGGCGCGTGCGCAGCGAAGCCTTTTCGAAGAACATCACCATCTGCTTGGCGTCCAGCGCCCAGCGATATTTTTCCGGATGCGCCTTGAGTTGATGGGCAAGATCCAGAATCGCGCGCAACTCGACGGCGGAGAGATCGGCGGTAGAGCAAAGATCGCGCCCCTTGAGGGATAGAACAGGATCCGCAGAATCGCCCAACGCAATGTCTTTATAAAAATCGGCTTTCGTTGCCATTGTCAGTTCCTTTTCTCGTAGGTATTCGTGTGAGCGGCTCCCGTCGCCGTGGCTTCCTGCTCGGTGAAAATTTTGTCGAGGGCAGCGATCGCTGTATCGACATCGCTCTTGCTCAGAATGTATGGAGGCAGGAAGCGCAGCACCGTCTCGCTGGTGCGATTGATCAGGATATGTCGCTCCAGCATCTTTGCCACCACGAGCTTGGCCAGGTCTGCGGAATCCAGTTCAGCGGCCAGTATCAAGCCCATGCCACGCACGTCCGTGATGGCTGCGTGCCGCTTTGCGAGATCGGCCAGCTTCTGCTTGAAATAACCGCCCACATCGTTGATGTGCAGCAGAAGGTTCTCCTCCCGCATGGTGTCGATGACGGTGATGGCAACGGCGCAGGCCAGCGGACCTCCGCCAAAGGTTGTGCCGTGCATACCGGAGTGGATCGCACGCGCAGCCTCTTCCGAGCAGACCATAGCGCCCATCGGAATTCCCCCCGCAAGTGGCTTGGCGAGTGTGGTGATATCCGGCAGAATATCGTATTGCTGATAGGCGCACCACTTACCGGTTCTGCCCAATCCGGATTGAATCTCGTCTGCGATGAGCAGGGAACCGGCTTCCCGGGTAAGCTCACGCGCCGCTGCGAAGAACTCCGGCGAGATGGGACGAATCCCGCCCTCTCCCTGAACCGCTTCGATCATCACCGCACAGACATCGTTCGAAAACTTGGCCTTTAGATCGTCGATGTCGTTGAAGCGAACAAACTCCACGCCCGGCACAACGGGCGCGAAGGGCTCGCGATACTTCGCCTTGTGCGTGGTGGAAACAGCACCGAACGTACGGCCGTGAAAGCTGTTTTCGAGTGCCAGAAATTTGGTGCCGATGGAATGGCCTTCGCTGCGGCGCAAGCCTGCGTACGCCCGCGCTACCTTCATGGCTGCTTCCCAGGCCTCGGTTCCACTGTTGGCAAAGAAGACGCGATCAAGTCCCGTAATCTCCGTCAACCGCAGCGCCAGCTCCGCCTGTCCCTGATGGAAGTAGAGATTGGAGGTGTGAATGAGCTTGCGGCTTTGCTCAGCAATCGTATTCACAATAGCCGGATGACTATACCCCAGCGCATTCACGCCAATGCCGCTCAGCAGGTCGAGATACTTCTCGCCCGCCTCATCTGTCACATGAACACCTTCACCACCGACCAGGAGGATGGGATTGCGTTCATAGGTGGACAGCAGCAACTTTGACTCTGCTGCCCGAATCGAATCCAGATTTATCTTCATCGTCACCTTCAGGCCACCATCACTTCTGTGCCGTGTGTAATCCGCGAGCTGCACAGGTTGGGCAAAAGCGCTGCCGCCTCCGCAGGTAAGATTTTTACGCGCTTCACGCCGTGGACGAGCGCTTCCCGGCACGCGCTCAACTTCGGCAGCATTCCACCACTGATCACCGAGTCCTTTGCCAGCACTGCGATCTGATCCACCGTGAGCCAGCGCATGATCTCGCCGTCTGCGCCACGAACACCGGGCACATCGGTGAGAAAGACCAGGGCATCTGCCTGGCAGGAGATGGCGCACGCGGCGGCCATCTCATCCGCGTTGATGTTGTAGTATTCGCCGTCGAAGCCGAGTGCCAGGCTGGAAAGCACCGGGACGGCATCCATCTTCCAGATGGCGTGCAGCCAACGCGGATCGGAGGCAACAATCTCTCCCACGAAGCCGAGGTCGGGAGCGGTCCGCTTCTTGCGGGCGCGGAAGATCAGCCCATCTCCGCCGGATAGCCCCATCGCGGATTGACCATGCGCGCCCAGCGCTGCCACCAGTGCCTTATTCACGGCACCGCCCAGCACCATCAGCGCGGTGTCGCGCGTCTCGGCATCCGTAACGCGCAGTCCGCTGATGAATTCGCTTTGCTTGCCCAGTTGTTTCAATGTTCTGGTCAACTGCACGCCGCCACCGTGGACTAGCGCGACCTGGTTGCCATCGCGGACTAAATCCGCAATCGCCTGCGCACACTGGTGAAGCAGCGTGGGATTTTCAAGGGCAGCTCCTCCGAGCTTGACCACATACTTCATACGAGCCCCTCCGCCTCATTCCAGCCATACATCAAGTTCATGTTTTGAACCGCTTGTCCCGCGGCCCCCTTCAACAGATTGTCCAGGCACGAAACGATAACGCAGCGTCGTCCATCAGACGATAGTTGAAAGCCGATATCGCAATAGTTGGTGCGCACCGAGTATTGAAGCTGCGGCACCTGCGTGCCAAAGACGCGGACCAGTGGACTGTGTGCGAAGAATTTATGATAGCGGCGATTCACCTCCGCCGCTGTCTTCGGCTCCCAGAAGGTCACATAAATCGTCGAGAGAATCCCCCGGGGAATCGGCAACAGGTGCGGCGCGAAGGTGATCTCATCCTGGTCCAGCTCCAGCTGCTCGAGCAACTCGCCCACGTGCCGGTGGGTGAAGATGCCATACGCAGACAGATTGTCCGCCGCGTGCATAAAGTGCGTCTTCGCAGTGGGAGCCTTGCCCGCGCCCGAGACTCCCGACTTCGAGTCACAGACGATGCCACTCTCCGTGTTCACCCATCCGGCGGAGATCAGCGGCTTGAGCGCGAGGATGATCGACGTTGCGTAGCAGCCGGGATTGGCGACCAGCCGCGCTTTGGCAAGCTTCGCGCGGTGCAGCTCCGGCATACCGTAGACGCTCTCTATTTGCAGCTCGGCGGCTCTCTCCGGATCTTCGTCAGTGAGGTTGTAAACAGCGCGATTCTCGGACTCGTCCAACCGCCATGCGCCACTCAGATCGACCACGCGAAGGCTGCGATCGATCGCCTCCGGCACCCAGCTGCGGGATTGCTCATGCGGAGTTGCAAGAAAGAGTACGTCCACCTTGCGTTCTTCCAGCAAGTCCCAGCTGAAGGGCTCCATCTTCAACTCCGGCGAGCCGTGATGATCCATAAGCTGGGGATACAGCGCCGCGAACGGCACAGACTCGCGGCCATCTTCAACGCGGCCCGTGAGAACCGGAGGCGCCTCCGCAAGCCGTGGATGATGCAGCAGAATCCGTGCCAGCTCCATTCCGGCGTAGCCACTGACTCCCACTATCGCTGTTTGTATCGTTCCGTCCTTCATTAGCCCATCATCACTTCCAGCCGATTCCTCAGGTGCGTGGCGCATTTCTGGTCTGGGCAAATCACCAGGACGGTATCGTCTCCGGCAATGGTGCCGATCACCTCGGGCCAGGATTCCTTGTCGATGGCCAGCGCCACTGGCTGTGCACTTCCGTTTGTGGTGCTCAATACAAGTTGGTTCAATGCTTGCTTGACTCTCAGCCCAAAGCTGCCAAGAACGCGGTCGATGGAGGTAAGGTCGTCCTCCTCATCGCCGATATGCCCATTGGGCAGCGCATAGCCATTAGGACCCTTGTATAAATGCATCTCATGAATGTCGCGTGACAGCGTTGCCTGGGTCACATCGAATCCATGGCGCTGCAGCTTGCGACGCAACTCGTCCTGGCTCGTAATCGATGCCGAACGAACTACTTCGCGAATTGCGTTGTGACGTTGCTGCTTCATTTTGGGATGCGAAGATGGCGGTGTGGCCGCTTGGATGTATAAAAATACATCTCTATGTATAAATATGCAGAGGCGGATTGTCAACCTTCAGGCAGCTTTTTCTGTGAATTTCCTGTCCATGCCCGGCCTCCTACCTGCCCTCGACAATCCGGCCTGAATAGCCGAAGCAATCGATCCATCCAATCGAACAATGCAATCGAATGGTGCAATCCCTGTCGGCTGAATGACGTACACTGTCTACTTGGCAATGTCGTTGAGGTCGCTTACAGTAGTGCGGGTAATTTCTGAAGCAGGCGAATGAAGTCTACGTTGAAAAATACTGAAGATGCGGCACAGCTCTCCCGCGGCGGGGAGAAATACGATCGAATTCTGGAAGCAGCGATCGAGGTCGTCGCCGAGAAGGGCTTACAGCACGCACGCATTGCTGACATTGCCGCCAGCGCCGGCGTAGCCGATGGCACCGTCTATCTCTATTTCGACAACAAGAATCACATTCTGCGGGCCGCGATCGACTCGGCGTTTGAGAGGTTTTCTCTACGGGTTCAGACGGCGCTTGCCACCACCCATGATCCCGTTGAGCAGTTAAAGACCATCGCGCGCTTGCACGTGGAAACGCTGGTCGCGAGCCGCAATCTTGCGATCATCGTACAGACGCAGGTTCGCCAGAGCGCAAAGTTTCTGGAGCAGTTTTCTCATCACTCCTTTGTGGACTACATCAACCTTGTCCGCGAGATTGTCCGCGCCGGTCAGCGCGAGGGCTTGATCCGCCCTGAGATATCGGATCGTGTTGCTGCCCTGTGCCTGTTTGGAGCGCTGGATGAGATGATCAGCTCCTGGCTCTTTACTGGCAAACCTATCGACCCCGAACAGACCTCGACCCAGGTCCTCGACATCCTGTTAGACGGCATTCGTACGACCCCCAGCCATGCTTGATTTAAGAACCCTCAACGACGTCTTTTTCAATATCACTTCGAGTCATCGCGAGCGCGCCATCCTATGGCAAGACGCGAAGGATCAGTGGCAGCCAATCTCTTCCACCCAGCTTTACCAGCGGGTTCGCGCTCTGGCGGAAATCTTCCTGTCGTGGGGCATCAATAAAGGAGACCGCATTGCGCTGCTGGCGGAGAATCGCTGGGAGTGGGCCGTCGCCGACTTTGCTGCGCTTACGCTTGGCGCGGTGGACGTGCCCATTTATCCGACGCTGACCGCTGAACAGATAGCTGTGCTGCTGGCGGATTCCGGCGCGCGTATTGCTGTTGTCTCCTCGCGCAAGCAGTACGACAAGGTGGAGTCCATACTTCACCAAACGCAGGTGGAGCACATCGTTCTGATGGATGATGAAGGCACTCCGGATGCAGTGCTGCTTTCCTCGCTGCTGAAGGATGCGGATGCCCGTGGCAAGGAGCGCGACCCGGTATTCGACCGGCGCGCCTATGAAGTGCAGCCTGCGGATCTGGCGACGATCATCTACACCTCCGGTACAACGGGTGAGCCCAAGGGTGTGATGTTGACGCATGGCAACATTGCCTCCAATCTGACTCACTCGACCGACCAGTTTGGCTTCGACGAACTCGATTCGTGGATTTCGTTTCTGCCGTTGTCGCACATTACAGCGCGGCACCTCGACTATGCACTCGGCTGCCACGGAGCCACCGTCGCCTATTGCTCCAATTTCGACAAGCTGCCCACCGCAATGACCACGATTAAGCCCACCGTGTTCGTGGCCGTGCCGCGGGTTTACGAGAAGATCCGGCAGGAGGCTGAGCGGCGTGCCTCGCTCTCTCCCGCCAAGGCGCGGCTCTTCGCCTGGGCGCTCTCTACAGGCAAGCGGCATCGCGATTCCGTGCTAAAAGGGGAGACGCCGAAATCCCCCGTCTGGAAGCTTGCCAACAAGCTCGTCTTCAGTAGAGTGAGGGATGCCTTTGGCGGGCAGGTGAAATATTACGTCTCCGGCGGCGCGCCGCTCGGTCTGGATACGGCAAAGTGGTTCGCCGATGTGGGCATTCGCATATTTGAAGGGTACGGCCTGACGGAGACCTCTCCGCTGATCGCGTTGAACGCACCCACAGCCTATCGCATTGGTTCCGTGGGGAAGACGGTGCCAAACATCGAGTGCCGCATTGCCGAAGACGGAGAATTGCTGGTACGCGGTCCTTCGGTCTTCGTGGGATATTGGCAGAAGCTGATCGTCACGGCGGAAGCCTTCGACGAAGGTCATTGGTTCCGTACTGGGGATATTGCGCACTTTGACGAGGATGGGTTTCTCTTCGTAACGGATCGCAAGAAAGAGCTGCTGAAGACCTCCGGAGGCAAGCTGATTGCTCCCCAGCCCATTGAAAATAAGCTGAAAGCGAAGCTGCTCGTGTCCCAGGCGGCTCTGGTGGGAGATCGCCACAAATTCGCCAGTGCGCTGCTGTCGCCGAACTTTGCCGCGCTGGAGGAGTGGGCCAAAGCCCAGGGGATCGAAGTGCAGACACGACGGCAACTGGTGTCAAACCCGAAGGTGGTGGAACAATACCAGGCGATTGTGGACCATGTGAACGGCTCGCTGGCGAACTTTGAGACGATCAAACGCTTTCGGATTGTCCCGGATGAGTGGTCGATTGACAGCGGAGAGTTGACCCCCAGCCTCAAACTGAAGCGCCGCGTGATCACCGAGCGCTATGCAGAAGAGATCGCCGCGTTTTATGAGGATGAAGCGGTGTCGCGGGGGTAGCTGGGCCGGCGAAGGAGGGAACCGCACCGCCTGCGAGGGATGCTGCAGCCAGGTGCGGACTCTTTTCCTGGGGCTTCTGGCTATGTCGTCAGACGGTTGTGGCTGATGGGCTTCATTTGCCAGACCGAAAGATCCTGCAGTTGGTCGGAGCCGCCCTCGAACTTCACCAGAACGTCGGTGGCTTTTTCTCCCCGCATATAGATTCGCCGTGTACAGGCGATCCGGTCGTTGATAAAGAGTTCCAGGACAGAGCCATCGAGATAGAGCCGAAGCTCTAATTTGCCGCTCCCGATCTTCCCGGCAATTGGCTTGCCGTCGATTCTAAGTGGCGCCTCCCCGCCCCCGGGGTGGTAGCTCACGCTGAAGAAGGCGCCCGACACCTGCGCCTCCGAGATCAACGACAGTCGTACCGGGCTGGTCACCTGCCGGGTTACGCAATGCACTTCACCGGAGTAGTTGCCGATCACCAGATCATTCACCGTCCCTGCCGCTGCGCGTGCCTTGCTTTCCCGCCATCGCAGAGCCTGTACTCGCGCATCGACCCGCATCTCCAGTTCTCCATCGGCGTTCAACGTCAGCACGCGGGGAAGCGACATGACCCCGGCCCAGCCTGCACGCTTGTATTCCTCCAGGGGCCGCGTCTCTGGAATCCATCCCCAGAGGATGCGATTGCCCGCTCTGTCCAGCATGCTCTTGGGTGCATAGTAGGCCCCGTCGTCCAGCAATCCCTGCTTCTCGCTGTGGAAGACCATCTCCTTGCGGTCCAGTTCGCCGCTCTGCCAGTAGACCTTGCGTTCAGTGGAGTAGAGCAGTACGTGTTTCCCGCCCAGCGGGAAGAAGTCCGGGCACTCCCATTGCTCGCCTGAATCCACCGGGTCCGAAGTATCCTTGCCGTTCCATGTCCCCGTTGCGAGCGGGTGGAGGTACTCCCACGTGCGCAGATCCCGGGAGCGATATAGCAGGACCACGCCACCGCGTTTCTTGATTCCTGAACCGATTCCCATGTACCAGATGTTGCCTTCGCGCCAAAGGCAGGGATCCCGGAAGCCGGTCACGTTCAACCCCGCGGGCGGAGCCGCAATCACCGGTCTGGCAGCCTTCTCCCATTGGCTCAACAGGGGATCATGGGAGATCGCCAGGCACTGCACCTCGGGATTGACGCCGGTGTAGAGCATGGTGGGCACTCCCTGGTCCACGACGATGCTTCCCGTAAAGCAGCCATCCTTATCGGGTCCGCCGGGCGTGGGTGCCAGGGCCACCGGGAGGTGATGCCAATGGACCATATCGTCGCTGATGGCATGGCCCCAGTGCATATCTCCCCAGAACGCGCCATTGGGATTGTATTGGTAGAAGATGTGGTATTTGCCGTGCCAGAATACAGGCCCGTTCGGATCGTTCATCCAGTTTGCCGCGGGCAGCAGGTGAAATTGCGGCCTCTGGGGGTCCAGCGCCAGCCGCGAAGAGGCCTCACCTGCCTCGGCGGCGCTCAGGTTAAGCCCTTGAGCCAGGGGAAGTGCCGCCAGGCCATACAGAACGCTGCGCCGTGTCATGTTCATTTTCAGCCGACTCCTTCCGAAAAGCCATTGTAGGGGGCAGCCACGTGCTGACTCTACAGGAATGTGGATTCCTTGCGGAATCACGAGATTTTTTGAAGCCAATCCGTCGTGCGCGCATTGAAACCCGTGCCGGAGGTCAGTATCATTCCATTGAGGATCCAGTGACTACTTGTGCCTGCTCTCAGGACGCGCGAGAGAATCGCGGTCTTCCCGGGCGGAGTGCGTACCAACCACGAATGACTGCGACGCAGTCTTAGCCGGACGGTCGATTTCAGTCCAGGCCTACTTTCTTTTGAGGAGAATTGCAATGCGTATTGGCATGTTAACGGGCGGCGGAGACTGCCCGGGCTTGAATGCGGTGATCGCTGCCGCTGTGAAAAAGGGCATTCAACACCACGGCGACGAGTTCGTCGGCTTCCTCGAGGGTTGGCGTGGAGTTCTGGAAAACAGATCGATTCCGCTGACGCTGGAGACGGTCGACGGCATTATCACCCGCGGAGGAACCATCCTCCACTCCTCGCGCACCAATGTCCGCAAGATCGAGGGTGGTATCGAGAAGTGCGTGGAGACGCTGAAGGCCAACAAGATTGATGCCCTCATCGCCCTTGGCGGAGACGACACCCAATCGGTTACCAAGGCTCTGGTTGAAGCCGGGGTCCCCGGTGTCGGCGTGCCGAAGACCATTGATAACGATCTGAATGGTACGGATGCCTGTTTTGGCTTCGATACCGCGGTGATGATTGCCACAGAGGCCATTGATCGCCTGCACACCACCGCCGATGCTCACAACCGCGTCATCGTCTGCGAGGTCATGGGTCGCGATGCAGGCTGGATTGCCCTGACATCCGGCGTTGCCGGCAACGCGCATGTCGTCCTGGTGCCGGAAAAGCCTATCGATCTGGACCACGTCTGCGCCCTGCTCAAGTACAACTACGACCACGGGAAGCACTACGGCATCGTCGTCGTGGCAGAAGGCGCCAAGCTGCCGGAGGGACAGGTCATCAAGGGCACGAAGGTGGATTCGTTCGGGCACGCTATTCTCACTGGCATCGGCGAGACGCTGGCTAAGCGGATTGAGGAAAAGACCGGCTATGAGACCCGCTCCGTCGTCCTCGGGCATACCCAGCGCGGAGGAACACCTACCGCTGCGGACCGTATGCTGGGCACCCGGTATGGCCTTGCCGCCATCGATCTCGTCCACAAGGGCGAGTTTGGCCGCATGGTCGTCCTGAAGGGCACAGAGATCAAGAGCATCAGCATCGCGGAAGCGGTTTCCCGCAACCGTACAGTGGACGATAACTTCCTGGAGATTCTTTCGGGGCTTGAACCGACAGTTTAAGTATTGCGGCTTAAGTTAATCATAATAAAGAACAAGGTCAGCTCTTCGCTGGCCTTGTTCTTTCTCTGGTCGTTTCTGCGGCGACCGAATTTTACTCTTATTGCCAAACGTTCCTTTTCCATAGAGTGCAACAAGGCCGAACAGTGGCGGAAGAGAGCCTGGGAAAACCGAATATTTCGTGAAACATACAGGAACTTCTTGAAAGCGACGGGTAAAACAAGGTATATACAAGGGCGCTGGTGTGCATTTTTGCGCCTGCCAAAAACGACTTGCTTAGGAGAGTCCGAATGAGACCGTCAGCCGTGAAGATCGCAGAAGTACGTGAGGTCATGGACATTCGCCAGGCATCGGACTACCTCGGCATCAGCTCCGATACGCTTTACAAGTACGCCTCGGAAGGATTCATTCCCGCCTTCAAACTGGGGAATCGCTGGCGCTTCAAGAAGTCCCGCCTCGATGACTGGATGGATCAGCAATCTTCCGCATCGCTGGCTCCGCACGACCTGAAGGAGACCGCCCGCCCGCGGCAAAAGAAACCAGTGCGGGCCGCGGGGCGCTAGAGCCGCTTCGCTGACGCGGTCACAATCGGACTCATAGTTTTGCCCTTTTCCCTCCCGATCCTGATATACCTGGACTTAAGATGAATGACACAAAACGTCTGCGAACCCTGCGCCGTCGCATGGCTGCGGCAGGACTGGAATCCCTGCTCGTTTCCCATCTTCCGGACGTGCGTTATCTCTGTGGCTTTACGGGGTCGAACGCGGCGCTGGCGATCTCTCCCGGCCGTGCGGCGTTGTTTACCGATGGCCGCTATACGGTTCAGGCGAAGCAGGAGACCTTTGGAGCCCGAGTCGTCATCGCGGAGCACTCCGCACTGCGCGAGGCCTGCGCCTTTCTCGCTGCCAGCGGTGTTGCCCATGCCGCTTTTGACCCTTCGAATACAACCGTCGCCGCATTGGAGACGATGCGCAGCGCCATCCCGGCCAGGCAGCGCCGGAGCTTTTTCCAACCCTCCCCGTCACCGCTGGTAGCAGATCTGCGCATGGTGAAGGACAGTGGCGAGTTGCAGCGCATGGAGGAAGCAGCCGCGCTCGGTTGCAGGCTCTTTGAGGAGCTTCTGCCAAAGATTGCGAGAGGCACGCCGGAAACCGTGATTGCCGCTGAGCTGGAGTATGCGGCGCGCCGCAGCGGGGCCGAGGGAATGTCTTTCGATACCATCGTCGCTTCCGGGCCGCGCTCCGCGTTGCCGCACGGTCACGCCACGTCGGCAAAGCTGCCCCGCAACGGCTTCATGGTGCTCGACTTCGGTGTTATCCTCAAAGGTTATTGCTCGGATATGACGCGTACCGTTTTCGTGGGAAAAGCAGGGAACCGCGAGCGCTTCGCGTATGATTCTGTGCTGGAAGCACAACAGGCCGCAGTGCAGGCCGTGCGCCCAGGCGTGACCTGTGGCGAGGTGGATGAAGCCGCCCGCAGCGTGCTTCGCAAGGCGGGGCTGGCGCAGTATTTCACCCATTCGACCGGGCATGGAGTGGGTATGGAAGTTCACGAGGCACCGCGTGTGGCGGCTGCTCAAACCCAGGTCTTGAAGCCTGGAATGGTGATTACGATTGAACCCGGCATTTATATCGCCGGAGAGTTTGGCATTCGCATCGAGGATATGGTGGTCGTGACGGACCGGGCTGGCCGGGTAATAACTCCTGCGACCAAGGCGTTGATTGAACTTTGAACTGCTCCTCGAAATCGATGGCAGCAGCACACCAGCAGGGGATGCAAGGACGAGATTCCATAATGAATCCTGAAGATATGAAAGAACTCAAGGAGCTCATCGAGTTCCTGAAAGACAATCAGATCGGCGAATTCGATCTGGATCGCGGCGATCTGAAGGTGCGTATCAAGTTTGCCCAGGAGACTACCTCCGCGGCGGATCTGGCGGGGCTATCGCGGCTGCTGAATGCGGCGCAGGGAGCCGCCCCCATCGTGCAGCCTGTAGTTGCTGCAGCGCAGTCGTCGGCAATTGCTGCACCTCAGGCGGAAGTGGCGGCCGCGGCTCCGGTAGACGAGAATGCGGGCCTTCACATCGTGAAGTCGCCGATTGTCGGCACCTTCTACGAATCCCCCTCTCCGGGTGCGCAGGCTTTTGTCAAAGCTGGAGATCAGGTGGAGAACGGTCAGGTTCTCTGCATTGTGGAAGCTATGAAGTTGATGAATGAAATTGAGTCTGATGCGGCAGGCGAGATCGTAAAACGACTTGTGGCCAATGGACAACCGGTCGAGTATGGCCAACCTCTCTTCGCATTGCGGCTACGGTAACTATGTTTCGGAAAGTTCTCGTCGCCAATCGTGGCGAAATCGCGCTTCGTGTCATCTGTGCCTGCAAAGAGCTGGGCATTCGCACGGTCGCCGTCTACAGTGAGGCGGACCGGAACTCCCTGCACGTTCGCTTTGCGGATGAGGCAATCTGCATCGGCCCGGCGCGCGCGTCGGACAGCTATCTGAATGTCCCCGCAGTGATCAGCGCGGCGGAGATCGCCGACGTGGACGCCATCCATCCTGGCTATGGCTTGCTGAGCGAAAACGCAAACTTCGCCGAAGTCTGCCGTGCGTCGAACATCAAGTTCATCGGCCCGCCCCCGGAAGTGACCCGCCTGATGGGAGAGAAGGACAAGGCGCGGCAGGCGATGAAGCGCGCCAAGGTTCCAATCCTGCCCGGTTCGGACGGCATTATCCAGTCCGAGGGCGAGGCGATGGAGTGGGCGCGGACGGTGGGGTATCCCGTCATCCTGAAAGCCGCAGCAGGCGGCGGTGGCCGTGGTATGCGCATCGTTCGCTCCAAGGAAGAGCTGCCGGGGCTGTTTCAGGCTGCCCATACCGAAGCTGCGAATGCCTTCGGAAACGGCGACCTCTACATGGAGAAGTTCATCGAGCAGCCGCGCCACATTGAGTTCCAGGTGCTGGCCGATGAGCACGGCAATGTGTTGTCGCTTGGGGAACGCGAGTGCTCGATCCAGCGCCGTCACCAGAAGCTGATCGAAGAAGCGCCGTCGCTGCAGGTTACTCCCAAGCTGCGCGAAGAGATCGGAAAGACGCTGCGTCGCAGCCTCTCCAACATTGGCTATCAGAACGCCGGAACGGTCGAGTTCCTGATGGATGAAGAGGGGAGTCTCCACTTCATCGAAATGAACACCCGCATCCAGGTGGAGCATCCGGTCACGGAATTCATCACGGGAATTGACCTGGTGAAGGCCCAGTTGCGCATTGCCGCGGGCGAAAAGCTGAGCAGCATTATTCCTGATCCCATTGTCATGCGCGGGCACTCCATCGAGTGCCGCATCAATGCAGAGCACCCTGAGAAGTTCACTCCCTCAGCAGGCAAGATCACGGCATACAACGTTCCCGGGGGGAATGGGGTCCGTGTGGATACGGCGCAGTACGCGGAAGGCGTTGTGCCTCCCTACTACGACTCGCTGATTGCCAAGCTCATTACCTATGGCAAGGATCGGCCAGAGGCCATGGCCCGCATGTCGCGCGCTCTCGAGATGTTCGTCGTGGAGGGAATTCACACATCCATTCCGCTGCATCGTCGTATTCTTCAAGATGAGGACTTCAAAGCAGGCCGCTTCGACACGAAGTTCATGGAGCGCTTTTTCGAACGTGAGAAGGAGCGCAACCAGGCCGCTGCCGGGAAATAGTCCTGGAGTGGCTCCAGCGAGGCTGCAGGGAGTTCTGCCCTTGAGACAAAACAGCCTCGGCCAGCACAGGCGCTCTGTTCCGGAACACGGGCAGAGACGCCCATCCGGCCCTATTGGATAGATCATGGAGAAGTTTCAACCTGGCCAGCTTGCACTCGCTCTGCGCGAAAAGTTGTATGGTCTGCTTGCCAGGCTAGTTCCAACGGAACGGGCACAACTCCTTTTCCTCACGATACTGAGCGGCGTTCTTTGCGGCCTGGCTGCGGTTGGCTTCCACGTCGGAATCGAAAAGGCCGATCATCTGATGATGGGGCGCGCTCTCGCTGCTGCGGGGCATCGCTGGATCTTCTGGGGAATCATCACGCCTGCACTTGGAGGCCTGGTTTCCGGACTGGCGCTCTACTATCTGGTTCCCGGTGCTGCCGGAAGCGGTATACCCCAGGTGAAGGCAGCCTACGCCCTGCACGGTGGCCGTGTTCCGCTGCGCGACGCGGTGGGTAAGTTCTTTCTGGGAATCCTGCAGATCGGTAGTGGCGGCTCTCTCGGCAGAGAAGGACCTACGGTCCAGATCTGCGCAGGCATCTCCAGCCTGCTGGCGCGCGTATTCTCCTTGTCGATCAAGAACCAGCGGAGGATGACTGCCGTCGGTGTGGCGGCTGGCATAGCGGCTGCCTTTAATGCGCCGATCGCTGCCGTCACCTTCACGCTGGAAGAGATCATCGGAGACCTTGACCAGACGATGCTCTCCGGGGTGATCGTCGCTGCGGCCATCGCTGCTGCGGTCGAACGCGCCGTCCTTGGCAAGCATCCGGTCTTTGCGCTCCGGCACGTGGACCCGTTGGTTCCGGCCAAATCCTTGCTCTTTTACGTCGTCCTGGGATTTGCCGCCGCTCTGATTTCGGTGATTTTTACGGATTCGCTGCTGGGGCTTCGAGCGGCTTTCAAGCGCCTGAACACCGTGCCGAAATGGGCTCATCCAGCGCTGGGTGGAGCAGCGACCGGCGCGCTCGCTGTGCTGGCGTTTTTCTGGCTCCGGCAGGGTGGGATTGCCGGGGGCGGATATGAAACCCTTTCTTTCGCTCTGAACGGGACACTGACCGTGAAGGTTCTGCTGGTTCTGTGCGTGCTGAAGGTCGCGGCGACGATTTTTTCCTACTCCAGCGGCGGAGCCGGAGGTATCTTTGCCCCGGCATTATTCATTGGCGGAATGCTGGGCGGAGCCGTGGGCTATCTGGACGTCGCGGCCTTTCATCATCCCGCCGGAGCTCTTGGCGCATTCGCCCTGGTGGGAATGGGAGCTGTATTTGCGGGGATTGTCCGCGCCCCCATGACGTCTGTCCTGATCATCTTTGAGATGACGGGTGCTTACGAACTGATTCTGCCCTTGATGATCTCCAACATGATCGCCTACACGCTTGCACGTCGCTGGCGTGGAGTCGCGATCTACGAAGCACTTCTGCTGCAGGACGGGGTTCAGCTCCCTCACGAGCATCCGCGAAACGTCGATACGGACGAGGGAGAAGCATTACCGTAGAATTGCGTAAGACTCCGGCATTGTGTTTCGGTATTCTGCCCTGGCATTGTCTTCTATGGCATACACGATTTCTCCTCTTTACCCCATCCTCGATGCCAGTTTGTTGCCGCTTGAGGATCGCAGCGGTTTTGTCACCCGGCTGGCCGGCGAACTGCTGGATGCGGGCGTCAGCCTGCTGCAGTACAGGAACAAGACCGGCAGCGATCGCGAGGTGCTCGAAGACGTGGCTATGCTTCGCCACCTGCTGCCCGCGGGGCGCTGTGTACTCATCCTGAACGATCGACCGGATCTGGCTGTGCTTGGCGGATTTGACGGCGTCCATGTCGGCCAGCAGGATCTTTCTCCAGACGCTGCCCGGGGCATTGTCGGCAAGGGAAGGGTGGTTGGCGTTTCCACGCATAATGCCGAGCAACTGCGAATGGCCGCAGAGGCGCCAGTGGACTATATCGCCATTGGCCCGATCTTCCCAACTGCCTCCAAACAAAACCCCGATCCGGTTGTCGGTCTGGAAGGGATTCGCCTGGCGCGTTCGCTCACCTCAAGGCCGCTGGTCGCGATCGGCGGAATCACTCTCGAGAATTGCAGCCAGGTCAAAGAGGCCGGGGCGGATTCCATTGCGGTGATCTCCAGCCTCTTCCAAAGCCCGTCAGGGGAGTCTCCCGCGAAAGTCGCTAGAGACTTTCTTGCGCGTTTCCGGTAGAACAGAGAGCACGTGACGACCAGCAGCCCACCACTACCCGCCGGTGCAGATGCTCCCGGCACTCCACATTTTGTTCAGGGCCTCGGCCTGTTCAGCGCCACCGCGATTGTCGTGGGTTCGATGATCGGTTCGGGCATCTTCATTGTCCCGGCGGACATAGCACGAGGCGTCGATTCCCCTGCGCTGTTCATTGCGGCCTGGATCGTGACGGCTGTCATGACGATCATCGGCGCGCTCAGCTATGGGGAACTTGCTGCGATGATGCCCCGGGCCGGCGGACAGTATGTTTACCTGCGTGAAGCTTTGGGGCCGATGTGGGGCTTCCTCTACGGATGGACGCTCTTTCTGGTCATTCAGACCGGCACCATCGCCGCCGTGGCTGTCGCCTTTGGAAAGTTTCTGGGAATCTTCTTTCCCTCCGTCTCCGCCACAAACTGGATCTGGCATATCGGTCACGTTCCGGCCTGGCACGTCGGACCGATGGTGTTAGGCAACATGGACCTCGGTCTGAATACGGCGAATCTTGCGGCCATTGTGATCGTGCTGCTGCTTGCCGGGGTCAATATCTTCGGCGTCAGGACAGGCGCGCTGGTGCAGAACATCTTCACCACGACGAAGACCGCGGCACTGCTGGGTCTGCTCGTCTTCGGTTTTCTGCTGGGCCGCAACCCGGCGGCGATTGCGGCGAACTTCGGCGTGGGCTGGCATGCCTTCTGGCACAATGCATCGCTGGCCACTTTGCATCCGGTGCAGGTGGGCATCGGCGGTCCCACCGCCATGGTGGGCTTTTTCACCATTCTTGCCGTGGTGCAGGTGGGTTCGCTCTTCTCTGCGGATGCGTGGAACAACGTGACCTTTACCGCGGGCGAAGTCTTGAACCCCAGGCGCAATCTGCCACTCTCGCTTGGGCTGGGCACCGGGATCGTTCTGCTGATTTATATCCTGGCGAACTTCGTGTATCTCTGTGTGCTGCCGCTGCACGGGGATCCGGCGGGGGCCTCGAATTTTGCGCGGGGCATCCAGTACGCATCGCAGGACCGCGTGGGCACCGCTGTGCTGGAGCAGATCTTTCACTCCAGCGGGGCGTACTTGATGGCCGCTGCGATTTTGATTTCGACCTTCGGTTGCGCCAATGGAATGACGATGGCAGGCGCCCGCGTCTACTACGCGATGAGCCGCGACGGACTCTTTTTCCAGGCCGCGGGCAGACTGCATCCCCGGTACAAAACGCCGGTGGCATCCCTGATCGCGCAGGCCGTGTGGACCAGCCTGCTGTGCCTCTCCGGCTCCTATGGCCAGTTGCTCGATTACACGATCTTCGCTGCGCTGTTGTTTTACATCCTTACCATTGGCAGCCTGTTTATGCTGCGAATCCGCAAGCCGCTGGCGCCGCGTCCCTATCGCGCCATCGGGTATCCGGTGCTGCCTGCGGCATACCTGGGTATGGCCGTGTGGATCTGTGTCGTATTATTGCGTTATAAACCTCAATACACTTGGCCGGGGCTGATTCTCGTTGTACTCGGTATCCCGGTCTTCATTTTTTGGTCCCGTAAGGGCCGGCGTTCTGGACTGCCGCACGAAACAGCACTATAAGAGGAGAGATCTCGCCCATGCCTAATTTGTTTGCTACCAAACCCCTCTCGCTCCTGACTCAGGAAGCGAATGAAGAAGGGGAGCACACCCTCAGGCGATCTCTCAGCTCGTTAAACCTGATCACACTCGGCATTGGGGCAATTATCGGAGCGGGTATCTTTGTCCTTACCGGACAGGCTGCCGCGAAGTACGCCGGACCGGCAGTTGCGCTTAGTTTTGTGCTGGCCGGCTTCGTCTGCGCATTCGCCGGCCTTTGCTATGCGGAGTTTGCTTCGATTATTCCAATAGCCGGTTCAGCCTACACCTATGGCTACGCGACGCTGGGCGAGTTCGTCGCATGGATCATCGGCTGGGACCTGGTGCTGGAATACGCATTTGGAGCGGCCACGGTGGCATCCGGCTGGTCTGGCTATCTGGTGAGCCTGCTGGAGCAGCTCAATATTCACCTGCCGCCGCAATTCACCACCACCTACGGCAATGTGATGGTGAAGTTTAACGACAGGTGGACTCCACTTAATACGCTTCCCGCCGGGATCAATACCGCTGCGTTGCCGCATGCGACGGGATTGTTCAACCTGGTCGCCTTTCTGGCGATCCTGACGATCACAGCGATTCTGGTGATCGGTATCAAGGAATCAGCAAATCTGAACTCTACCATCGTGATTGTGAAGCTGGGAATCGTAGCCATCTTTCTTTACCTGGGAATTGCCTACCTCCTGCACCATCACGAACTGGTCCAGGCGAACTGGCATCCCTTCATTCCGCCAGCGGAAGGGCCAAAACACTTTGGACTGGGTGGCATAGCCGCCGGAGCCGCATCGGTATTTTTCGCATACATCGGCTTCGACGCTGTCTCCACCGCCGCGCAGGAGGCGAAGAATCCGCAGCGGGATATGCCCATCGGCATCCTGGGATCGCTGGTTGTCTGCACGATCCTATACATCATGGTTTCTCTGGTGTTGACTGGCCTGGTGAACTTCCGGCAGCTGAACGTTGCCGATCCGGTTGCGCTCGGAATCGACGTCACCGGTGTGAAGTGGGGCAGTCTGCTGGTGAAGATCGGAGCCGTCTTTGGCCTGGGCACCGTGATGCTCGTCATGCTGCTGGGGCAGTCGCGCGTCTTTTTCTCGATGTCGCGCGATGGGCTGCTGCCGCAGTGGGCGAGTGCAATCCATCCGAAGTTCCGCACACCGTGGATTTCGAATATTATCGTCGGGACCATTGTGGCTTTTCTGCCCGCAGTCCTGCCGATCGACAAGCTCAGCCAGTTGGTCAACATTGGTACTCTGCTGGCCTTTACCATTGTGTGTGCCGGGGTATGGATCCTGCGGGTTCGCCAGCCTGATCTCAAGCGGCCATTCAAGACGCCGTTTGTGCCACTGGTGCCCATTTGCGGGATGCTCAGCGCGTTTTACCTGATGGTCAAGCTGCCGTTGCTAACCTGGGCCGTTCTGATCATCTGGCTCTTGATCGGGCTGCTGATTTACTTCGGGTATAGCGTGCGACACAGTAAGGTGCAGAAGCTCCCCTCGGCGATGACAACGGGACGGGCGGATAGCTAGATCGAGTGTCCATCACTCCAGCGGGCTCGTGGTTGCTGTTCCGTGAGCATTCCCCATACTGCGAGCAACTGAAACAGGCTTTGTGGATGCACCTGCGCGACGCGTGCCGGAACAACAATGCAAGCAACACCAAGAGGGAAAGAGCGTAAGCGATCAGCCAGATCATTTCCACCTCTTACAGCGGAAGAGCTCGCAGTGGTGCTGCGGCCATGATAGCCGAGATTTTACTTCGCAGCTTCCAAGGTAGCCGCGGCGCGGTTCAGCGCAGCACTTAAAGTGGCGATCTGCGTCTGTGCACGCTCTGCATCCTGTGCATCGATGGCCTCGTTGACGCCGGGAATCACCACAGCGGAATAGCCCGTGAACTCTCCCGGCGCATAGATCGTGTGGCGGAACCACGGGCGGTGGGGAAGCCCCTCCGGCGCCAGCAGAGCACCCTCGGTTGCCCGCAGTGCCGCGTTCAGCGCCGTCAGATCACCAGTGCCGGACAACTGCCTCTCCTTTACCGCTGCTGCCGCCGTGGCAAAGCGCCGCGCAGCCGTGGTTGCCGGGGCAAAGTCCAAGGCCTTCAGGCCGCTATCGCTGGCGCGTCGCTTTGCGGCATCCAGGTAGGAATCAATCTCGCTGGCATAGGTCACATAGTCATAGGGGAGAACGTCGGAATCGGCCATGTGGAGGATCTCAAGGCCGAATACGCGAGCCATCTCCTGTTCGTAGACAAAGGTTGGATCCGCGTTCTTTACAAACCATGCATAGTTATCGAATACGGAGTGGTAGACGCCGTAGGGGCCTTCCGAACCGATGTCGATGGAGGGAACTCCCACATGTTGGAAGAAAGGCGTGAAGTCCGATCCGCTGCCAAGATCTCCCACCGGCGCGTCGCTATGGGAGCTGTTCGCCGCGGAGCGCATACCGATATCCTGCCCATGTTTGATCTCGTTGGCCTGCTCGGTCTGCTTCCACACGTCGTATACGCTGCCCCCCTTGGGGCTGGGCACTTCTCTCGTCACCTCGCGTACAAACTGCTTCAAGGAAGGAACGGCGGAGGAGGAGAACTCCGGCCCGGAAACGCCCACATCGGTATTGAAGTAGGCTACCGCGTGCTCCAGATCCTTCTCATGCTCTTCGGCCCATTCTGTGGAGCCGACGAGCCCCTCTTCCTCCGCATCCCAGCTGGCAAAGAGGATCGTCCTCTTCGGCTTCCAACCCTGCCTGAGCAGTTCACCCACTCCATGGACCGATTCCAGCATGGCTGCTGTGCCGCTGTTGGGATCGACCGCACCGTAGACCCAGGCATCGCGATGGTTGCCTGCGACGACCCATTCATCGGGGAAGTCGGTGCCATTGATTCTCCCTATCACGTTCCAGATGGTTCGGAAGGCATAGTTCTGCTTCACCAGCATGTGAACCTTCACCTTGCCGGGGCCAACGTGGTACGCGAAGGGAAGAGCGCCTTGCCACTCATGCGGAACGGCCTGTCCACCGAGATGCTCAAGGATCGGAGCCGCGTCGTGGTAGGAGAGGGGTGTTGCAGGAATCCTGGGCAGGCTTGTGGAACTCTCCGGTGCGATGCGTTTCGTGTCGGGCAGATCGACGACCGAGGCGATGCCGGGAGTTGTGGGGTCGCCGGGATACTCAAACATGAATTGCACGGAGCCGCGCTGCACCGCGGTATCGGGTCGGTACGGGCCATTGGGATACTTGTCGCCGCGGAAATAGCCATCATCGGCGGGGTCCGAATAGAGGATGACGCCTGCGGCTCCATACTGCTGCGCCAGAAATACTTTGACGCCACGGAAATTGTTTCCATAACGAACAAGGACGATCTTGCCCTTGACGTCCACGTGCATCGCTTCCAGCCGCTTGAAGTCCTCCGGACGGCCATAGTTGGCATACACGGCTTCCGCTGTGATATCTCCGGAGGCGGACGAGCCATTGAATGCGGTTAAGACGCGCGAATCATCCTGGAAGGGGTCAGCCGTCACATGCTCGCGAATGGGCCCCTGCATGAGCAGCTTGCCATCGCTGTCCGTTGCTTCCACGCGGATTTCGCCGGGCATGTTCATCCACACGCGATAAGGGACGATGCTTGTTTCCAGCCCCGCAGCCTTGAACTTGGACGCAACGTACTCCGCTGTGGCGTAGTCCTCTTTGGAGGAAGCAATGTGAGGTGTACTCGTCAGCGTCTTAAGGTGTTCTCCGGCAAGCTTTGCGTCCGGAACCTTCAGAAAGTCCTGATCGATCTTCGCCTGTGCGCTGAAGTTTCGATAGCCGAACACATGAGTTGGGGAAGATGCGAGGGGAGCAGAGTTCTGGCCGAGCAGAACCGCAGGGCAAAATAGCATCCAGGAAAGAGCAGGCAGAATTGGACGAATCGACAAGGGCACAGTCCTCATTCAGGAGATCAACAGGGGAGCCTTGATTTCTCAGCTTACACTAACTATCAGCAGTGCAAGCTGAGTTGCGGAGCGAGAGGCCATTGGCGGAAAACCTAGAAGAGTCGCCGCGACCGGGGAGTACGGAACCTTCCGTCGACCAGAACCCGCCTGCCGAGGTGTTCGTCGAGCCGGAGGTTCCTTTTAAGCCGGAGTCTTCCCGCCTGCAGAGCGAAGACGACCTCGGCGGCTGGCCCCCCATTGTCCGTGCGCTGCGTAATCCGGATTTCCGAATCTTCTGGAGCGGCAACTTTCTCTCCAACATCGGAACGTGGATGCAAAACGTGGCCCTGGGCTGGCTGATCCTTGAACTCACGGAATCCAGTTTCTGGCTGGGCATGGTGGGTTTCGCCGCCTCGTTTCCGTTTCTCATTTTCACCTTGTTCGGAGGGGTGATTGCGGACCGCGTGAATAAGCGCTATCTGCTGGTAGGCACGCAAACGATCATGATGATTCTGGCGTTTCTACTGGCCGCGCTGGCGTACTTCAAGATCATCACCATCCGTTCCCTGATCGTCATCGCGTTTTTGAATGGCATGGTGATGTCCTTGAACGCGCCCAGCTACCAGGCCATGGTTCCGCAATTGGTACGTTCCAGCGATCTGCCAAACGCCGTGGCCTTGAACTCCGCGCAATTCAATATGTCGCGAGTGGTGGGGCCAACGCTGGGCGGCTATGCTATGGCGTTTTTTGGAGTGGCGGGGAACTTCTTTCTCAACGGAGTCAGCTTCCTCGCGGTGCTGGCATCTCTGTTTCGAATTCATTATCCGGAGACGAAGCCGGGGGATGGTTTGACCATGTGGCAGAGCCTGAAGGAAGGGTTCGCGTATGTTCGCGCCAATGCGCAGATGTGGGCGATTATCGGGTTGGTGGGAACAGTCAGTTTCTTCGTGGTTCCGTTCCTCACGTTCATTCCGTTCTTCGCCCGCAACATTCTGCATACAAGCGCGCGTGGACTCGGCATTCTGATGGCCTGCTCCGGGCTGGGTGCGTTCTTTGCCGCGGTGACCATCGCGTATTTCGGCAAACTGCGCCACCGGGGAGCGGTAATCGTGGCGTCGGGATTATTCGTGATGGCATCGGTGATCGGCTTCTGCTACTCGCACTCCTTTGTGCTTTCGGCGTTTCTGCAAATGTGCGAAGGATACGGCCTCATCCTGACGGTATCGACGGTGAACGTCTCTATGCAGCAGTTGAGTTCGAGCGAAATGCGTGGAAGAGTGATGAGCATCTACTCCACCAGTTACCTTGGCCTGCCACCTGTCGGCGCACTTATTGCCGGTGCATTCTCGAAGTATCTGCCAACGACACACGTGCTTGCGGCGATGTCCGGGCTGGCGATGCTCGTCTACATCCTCTACTACATGACCTCGGCGCCGCTCAGAGAGCTCGATTAGTCTCTCGCAAAACAGAATTGGCTCTCCATCTATCGGAGAGCCAATTCTGCTTTCTTCGTGTGTAGGAACTAGGCCACGGGCTCGCCACAGAACTTGCAGCGCCGCGCGGTGATGGGAATGTCGCTCTGGCATTCGGGGCAGGTCTTGGTGGTTGCAGCGGCTGCCGGGCGCAGTCTCGCCATCAGAGAATTGAACGGCAGGATGATGATGAAGTAAACCACTCCAGCCATCAGCACAAACGCAATAACTGCATTCAGAAAATTGCCGTACTTGATGATGCCACCGTTGAGGTTAAAGACCAGAGAAGAGAAGTCTGGTTTGCCCACAGTTGCAGCAATCAATGGATTGATGAGATCCGCGACGAAGGAGTTAATGATCGCGGTAAATGCGGCACCGATAATGACTGCAACCGCCAGGTCAATCACGTTGCCGCGCATAAGGAAGTCGCGAAATCCTTTGAACACTTTGGCTGCTCCTCAAGCGAAGGTATGTACAGTTAGATCGAACGATCTAAAAGTCCAACTATCGTAACCTACCGTGCACCTTTACGATGGCAGTTTTTCAAATCAACTTCGGTTGGCCCATGCCGGGTTGCTTGCAGTACTATGATCTGCCGTGCCTTGATCCTGCCTAAAACAGGGTCAATCCTTGAGCGGCAGGAGGGGAAAGATGAGGAAGGTAGTCCGCACAGCAGAGGAAGCGGTGGCGGACATCCCTGCGGGTGCAACGCTGATGATTGGCGGCTTCGGCCTCTGCGGCATTCCAGAGAACCTGATCGATGCCCTGGTGCGGAGAGGGATCGGCGGCCTCCACACCATCAGCAACAACATGGGCGTCGATGGCTTTGGCATGGGGCGCATGCTGGAGGCGGGCATGATCGCCTCTCACACCGGCAGCTATGTAGGCGAGAACAAGTTGCTGGAGGAGAAGGTGATCCGCGGCGAACTGAAGCTGACCCTGATGCCGCAGGGTACTTTGGCAGAGCGCATTCGTGCAGGGGGAGCGGGAATTCCCGGCTTTTACACTCCAGCCGGCGTGGGGACGCTGGTGGCGGAGGGCAAGGAGACGCGTGAGTTCGATGGCAGGATGTACCTGCTGGAGCGCGGCCTCACTGCTGACTTTGCTCTCGTCAAAGCATGGCGGGGCGATACGGCCGGCAATCTCGTCTACCGCAAGACCGCGAGAAATTTCAATCCAATGATGGCGGCTGCGGCCCGGGTGACGATTGCCGAGGTGGAGGAACTTGTGGTGCCAGGAGCCATCGATCCGGATTACGTGATTACGCCGGGAGTTTACGTGCACCGCATTCTGCAGGGAGCGGGATATGAGAAGCGCATCGAGCGCCGAGTGGTGCGAAAGTCTTAGACGCAGCGGCCCGTTGAGCTTCCATGCATGCTCAATGCTGGGTCACGGCACCAGCGCTAGGGTACAGTGTTCGTCGTGGGCAGAGGAGCATTGCAGACTTCCCGGTATTGGAGCACGAAACGGGCATCGGCGAAGACACACGCAGCGGCGAGAAGCAACGCCGCGAGAAGAATGTTTCTCGAACCACTGGAGAGGGAACCGGAAAACTGCCGTAAGCAGAAAGCGATTACGAAGGCGCCCAGCGTAGCCATTACGGTAAGGGGAGCACGTTGTTCGCAGGGCTGATGCTGCAGGTTGAGGAGCAGGGAAGCAGAGCCGAGGCCAACGAGCACGGCCAATCCCAGCGCAACGCGGCTTTTCTTCAAGGTCATGGCATCCAGCTTAAAGCAGCCAGCCTGCATAGGGGTAGAAGAGGAAGAACAGGATCATGGCGAGAGCCATCATGTCCGCGTAGAGCAGCAGCAGGACCGCACCGTGGTAGAGACTCCATCGATGGCGCAGGCAGCGGGTGGTGTCCCACGTGCCATAGAGGGCTATCAGGGCGGGCAGAAGAAGCAGGAGCGTTGCGCGGTTGTGGGGAAAGTCTGAGAGCAGGAATGCGGCCAGCAGGCTCACCAGGACCAGCAGTGTGCCACGAAGCAATGACCGCGAACGCAGATGGAAGACGGCGAATTGCATGGTAGAACCGGGAATCCATTCACTGAAGGACGGCAACCGTGACGAAACCAACGGAAGCAACCATATGACTACTTTACCGAACCCGGCAGACCGCCAGGCAGAGAAACAGCAGGAATCGGAGAAGCGCGAGCGCATCGTCAAAAGAGTCGCCCGCGAATTGCAGGATGGCTACTACGTAAATCTCGGTATCGGCATGCCAACGAGGATCGCCTGCCACGTTCCGCCCGGTATAGAAGTGGTTCTGCAATCGGAGAACGGAATGCTGGGTGTGGGACCGTATCCGCTCGAAGGCGAAGAAGATCCTGACCTGATCAATGCAGGTAAGGAGACCGTCTCCGAACTGGCGGGTACCTCATTCTTCTCCAGCGCAGATTCCTTCGCGATGATCCGCGGCGGCCACATCGACCTGAGCATCCTTGGAGCCATGGAGGTAGACGAGGAGGGCAATCTGGCGAACTGGATGATCCCCGGCAAGATGGTGAAGGGAATGGGCGGCGCCATGGATCTGGTGGCAGGCGCCCGCCGGGTGATTGTCGCCATGGAGCACACGACAAAAGACGGGCAGCCCAAGATCCTGAAGAAGTGCAGCCTGCCACTCACCGGGCTGAAGGTCGTCGATACCATTGCCACAGAGATGGCGTGGATTCGGGTGACTCCAGAGGGCCTGGTGCTGGAGGAGATCGCTCCCGGCCTGACGGTGGAAGACGTGCAGCATGCGACGGAGCCCACGCTGATCCTCAGTAAGGATCTGAAGACGATGCAGGTCTAAGCGGTTATTCCGCCCCGATAGCTTTGCCGCGACAGCTTTGCCCCGACAGCTTCGCCGCTATTGTTTCGCCAGCTCGCCCACCGCGCGTTGTATCGATTCGCCATAGGGAGCGCGAAGTACTTCCCGTTCTGTAATAATTGCGGTTACATATTTGGCCGGAGTCACATCGAAGGCTGGATTGGCAATGCCCACGCCGTTGGGAGTGAGTTGCTTGCCGCCATGGTGTGTCACCTCTACCGCAGGCCGTTCTTCGATTGGAATGCTGTCTCCGGTTGGTGTGGCGACGTCGATGGTGGACCAGGGCGCGGCTACATAGAACGGAATGCCGTGCTCCTTTGCCAGGACGGCCACGCCATAGGTCCCGATCTTGTTGGCCACATCGCCGTTGGCGGCGATGCGGTCCGCCCCCACGATGACGGCCTGAATCTTTCCTCCGCGCATCAGGCTGGCGGCCATGTTGTCGCAGAGCACGGTGGTAGGAATGCCATCGTGAATCAACTCCCACGCCGTCAGCCGCGCTCCCTGCAGAAAGGGCCGCGTCTCATCGGCATAAACATGCAGCCTGTGACCCTGCTCGATTGCTGCGCGAATCACTCCCAGCGCGGTTCCATACCCGCAGGTAGCCAGGGCGCCCGCGTTGCAATGCGTCAGCACGGAGCCGGACTCCGGCAGGAGTTTCGCACCGTTTGCGCCCATTGCCTTGCAGGCGGCGATATCCTCGTCATACATCTGCTGCGCCTCGTGGATGAGCGCCTGCTGAATCCCGGCGATGGAGATGCCGGGCTGGGCAACCAGGCGGCTAAAGAGCGCCCGCATCCTCTCAATGGCCCAGAACAGATTCACGGCCGTGGGCCGCGTGGCAGCCAGCACCTGGGCGATGCGGTTGAAGTCTTCCGTCAGAGCGGGCAGCGTCGTCGCCGGACTCTGTGCCACGCCGAGCGCGACGCCCATGGCGGCGGAGACGCCGATAGCCGGGGCTCCGCGGACGACCATGGTGGTGATTACATCGGCCACCTGCTGGTAACTGGTGGCCAGGACATAGGTTTCTTCCAGAGGCAGGCGTGTCTGGTCGAGGAAGCGAACGCCCTCGCGGGTCCATTCAAGTGTAGGAATCATCGTTTACCAGTTTAGAGCAGGGGATGGGGTTCCGGGAAACGGCTGGGTAGGGCCAGCGCCGGAAAGGGGAAAGTAGAGGGAGGCCAGCGCCCAACGGAAGTGGTTGTTTTGTCATTCCGACAGGAGCGAGACGGAGGGGAGGAATCTGCTTCTGTTCTCCCCGGTATAAAAGCCAGTATTTCTTGGGTTTTCTTGCGATGTAATCGCTTTCCTCTGGACTGAAATTCGACTTCTGCGTACATTGGGCTTTCGGGGTCTCGCGCCCCGACAGAAGGGATGTAATCAGGAAACCGTGAATCTGACCCTCATCGATTGGCTCATCATGCTCCTGTACTTCGTCTTCGTGCTGGGCATCGGCTTTGCCTTGAAGCGCTTCATGAAGACGAGCAAGGACTTCTTTCAGGCTGGCCGTTCGCTGCCTGCCTGGATCTGCGGACTCGCCTTTATCTCCGCCAATCTTGGCGCCCAGGAAGTCATCGGAATGGGCGCGTCGGGTGCCAAATATGGCATCTCGACCAGCCACTTTTACTGGATCGGCGCCATCCCGGCAATGATCTTCGTCGGCGTCTTCATGATGCCGTTTTATTACGGATCCAAGGCGCGGTCGGTGCCCGAGTTCCTGCGGCTGCGCTACGACGATAAGACGCGCATCTTCAACGCCTGCACCTTTGCCGGCATGACGGTTCTCTCCTCGGGAATTTCGATGTACGCCATGGCGCGGCTGATCCAGACTCTGCACGTTTTTGACGGGGTCTTCCTGCGGCTGGGCTGGCCGGTGAGCTGGATCTTCCATTTCGCCATCGTGATCTCCGCGATTATCGTGCTCGGCTACATCTTCCTCGGCGGCCTTACCAGCGCCATCTATAACGAGGTGCTGCAGTTCTTCCTGATCGTGGCAGGATTTTTGCCGCTGGTCTGGGTGGGCATGCGGAACGTGGGCGGATGGAGCGGCCTGAAGGCCACCCTGCCCAGCGCCTACACCCACTCCTGGCAAGGAATGACGCACGCCAATACAAATCCGCTGGGCGTAGAGGTCTTCGGCCTGGCAATGGGCCTTGGCTTCGTGCTCTCCTTCGGCTACTGGTGCACGGACTTTCTGGTGATTCAGACGGCCATGGCTGCCGAGACGGAGGAATCCGCGCGACGGGTGCCGCTGATTGCGGCAATTCCGAAGATGTTCTTCCCCTTCCTGGTGATTCTGCCCGGCCTGATCGCGATCTCTGTCCCAACCACTCATGTGGGTACGACAGCCGCCATGGTACGCTCGGCGGACGGGACGATGGTGAAGGCGGCGGAGGAGGGCAAGGGCCTGATTCCCGCCAAGGTGGACCCGATCAGCGGCAAGGTGATGCGGGATACCTCCGGCAAGGCATTGCTGGACTATGATCTTGCGATTCCAAACATGCTGCTGCACTTCTTTCCGACAGGCATTCTGGGTCTTGGCCTGACGGCGCTGCTGGCCAGCTTCATGTCCGGCATGGCAGGCAATGTGACGGCCTTCAATACGGTCTGGACCTACGACCTGTACCAGGGGTACATCCATAAGGGCGGAACGGATCGCCACTACCTGAACATGGGGAGGTGGGCCACAGTAGGGGGCATCTTACTTTCCATGGGGGCGGCGTATGCGGCGACGTCCTTCAACAACATCATGGACACGCTGCAGCTGGTCTTCTCCTTTGTGAACGCACCGCTGTTCGCTACCTTCCTGCTGGGTATGTTCTGGAAGCGCACTACCGGCAACGGAGCCTTTACCGGGCTGGTGAGCGGCACCTTCGCTGCTGTTCTTCACCATGGGCTCACCATGCCGATCAATGCTCATCCGGGCCTGCATGGCGGCTGGATCACTGTGCTGCACAACTACCCCAGCGACATGGCGATGAACTTCTACGGCGCAATCTGGGCGTTTTCGGTCAACTTTATCGTTACCGTTCTGGTGAGCTTCATGGGTAAGCCAAAGCCGGAGCCGGAGCTGGTGGGGTTGGTCTACTCGCTTACGCCGAAGCCGGCGGAACACCACATGGCCTGGTGGGAACGGCCTTCGACGATTGCCGTTGGCCTCATCGTCATGCTGGTGGCCCTCAACGTGATCTTCAAGTAGCGCCGAAAGGAATAAGCAATGAATCTCGATCTACGTCTTCCCATGGGGCTCATGTTCCTCATCACCGGCGCCATGATGACCGTATTCGGTATCTTCACCTGGGGCAGCACGATCTATCAAAAGTCCATGGGTATGAATATCAACTTCATCTGGGGACTGGTGATGCTGATCTTCGGCCTTACGATGTTCCTGCTGGGCAAGCGCGCCACCAGGTTGGCCAAGCTGGCTCCGCCGGCGCCGATGGACGAATCCCTCAATCGTCGTCCGATGGGACACTAGAGCGGAGTCTATTGAATCTGAACCATCGAACCTGAACCCGATGTAAGGAAACGGCCCGCATGAAGATGGCGGGCCGTTTCGTTTGTCTGCTGCGCCGCTGTCAGGCGCGTATCCGAAAGCGGAAGCGCATATTCTCGCCAAACCACTGGATGTAGTTCGTTCCCCAGGCGTTGTTGTAGAGGCTGTAGTGGACTCCCTTTGAAAGGACTGGCTGCTGATTGGAGAAGCCGATCGGAGATCGCTCGCCCAGCGCGATCACCGGAGCATCGGCCGACTCGATGGATAGCCCGCCACGCTCGTCTTTGTAAGCGATGGCGCCAGAGAGCGCATGCATGTGGCGATTTCCGCTGCTGACGACATCAAAAGGGGAGACTTGCTGCTCCACCTTTTCCATCGACCAGCCTTTCTCCTGCTGCGCCGCTGGAAGAAAGCTCAGCCACAAGGCCTCCGGCATGCGGTTCGAAACCTTGTCGAACCAGGAGAAGTTGATTTCGACAAGAGGCTCGCGATCAGGCAGCAGAATCTCGAGATACATGCGATGGGGCCATGCCACGCGGCCTTCGCGCTCCGCCTCGGCGTCATGAATGTTCAACAGCGAGAGCAGGCGCAGTCCGGCAGGCGTTCGTTCCAGCCAACTGGAGGTCAGCGTCGGGGTCCAGGTCTGGCTCTTCGCGCCGAAGTGATCGATATTCGGTTTCCCGAAATCCTGAAAAGCCCATAACTCGGCGATCTTCAGGTAATTCGCGTGAAAGACATCGTAGTCGGCTTTGGACAGCGTCTGGTAGCTGAAGAGTGCAAGCGGATTGGCCGCGGAGGCCCATTCGCGCCCGCTGGGCTTGTGCTGCAGCAGATGAATCGCACCTGTCCTGGGGTCAAGTCCCACCTTGAAGTGGCGCGATTCGATCGGCTCGCCCGGCTCATGCGGCTTCATGCTTGCAGTGCCGGGTTCGACAGGGCGCAAACCATCCAGCCTTCGTTGTGCTTCCGTGCGCATCTCGTCGGGCATGCTGGCCACGGCCTGCGCCAGGTCGTCCCGCTTCTCTTCCCAGCTATGCGTCACCACTTTGTACTTGGGCGTGTCGAGCATCTCTGCCAGGTCGTGAGGAGTGTAGTGGTCGAAGTCCATCCAGGTCTTGGTGTCGGTGCCCCAGGTGTGCTCCGTCGCGAGCAGCAGACTGCGCAGGATGCGGATGTCGGTTGCATCGCCGGTGCGGAATCTTCCGGCGGCAATCTGTTCCTTTCGCAGGCGGGTGAGTTCAAGGTACTGGGCCATCTTTACCGGATCGCTGGGTACGCCATAAATCCATGTATCGCCGATCTCCTGGGTGACTACCGGCAGCGTATCCCGATAAGGCTGGACGGCGTTGGCCACGTCTGTCAGGCTTGCGGCAGTGATCTTCGCGTTGGGAAACTGCTCGCGGAGCCGCGCGTAGATCTGCCGAATCTCCTCGATGGTGTGCGGGCCGGAGTTATCTCCCCGGACCTCAACGTCAATGGCCAGATCCGTGCCCGGCACCTGCACCACTCCTCCATAACCGTGCCGGTGATACAGCATGACGAGGGAAGCGCCGCTTTTGTCTTTCCACAGAAAGAGCGGCGGAACCTCGGGACCAGTGCTGGCGTGATTCACGCCAATATCCAACAGCTTGACGCCGTGCTCGGCCAGTGGCGCGATGATGCCGCGTGAGTGGCCGGGGACATCCGTCATCTTCGCTCCGGTAGTGGTATGTCCGAAGCGTCGATCCAGCGTTTGCGATAGCCCCAGGGAGCCCGCGATGAGGGAGCGATCCATGATCTCGGTCTGCCAGGTGAAGGGGAGCGCGTGCCATGCGATGTCGCCGGAGGCAACAGCCTTCTCCATCAGCCGGCGCTGTTCGGGCTGGGCCTGTTCAAGGTATTCATAGAGCAGCCACGATCCCGTCGTCCATACATAACGGTCTTCTCCGGAGGCGCGCATCTCCTCGGTCACCTTGAGCGCTTGCGGGTAGTAGACATCGAAATATTTGCGGATGACGTTGGCCTGGGTGTCGATGAATCCCAGATCGAGGTGGCATTTGAAGATGACCAGCACGCGCTTGGTTGCGGCGGGATCGGAGGGTGTCAAAGCACCCAACGCATCCATGCCGTGTGCGCCGTAGGTGGTAATCGCGCCCGTTGCGAGCCCACCTTTAAGAAAATCTCTGCGCTTCATTCTTTCTTCCCTCAACTGTTCCCGACATCGCATCTGCATTTGCCAGCATCGGAAACTGGATTTTTCGCTGTGCTGGAAATGTATCTCGACGCAAGCCGCGATGCAAAAAGGAACCGGGTGCCTCATGGGAGGCCAGAGAGGTTGCCTGGATCGATTTTTTTAGGGTGGCGAAGCCATGAAACAATGCGCAGCCCGGCGGGTTTCTTCGTCCTGCAACGATTCGCACAAGCGGACCCGTTAGACTTACATGTATGAAGCGTCGGGTAATCGAGCATTATGAACTGATTCGTCGTCTTGGCGCAGGCGGTAGCGGCATCGTCTACCTGGCAACCGATCTGCTGCTAATGCGGCCAGTCGTGCTGAAGATTCTGAAGCGCGGCGCCCTGACCCTGGAGCAGATGCGAACCACGGTTCTGCGTGAGGCGAGGCTGGCTTCGGCGATTGAGCATCCGAATGTCTGCGCAATCTACGAGGTCGGAGAGTCCAGCGAAGAAGCCTATATCGTCATGCAGTATGTGCCGGGGCAATCGCTTGACAAGCTCATCGCACAGGGACCGGGAAGCCTGCAACTGGTGCTTTCCGTGGGCATCCAGATTGCCGACGGTCTCAGCGCGGCACACGCGCTTGGCATCTTCCATCGGGATCTGAAGCCTGCCAACGTCATGCTGACCGACGGCGGACTGGTGAAGATCCTCGACTTTGGTCTTGCCCGCCGTATCAATCCTGACGAAGGCGAGTTCGACCCGGCAAAGTCGCGCCGCAAGACAGGGCCCGTCGCAGCGACCTACACGGCACGCGGCGGAACCATTGCCTATATGGCTCCGGAGCAATTTGTTACCGGGCAAAGCAGCGTGCAGAGCGACATCTTCGCGCTCGGCGTGATGCTCTATGAGCTGATCAGCGGACGGCATCCCTTTGCGCGTGCCGATCGGGAGGAGCTTCAGAGCATACGCGCCATCCAGTTTGCGGATCCGCCGCCGCTGGACGAGAATGTGCCGCAGGAATTGAGCAGCGTTATCTTTCGCTGCCTGGAGAAGAATCCCGCGGAGCGCTACTCCTCCGCAGCCGACCTGCGCGAGGCGCTCAAGACGATCATGAAGGCACTGCAGATCGAGACCGGGGTTATCCCTGGAGATGCAGGCGCCAACCTGCCAGTCTCACCGGCAGAGACAGAGAAGCGTGCAACGGGATTCCTCTCCATGCTGGCGGAGCGATTCCGTGAGTCGGCAGACACCAGTTCGAAGCAGAACACGATCCTGGTGCTGCCGTTTGCGAACTTCGGCCCGGGAGAGGTAGCGCCGCTCTATGGTTTTGCGCTGGCAGATTCGATTGCTGCGCGGCTGGCGCGTATTCCGTCGCTCGTGGTCCGGCCATCCAGCGCGTTGATGCCGCTCCCGCTGCAAAAGCTGGATCCGCTTGCGATTGGACAGAAGCTGCTGGTGCAGTATGTGCTCACAGGCAACTTCCTGCGGTCGGAGAAAGGCTTTGATCTGAACTGGCAATTGCTGGATGTGCCCAAGCAGAGCGTACATGCTGGAGGAACGATCAGCGTGCCCTCGTTCGACCTGGTCGCCGTGCAGACGGAGATTTCCAACGAGGTCTTCGCGACGCTGCAGGGCCTCGGGTCCCTGGAGCCGCAGTCCGATAGGGATCGTCAGGTACGCATTGCACCGCTGGCGGAGAATCTTTCCGAGGAGTACCTGCAGGCGCGCGCCATGCTCTCCTCGTTCATGTCCCGCAGCGGCTCGCGCAGCGATCTGGACAAAGCTCGGGAGCTATTCGAGAACGTCGTGGCACAGGACGCGAATTTTGCCCCGGCGTGGAGCGGCCTGGGCATCACGAATCTGCAGTATGTTCGTCATGGCATCGGCGGACAGATGCACGTAATGACGGCACGCCGCGCTTTCGACAAGGCTCTCGAACTGGATCCGGGATCGGTGGAGTCGAATCTCTATCGTGTCTACATGCTGCTCTCCCGCGGCGAGAAGGAGAGCGCCCGTCATGGCATTGAGCACCTGTTGCAGTCAGCGGCAAATGACTGGAATGTCCACCTGGTTGCAGGGATCACGCTGCGCCTGGATGGCATGTATGAAGAGGCGCTTCAGCAGTACAACCGCTCGCTGAAGCTGAATCCCTCGAATGCCCCGGTGATCTATAACCATCGGGCCCGCGTCTACCACTACCAGAACCAGTTGGAGCTCGCCGACGAGGAGTTGCAGAAGGGACTTGCCCTGGAGCCGCGTCATCCGCTGCTGCGTACCTCGCTGGGTTACCAGCAGATGCGAATGGGCAATACCCGCGAGGCGATCAAGATCCTGGAAGAGGTAATCGATGAAGACGACAGCATGCGGATCGCTGTGCCCACGCTGGCGATCTGCTATGTGCAGATCGGCGATCGCGAGCGCGCCGCGATGTTCATCGACGAGGCATCTCTCTCCGCCGCAGAGGCGGACAGCGAGATGGCGTACCGGCTGGCAACTTACTTTGCCGTGGAGGGAGATGAGAGCGAAGCGTTGCACTGGCTGCGGCGCGCGATCTATCTGGGCAATGAGAACTACCCCTGGTTCTCAAGGAATCCGGCATGGAACAGCCTGCATGGGCACTCCGATTTCGAGCGCATCCTGGAGGATCTGAAGAAGTCCTTCCGCCGCAACCAGAAGAACTGGAAGCGCCTGTTGAGCAACGTGCCCGATGGAGCAGAGGGGTAAGCAGAATCGGGCTGACGGATGACGCAGCGGACAGACGTCAGCCTATTTCCTCTGCATTCGGCGCTTGATCTCTTCAGCGGAAACGTCTTCGATGTGCGTCGCCAGATACCAGTTGTGGCCGAAAGGATCGACGACACAGCTCATGCGGTCTCCGTAGGGCTGATCGGTTGGCTTGCGTACTTCCTTGGCTCCCGCCGCCACCGCCTGCGCATGCAGCGCGTCTACATCTTCCACGTAGAGCAGCAGGCCGACGGTGGTGCCCCCATAGTGCCGGGGTCCATAGGCGCCGATCTCCTGATGTTCGTCGGACAGCATCAGGCGGGAGTCGCCGATCTGGATTTCGGCATGAGCGACGCGGCCTTTGTCATCGTGCATGCGGAAGACCTCCTTCGCATGGAAGGCTTTCCCGTAGAACTGAATGGCCTGGTCGGCGCCGTCGATGTACAGGTAAGGAGTGAAGGTGTGGTATCCCGAGGGAATCGCGCTGACTTTGCCGGCAGAGTCTGGGCTCATGGCTTCTCCTCGCTCGCCCTGAATTGGATGCAGGGGAAGGGGAGAGCGTGTTGCCACAAAAAAATAAGGGAGCGCTCTTCGCGCTCCCATCCCCAGCCGGGATCGAATATTTTCAGTTCTGCACTGCTGTAAACGTCATCGGCTCGGTAAGTCCAAAAATGAGCACCGAATCCTTGGGAAGCTGTGCCTGGTGATTCTGCATCAGCATGTGAACCGTGATGATGCCTGCACCGATCGCGCCGCCTACCAGTGCTCCTGTGCCCCCGGCAAACTCTGCGCCAACCACAGCTCCGGCACCTGTTCCCAGGCCATACTCGACGGCATCTTTCTTCAGTTGCGACTTGGTAGTAATGGTGCCTTCGCTGCCCGCTTTCAATCCTCTGCTCTCCGTTTGCAGCACCTCTGCGTGCAGCATGTAACGGGAGCCATCGGGCATCATAACCACGTCGGGACGCAGGCGGATCGTTGGCTTGTTGCGCAGAGTTTTTCCGGCATGCACGGAGACGACGCGGCCACGGACTTCCGATCCCATGGGAATGATGACCTTGCCGGCCTGGGATACGGGAGCCATGACGATCGCGGTGAAGGGATCGCCGACATGCGTCGTTGAGGTGGAGAGAGCCTGCTGCAGTCGAACGCGGAGCAATGTCCCGCTTTCCAGTTCGCCGGGACGTTCAGGCGCCACGTGAACAATGTCTGCATCCGGATTGGTGGAGCGCTCATAGATGCTCGGCTCAAGTGTGGCGGCAGGCGTTGCGGAAGCCACTCTATCTCGCGGAACGTCATTCACGATATCGGCATCGGGATTGACCGCCGGCTTTGCAGGCTGCACCGAGGCGGCAGGCGCAGGCGTAGGTACAGCAGCTGCAGCTACCGGTGCAGGTGCACGCCGGGTCTGCAACACCGGCGTATCCGGAGAAGCCACAATCGTGTCATTGGCAGGTGGCTGGGAGGTGCCCTCGTAGGGGCTAGGCTTGGCATGGTTCTGTGCGCCAGCCGCCTGCGCCAGCAGCGCCACAGCGATCGTGGTGAAAAGAATCGGATTCGAATATCTCTTCATGCATGTACTCCAAAATGTTGGACGTCGAGGAACTGGCTAAGGCGCTATCTCCGGTCGATTCCGTCGAAACACCCCTGATATCCCGCGCTCCTGGGGAGGCAGGGTCCTCCATTCAATCTTAGGGCAGCCTCGGGCAGGGAAGCCGAGGCAGACCGGAGACATTGAGGAGGGGCGCACCAGAAGGGTTAATGCTGAGGATGGTGCCCAATCGCGAAGCCTTTTGCCCGGTGGGGTGTTGGCCCGCCGCCGATGCCCCTGTGACGCGCTTCACAATTCAGCCATCGCCGCTTTGTTAGAATGCCGAAGGACAGCAAAGTATATGGAAGGGGCGCTCCACTGAATAAGCCAGAGAGCTTTATCGAAACCATTGGCGGCGTTGCCGGTGACTTCATTTCCGTGGATCGCCGTCCCAAACTAAAAGACCGTTTACGGCACAAGATTTTGAGGAGTGATATGACAGAGATTGCAGCAATTCGAGCACGGGAAATTCTTGATTCGCGTGGAAATCCGACGGTTGAGGCGGAAGTGGTTCTGGCTGATGGCGCAATGGGGCGCGCGGCGGTTCCCAGCGGCGCTTCCACCGGTGAGCATGAGGCAGTGGAGCTCCGAGATGGCGACAAGTCCCACTACCTCGGCAAAGGCGTTCTGCAGGCTGTAGAGAACGTCGAAAGCATTCTGGCACCGGAATTGATGGGGATGGATGCGGCGAATCAGCGTCTGCTGGACGCGACGATGATCTCCATCGATGGCACGCCCAACAAGGGCCGTCTCGGCGCGAATGCCATTCTCGCGGTCTCGATGGCGGCTGCCCGCGCCACGGCAACCGCTCTGCAAATGCCGCTCTATCGCTACCTTGGCGGCGTCAACGCGTGCATCCTGCCCACCCCGATGATGAATGTGCTGAATGGTGGCGCGCATGCCGACAACAACGTCGATTTTCAGGAATTTATGGTCATGCCGGTGGGCGCCGAAACCTTTGCGGAAGCGCTGCGCTGGGGTGCGGAGACCTTCCACACGCTGAAGGGCGTTTTGAAGAAGCGCGGCTACAACACGGCAGTCGGCGACGAGGGCGGCTTTGCTCCCTCTTTAAAGTCCAACGTGGAAGCGATTGAGGTGCTGCTGGAAGCGATCACTCTCGCCGGATACAAGCCAGGCGAGCAGATCGCGATTGCTCTCGATCCGGCATCCAGCGAGTTCTACGTCAAGGAGACCGGTAAGTACGTCTTCAAGAAGTCGGATAAGACCGAGCTTTCGAGCGAAGAGATGGCGCGCTACTGGGAGAATTGGACCCGGCAGTACCCGATCGTCTCGATCGAAGACGGCCTGGCGGAAGACGACTGGGAAGGCTGGAAGATTCTCACCGACCTGGTGGGGGACAAGGTCCAGTTGGTGGGAGACGATCTGTTCGTCACCAACACGGAACGCCTGCAGCGCGGCATCGAAGAGGGCGTGGCGAACGCGATCCTCATCAAGGTCAACCAGATCGGTACGGTTAGTGAGACGCTGGATGCGATCGAGCTGGGCCGCCGCTACGGCTATGCTTCCATCATCTCCCACCGTTCGGGAGAGACGGAAGACACCTTCATTGCCGATCTGGCAGTGGCCACCGGAGCAGGGCAGATCAAGACCGGCTCGGCGTCACGCACGGATCGCGTTGCAAAGTACAACCAGTTGCTGCGCATCGAAGAAGAGCTTGGCCAGTCGGCGGAGTTCCTCGGTCGCGATTCCGTCAACTGCGACGAGTAGTATCTGCACAAAACAGGCAAAGCGGCGCGGAGAGCCCTCTCTCCACGCCGCTTTGCTGTTTTTGGAACAGGAGAAGAGTGCGTCCAGCCAGGAGACCGGCCTTTTCAGCGGTCCATCTTTATTAGCGGGCCTCGCGGTCGATTCCACGTCCCGCTGGCCAGGTGCGCAGGAAAGGCCGCCCGCCGACATACACTACCCTAGAGTAGATCGAAAGAGTGGTCGAAAGAGTCTCGCAAAAGAGTCGTTCGAAAGAGTTGTTCAAGGCCGGAGGGAGTTCCCATGAAGAGATTTTGTATCGTGGCATCTTGCGTCATCCTTTTCGCCACTGCAATGCATGCGCAGCAACCGTCGGCTGCGGCCAGCCAGTCTGCGGAGGCCACTTCGCCGGCTCATCCCATCACGCTGGAACAGACGCGGGAGATCTTCAACCTTGTGGGAACGCAGACCATGCTTCGCAGTCTGGCTCATGAGGCGTTGGTGATGCAGCGTGCCAGCGCTCCGCCGTGGATTCCGGAATCCATTTGGAAAGAGCTGGAAGAGAACCTGGTGAAGATTGATTTTCCAGCCCTGCTCTATCCCACATACGCCAGGCATCTTTCCCAGGAGGACGCCACCAAGGCCATCGCATTCTATCGGACACCGGAAGGGCAGCATTTTCTTGAGGCCACGCCCGTCGTGATGACGGAGGCCGCCAGGATCGGCCAGCAGCAGGGCGCACGCGTCGCTCAGGAGGTCTTTGCCAGTCATCAGCAGGAACTGTTGGATGCAAAGGCAGCCTATGACACGCAGCGGAAGAAGGACCTGGAGGAGATGACTCACCCGGCCCCGCCGGCGACGAACGCGAAGCCGTCCGCCCAACCGCATTAGCACTGCACTGGTCATGATGCATGGCACTGGTCGTGATGGGTGCCACAGGATACCTCCCCTGCGCGGTAGTAAGCTAAAGAGAGACCTTGCAAGCTCAAAAAACAGGCACCTGCCGCCCAAAACTTTGCAGTCGATTGAGGAAAATTACACGTGTCGATTCGGAAAAGACCGCTCATTCTTACCATCCTTGACGGATGGGGCTACAGTCCAGCAACCAAAGGGAATGCCATCGCGCAGGCGCGCAAGCCAACCTATGACAAGCTGCTCACCGATTTCCCGAATACGCTGATCCAGGCGTCCGACCACTTTGTGGGCCTGCCCGATGGGCAGATGGGGAATAGCGAAGTAGGCCACCTGAACATCGGGGCCGGCCGCATTGTGCAGATGGACATTACGCGGATCGATGCGCTGATTGCGTCGGAAGAGATCTTTAGCCATCCGGCGATCGTGGCGGCGATGAAGCGCGCCCGCGAAGGGCATCAGCTTCACCTGTTCGGACTGCTCTCCGACGGGGGCGTTCATTCGCAGCAGGAGCACTTGTATGCGCTTCTGAGAGTCGCCAAGAAGCTTGGTGTGGAGAAGGTTTTTGTGCACGCCTTCCTCGATGGCCGCGATACCTCGCCGACCAGCGGAGCAGGATACATTGCAGCCCTCGAGCAGAAGATGCGCGAGTATGGTGTGGGCAAGATCGCAAGCGTCTCGGGGCGCTACTACGCCATGGACCGCGACAAGCGCTGGGAGCGGGAGTTGAAGGCCTTCGACGCGATGGTAAAGGGCAAGGCCGAGGGCGGGGAATACACCGATCCTGCAGCGCACTTGAAAGAGCTGTACAACAATGGAATTACCGACGAGTTTGTGGTTCCCTATGTCGTCGTGGACACCCACGGGCACCCCGTCGGAGTCATTCGCGATGAGGATGTCTGCATCAACTTCAATTTCCGCGCAGACCGGGCACGTCAGATTACCCGGGTGCTGGCTCGTAATAGCGGGCTGAATAAAAACGGGGGCCGCGATCTGCCCGGCGCGGAAGAACTGGACGCGACGATTCCGCGGTCGATTACGCCGAAGGATCTCTACTACCTGTGCATGACGCAATACGACAAGTTGTATGAGCTCCCCGTCGTCATCCCGCCGGAGTCCATGGAGAACATCCTGGCGAATGTGCTGGCGCAGGCGAACCTGCGGAATCTGCGCGTCGCGGAGACGGAGAAGTTCGCTCACGTCACCTACTTCTTCAACGGCGGCATTGAGACTCCATTCCCGGGAGAAGAGCGTGCCCTGATTCCGTCGCTAAAGGTGGCCACTTATGACCTCGCACCGGAGATGAAGGCAGAGGCAATCGCCGATACCGTGATCAAGGCCATCAACGACACGGCATTTGATCTGGTTGTGGTGAACTTTGCAAATGCAGACATGGTGGGACACTCGGGCAAGATCGAACCGACGATCCGCGCCATCGAGACGATTGATAGCCAGCTCGGCCGGATCTATCGGGAGCTGAAGCAGAAGGGCGGCTCCATGATCATCACTGCTGATCACGGCAACTCCGAGCAGATGATCGATCCCGTAACCGGAGGTCCGCACACAGCTCACACCACCAATCCGGTGCCGTTGATCCTGATCAGCGAAGCGGCAAAGACCATCGGTCTGCGAACGGATGGCTCTCTGCGCGACATCTCTCCGACGCTGCTGGCCATGCTCGATCTGCATCTGCCCAAGCAGATGACGGGTGGCGATCTGAGGCAGATACTGACCAAGGCGTAAGGCACCAACGTCAAAGGCCCTCATCCTGGCTGGGATGAGGGCCTCTTCTATTCGCGGATCAGAAACGAACGGTGTGGCGTGGATACCAGATAACCTGGGCTGTTGTCGCGAAGTTGTTCTGGGTGCCGGTGGAGAGAAAAGGTGCCTTCCACTGCTCGTATTGCACCGAGGCATGCACCTCTACATCCGGCTTGATGCGTTTGACCATGGCGAGCGAAACATTATTCTGCGTGGTTCCAAGTGGCACGAAATCCTTGGGCGCCTTGACCCGCCGGTAGGAGAGTTGGATGGACTCATTCGGGCTCAGATGGTAGGTGAGCCACGCCTGACCCCCTTTGGATTCGCGCCCGATCCAATCCCCGAACATCATGCCCTTGTTGGTATACCCGTGGCGCTGCACATTCTCCCAATACAGAAATTTGCCGCCGGTGGTGGACTGGCTGACAGGGTCGGTTGAGACTCCTTCCACACGCAAATCCAACTGGTGCAGACGGGGGAACTTGGCGAGATAAATTCCGGGCCGGACACCGGAGCGCCGTGGCGCGCTGATGGGGCTGACGTCGTCGTGGACTTCGGAGTCGGTGTACAGCGTCACCCAATCGCGAAGATACGGAAGCCTGTAGCTGAAGTCGAAACTACCAAAGCGCGCCCCAGGATCGTTGCGTGAATTCTTCTCCGCTACGCTTACGTTCTGGAAGCTGAAGAAGCTCTTAAAGAAACTGTGGAGAGTGATGGGAACATGTCCCTTGCCGCCCCAGATGACGGTGCGCTCAAAGCCGAATTCGAGGTTTCGCGTGGGCTTGAAGCTGATCTTCTCGGCGTGCATCCAGGGATCGTTGGGGTAGGTATGGCCCTTCAGGCTGCCGATGAGGAAGTCATAGCGAAACGGCCCCGTGATGCGCGAGAGTCCCGGAACATAGACAGGCTCGGTGCGGTTGATGCGAAATGCGTAGATGTTCTCCGCATTGTTGCTGTAAGCCATGCTGCCGCCCTGCGCAGGGCCCATCCACGCATCGCTTTTGCCAAAGGAGACCTCATTGTGCAGGATGCTCGCCGAAAGGTTCGCCTCCACGATGCGGAAGACGTTGGCATCCGCGATCGGGCCAGTGGGCAGGGTGGCCTGTGCCGGACCGAAGGGAACCTGGTCAATGGCCGAGAGCGCCTCGGATACCTGGGACGAGTAGCCAGCCGCAGAGGGAGCATGTTGATATTCCCCACGCACGTAGAGGGAGAACCGCCCCGCGGCTTCCGTCGCCGCACTGAATCCAGTGACGTTGTTCAGCCCTTCCCGATTGGGCCTGCCGTAATCGTTGATGAAGGTCTGGCCGGCGTGGAAGCTGTCGTTGAGCGGCGTGCCCGAAACGCCCTGGATCCGTGTATACACGGATTCAAGCTGCGCCCATCCCACGGTGTTGTCCGTGGCCTCCGGATCTCTCATCAGCTCGCGGCGAACGGCCGCATAGATCTCACGCGCCTCCTCGTTGTTTTCACCATCGTCGAGTTTGTCCGCGGTTTCGCGCAGGATATTCCTCGTGCTCTCCCGCGTCCACGGGCGCAGGCCGATAAAGGCCGAATCTGCATAGCCAAGAGAGAAGAGGCGAAGGACAGCAGGATAGATCCAGCTATCGACAGGGATATAAGGCGACCCCATCTGGTAAAGGTCAGGAATGGGCTCGATGGGCTGGAGTGTCTGCGAGTGGGATGGCGCCACGGGGATGTGGGATCCCAAAGGCCCTTGCGCCGCCAGCGGGACGCTCGAAGCGGTACCGGCGGACTCCTGGGAAAACATACATGCGGCGGGCAGAAAAAGAGCTCCCGCCATCAGTGGCATTGCAAAAGAAAGCAGCTTCACGCCTACCTCAGTGTTCAAGAACCCGAAAGCTCGGGAAATAAATCAAACCGTTGCACGTGGAGAACCCGCCAGAAGGGAAGGGGATTCGAAGATTCTTAGATTCAGATTCAATCCCCTTCTTGTCGTCTATATCGGCGTTTAGCGGGAAAGGCCTATCTTGGGATACCACGTAATCTGCAGGTTCCCGGATACGTCGCTCTGTTTGCCCGTATGCAGCAGCGGAATCCACCAGCGCTCATACTGCACGCTGGTATTCAATTCGATATTCCGCGACAGACGCTTAACCAGCTTCACGCTGAAGTCTGTCTGCGATCCTCCGCCCGCCCACAGACGGGTGTCGATCTTGGAGTCGCGATACTGCGCCTGCACCTGTTCCCGTGGGGAGAGCCAGTAGGTGAGCCAGCCCTGATATCCGGTGCTGTCGCGTCCGATCCAGTCGGCAACCAGAAAGCCCTTATTGGTATACCCATCTTTGTAGGCATGGTTGGTGTAGGTGATGCCGGCACTATGCGCCTGGTTCGAATAGGGAGCTTCAAAGCGGAGATCGAACCTGGGAGCGCCTGGAAGGTGCGAGATGTAAATGCCCGGTCTCCACGAAGATCGGCGGAAGTTGGCCAGCGGCGATGGGTCATCATCGCAAATGGAGTCGGTATAGATGGTCACGCTCTTGCGCAGGAATGGCAGCCGCCAGCGAAAATCAAATCCACCGCGACGGTCGCCAACGTCGTAGGCTCTCTCTCCCGCGTTCGGCTGATCGCCTACGCTGGTAAAGCTGTTCCAGAAGTTTCCAAAGGTGAGCGGGTGATACCCCTTGCCGGCAAACTCGTCTGTCCGCGAGAAGCCGAACTCAAGATCCTTGGTAGGGTGAATGCTCACCTTATTGCCAAATACCCAGGGATTGTTAGGACTGCGGTGTCCCTTGAAATCGCCGAAGAAGTTGTCGGTACGAATCGTTCCAATGATGCGCGACAAGAATGGAATGTAGAGCGGTTCGACACGATTGATGCGCAGCATATAGATGGGCTCGGCGTTGTTGCTGTACAGCATCGCACCGCCTTGAGCCGGGCCCCACCACATATCACTCTTGCCAACGGAGATTTCGGTTCCCCATACGTGATATCCGAGATAGGCGTTGAGAATGCGGAAGTTGTCACGCGTCCCCGTGGCAAAGGAGTTGGGCACACCAATGTTGGAGTCCGCGATGGAGGTCACTGACTGCACACTCAGCGGCTCGGCGGCCAGGCCGGGAGCGTGCTGATACTCGCCGCGAACATACAGGGTGAACCTGCCGGCTTCCGCCCGCGCGCTGCCGCCCAGTTGCAGGTTGAAGCCGTCCGCATAGGGCCTTCCATAGTTGTTGATGATCGTCTGCCCAAAGTGGAAGCTATCGGTCAACGGCTGGCCGCCAATCTGCAGCAGGTTGCCGTAAACCGATTCAACGTGAGCATTCACCTGGGGAGCGCGGAGGTCGGTTAGCAATTCGCTCTGCAGGGAACTGAAGAGCTCCCGCGCAACCGTGTCTTGCGGGTTGTCATCCAGCTTCGTTTCTGTGATCTCCAGCATGTGGGCCACGTTTAAACGCGTCCACGGCCGTTCTCCGAAGAATGCCGTATCGATGTATCCCAGCCCCGCAAGACGGTCCAGAGCTGGATACATCCAGCTATCCATGGGGATATAGGTCGATCCTGCAGAACTGATATGGCGAACAGGGTCGCTCGGCTTGTACACCTTGGGCAGCGGGGGATTCTCTTTCGCTCCAGCAGATTTGGGGCTGCCTGACGGTTGGGGGGTGCTTGGAGCTTCAGGGGTGACCGCCGGGCTGCTGGGGGCCGTCTGTGGGGCCGTCTGTGGGGTCGTCTCCTGCTGCTCCGTTGCCGGAGCCGGGGGAGCGCCCTCAGGTAGCTTCGGGTTCACCTCAACCTCGCCGGGATCGTCCGACCTGGGGGTGTTTTGCGTCTCACTCTGGGGCTGCGCAGCAGGAGTGCTTTGCTGAAAAGGCATCGCGGCAACCGGAGATAATTCGCTCTCAAGCGGAAGCGCCATTGCCGCCGGAACCACAGAAACACACGTCACCACAAAACTGGCCAAACAAAGAAATCTCACTTGCACCTCAAGACTGGTTCTTCTGTTTACGCCTGCTCCAATGGCAGCACGTTTTCAGCAATGAATATAGTTAAATGGTCACAGGCAGAATCGTTCAGAGGTTACTCCACGCTTACTCCAACCTACTGAAAGCGTACTCCGGGGTCAAACGATGGGCATGGGAGCCGGTCAGCTCGCGATCCCATCATCCGGGAAAAGCGCCATTGCTGTTGGACGCAGCAGATGCTTCCAACTCTGCTGTTCCACATGGCTCCCCACGCGGTCCGGCTCGATTGCCCAGACTGCTGGAGCACGGTTTACCGGATCACGGCCTCTTCAACAATTCTCTCTGAAAGTTTTCGAGAGCCGTCTGCTTTCGCCTTTCGCTGAAAAGTCCCTTGCGTGTCAGGTAGTCCTCCATCAGGCGTAGAGGATCGACCAGTGGCCAGGAGGGCCTGCAATCGATCAGCGTCGGTCCACCGCCCTGGCGAGCCCGCGTAATCGCCTCAAAGGCCACTCTGTATACGGCGACCACGTCATTGCCATCCACCGGAATGCCGGGAAAGCCAGATTTCTCCGCCTGGCGGCTGACGTCGGGTGCGCCGGACTGCCGCTTGCCCGGCGCGGGATCGGCTGCGAGATCCTGCTGCGCGACGAAGACCATGGGCAGGTGGTGGCGGCCGGCGAAATCCAGCGTCCTGTCCCAGGCTTTGATCGCTGCGGGTCCCTTTCCAGAAAAGACGACGACGATATCGCTGCGATGCAGTCTCTTGCTCTCAAGAGCGGCATGGGTGGCAGCCTTCATCTGCGCTGCGATGGTCGCAGGCCGCGTCCGGCCGTTCTGCGAGCCATTACCGGATGCTGCCGGGCCGACGAATGGCGCAAGAATCGCCGCGGGTGGAATGCCCTGGATCAGGCTCGTGCTGCGATCGAGATTCGCCGGAGCAATCGTGTCCGTTGGGAGCAGATCGACTGCTACGCCAACGACTGTAGCCTCGTGTCCCACGGTTGAGTTACCGTTGCGCGCACTCCTCGGCAGCAGCTGGGCTGCCTGCTCCTCCATTACCCGGCATTGGAGCATCGCTGTGTAGATCTGCCTCAGCTTGTTATCGCTGATGAGCGAGAAGCCATTCTTCGCCGCCGTTGCAGCAGGCTTTTTCTGAACCCTGGTTGTACCGCTTGTAGCCATCTGTGCAGAGACCCTCGGGTGGATTGTAAATGGAGGGGCGTCGCTCCATCGCAAGCGGTTGTGGCGTTCCGCGGTCGGTGGGCTATTGCCTGCAAATGTGTGCACGTGGGATTTGCACAAAAGTGTGAAAAAGCTTGTGCAAAGCTCGGTACAAACGCTGGGAAATCCACGAGCCATGCGGCTCCGGAACACTCTGCACCAAAAATGGTGCAGTGATGGAAAGACCTTTTAGGTAGAGTAGTCCGCGTTGATGTGGACGTACTCGGTCGTGAGGTCCGTCGTCCAGAATCGGCAGCGTCCCGCGCCGATACCCAGCGAGAGGCGGATCCGGTATTCGCGCTGCATCAGGTATTTGTGTGCGGCGGCTTCATCGAAGCGTGGCGAGCGTCCGCCATCGCGGCAGATCTCCAGATCGCCAAACCAGACGTCGATCTTCGCCGGATCGATGGCCACGCCAGAGGCTCCAGCGGCGGAGAGCAGGCGACCCCAGTTGGGGTCACATCCCGCCCAGGCTGTCTTGACGAGCGGGGAGTGGGCAATGGCCTTGGCCACGGTGAGCGCGTCGGCGTCGCTGGGGGCGCCATCGATCTCCAACTCCACCATATGCGTGATGCCTTCGCCATCGGAGACAACCTGCTTGGCCAACGAGGTGCAGACCTGCGTCAACGCCTGCTGGAACGCGGGCGCGGAGGCAGCATCGATGGCGGCTCCGCTTGCACCCGAGGCCAGGAGCAGAACCGTGTCATTGGTGGAGGTGTCCCCATCCACCGAGATGCAGTTGAAGCTGACCTTGACCGCTGCCTGCAGAAAGGTGTCGAGGGCGGCGGGTTCCACCTGGGCATCCGTCAGGATATACACCAGCATGGTGGCGTGCGGGATGAGCTGAGGCCCGATCATGCCTGAGCCTTTTCCTACGGCCACGATGCGGACTTTCTTGCCGCCGACATCGAGGGTAGCTGCGGCGACTTTCTCACGGGTATCCGTGGTCATAATGGCCAGGGCGAGCTGGTGCAGATGCTCGGCGCTGCTTCCCATATCCGCCTGGAGCTTCGGCAGGGCCGCCACCAGCTTCTCCGCGGGCAGCGGCACGCCAATAATCCCGGTTGAGGAAGGGAAGACCTCATAGTCCTGGCAGCCGAAGGTTTCGGCAGCGGCTCCGCAGACACGCTTGGCTGCATCCAGACCCGCCTCGCCGGTGGCGCAATTCGCGTTGCCCGCATTGATCGCCACTACCCGTATGTGGCCCGCTGTTCGGCTCAGGTGGATCTTATCCACGATCAGGGGCGCGGCGATGACCCGGTTCGCGGTAAACATGGCTGCGGCGCTGGCACGCTCGGGGGCTACGATGCAGGCAAAATCCGAGCGGCCACTGGCCTTCAGGCCGGCCCTCACGGCAGAAAAGAGAAAACCGCCCGGTACGGCGTCGTCGGAGAGAAAAGTTGTCGAGTTCATGGTGAGCCCTTTTACTCTATCAAGTTGCTGGTGTTCGAGGAGAAACCTGTTGGCTCATGTACCAGAAGCTGCAACCGATTTTCTGCGTTTCCGAAACGTCAACGTCGCCCGTGGCGAATCCATCGTCCTGCACGACATCAATCTGAACATTGCAGCGGGGGAGCACGTCGCGATTCTGGGGCCGAACGGCTGTGGCAAATCCACCCTGATCAAGACGATCGCCTGTGAGTGCTATCCGATTGTCCGGCCCGGCATGCAGGTCAACATCTACGGGCGGGAGCGATGGGATCTGACCGAGCTGCGCAAGCATCTTGGGGTGGTCCAGTCCGGCCTGCCCGGCGTGCAGACCCAGAGGACCACCGGCCTCGATGCTGTGATTGCAGGCTTCTTTTCTGCGTCCACTTTATGGCCGAACCTTAAAGTGATGGATGAGATGAAGATGAGGGCGCATGAGGCCCTGGAGAGGCTGACATCGGAGTATCTTGCTGCCAAACTGGTGGGGAAGATGTCGAGCGGCGAGAAGCGGCGCATCCTGATTGCGAGAGCCCTGGTCCATCGGCCTCGGACTCTGCTGCTCGACGAGCCATCGAATGAGCTGGATCTGGCAGCCCAGCGGGAGCTGCGCGAGATGCTGCGGCGCCTTGCCCGGGAGGGAACCGGAATCCTGATGGTGACGCACCACCTGCCGGACATTATCCCCGAGATGGAACGGGTGCTGCTGATGAAGGAGGGCCGTATCGCCGGCGATGGCTCCAAGAGGTCGATGTTGACTCCGGCTTCCTTGCAGATGCTCTTCGGCGTACCTGTGGATGTAGCCGAGCGGGATGGCTTTTTTTATTCCTGGTAAAGGGAGTTTTTACCCCGTGGATAGGGCGGTTGACGGGCGCGCCCTCCCGGCCTAATCTGCAGGTACACGGGAAAGGAGGATGATCCAGCCTATGAAGATTGAACCAAGTTGTTGCAGGAATCAACGTGAGGTGACTGAGGCTTAGGGCTCTGCGCTCTAGACCTGGCGAAACCGCAATCCACTCGCCGAGGCCCACTTTCAATCCCGTACTCCCGGGATTTGAAGGCGCGGATGCCTCAGGTCAAACCCAACAGTTCACCGGTGATGGGCTCGCCGCCAGAGATGGCAGCGAGCCCATCACTTTTATGACTCCAAGTTTGCCATTGGACGCTCAAGGGAGTGGAAGTATTGGAGAGAAAATCGTCTCCGTCGATTTTCTCGTTTGTCATGCCGCGTACATCCGGTCTTACAATAGCGGTATGGAACCCCTCGTTATTGCAGGAAGAGCTTTTCAATCCCGTCTGATTGTCGGAACCGGAAAGTACAAGGATGGCCCGGAGACTCAGGCCGCCATTGAAGCTTCGGGAGCCGAGATGGTCACTGTGGCCGTCCGCCGCGTCAACCTGGATCGCTCCAAGGAATCCTTGCTGGACTACATCGATCCCAAGCGCTATTTCCTGCTACCGAATACAGCCGGGTGTTATACCGCCGATGAGGCGATCCGCGCTGCGCGGCTGGGCCGGGAAGTTGGGCTCTCGGACTGGGTCAAGATCGAGGTCATTGGAGATCAGGCGACGCTCTATCCCGATGTTCAAGCAACGCTGGAAGCTACTCGGGTACTGGTAAAGGAAGGCTTTACAGTTCTTCCGTATACTACTGATGATATTGTGTTTGCGAAACGGCTGATCGATGCCGGAGCGGCTGCTGTCATGCCTCTCGGGGCGCCGATCGGCAGTGGAATGGGGATTCAGAATACGGCAACCTTGCGCATTCTCCGCGAGTTGATAACCGAGGTTCCGCTGATCGTAGATGCCGGGGTGGGTACTGCTTCCGATGCGGCGCTTGCGATGGAGCTGGGAGCCGATGCGGTGCTGATGAACTCCGGAATTGCGCACGCCGCCAAGCCGGTGCTGATGGCGGAGGCGATGATGCACGCCGTGCTCGCTGGTCGTGAGGCATACCTGGCCGGACGCATGGCGCGCAAGCTGTATGCCACGGCAAGTTCGCCGCTTGAAGGCGTGTCCCGATAAGGGCGAGCATCGACCTTACACGTGGGTGGACCGCGAGGAACACTCCTCCACCCGCGGATGCTGCGGTACACTCATCGTTAAATGCGTGTCTTCGGGATTGATTGCGGAACCGAATGTACCGGTTACGGCGTTGTAGAGTGGAACGACGCCTTGCGAGAGCCGCGCTTGGTTGCTCGCACTCTCGGCGGCATTCGCCTGCCCAAAAGCCAGACCATGCCGCAACGATTGGCGCTGGTGTATGCCGAATTGACATCGCTGCTGCAGGTCTACCAGCCGGATGTTGTGGCGATTGAAGAGGTCTTCTACTCCGTCAACGCCAAATCCGCCTTGAAGCTGGGCCAGATCCGCGGAGTGGCGCTGCTGGCCGCGGCGATGCAGAACCTGCCGGTCGCCGAGTATGCACCGCTGAAAATCAAGTCCTCCGTTGTCGGTTATGGGCTGGCCAAGAAGGAACAGGTTCAGTTCATGGTGGCGCGTCTGCTATCCCTGGATTGCACTCCGGAACCAGCCGACGCCGCCGACGCGCTGGCCATTGCGATCACTCACATCCACACGGCTCAGACACTTGGTTTGCAAGGAGCTCGCTGAAGCATGCGTGCAATTTATGGGGTTCTTTTTGCGTTCGCCCTCTCCGTGGCGGCCCCGTCCCAGGAGACTACTCAGGTCGCTTCCCGCGGGGCAGTCATCACCTACGCCTATGAGAACGCCAATCTGGTGCCACCTCGCTACCTCTTGAGTGTTCGCGAAGATGGCACCGGCACGTATGAGTCGCCGGATGGCATCGTGACCGGCGCCGCAGCGGGCCATGGCAAACCCTTCAAGCAGGAGATCACCATATCCCCGGCAACGCTGCATATGATGTTTTCTGTAGCACGTGAGCACAAACTCTTCAACGTGGGCTGTGAGGCCACGGGTGTGGGGAGGATTGCGTTCCAGGGAAAGAAGGTCCTCGGGTACGAGGGTACGGACGGCAAAGGATCCTGCACTTTTAACTATTCAAAGATTAAGCAAATTCAGCAACTTAGCGATACTTTGCAATCTATCGCTTCAGCTCTTGAGATCGGCCACCACCTGGAAGTGGACCACCAATACGACCGCCTGAGCCTGGACGCTGACCTTGCGTCGCTGGCTGAAAGCGTATCGCTGGGCCGCGCTCTTGAATTACAGAATATCCGCACCACTCTGCAGGAGATCGCCTCCGATCCGGGCGTCCTGAATCGCGCCCGTCAGCGGGCTACGGTTCTGTTAAATGGCGGCCAGCACTAATATCACGGGGTCGCCCATCCCACCTTTCGCCCAGCACATATGGATTTTCCCCTGCGGTCAGAAGACTGCGGAACGAATGCCGGCACTTCGGGTCTAATATAGCCAGGGATCGGTAAAGGCCCTGAAATGGAGGTGCTCCTCGTGAGGCACCCAAAGTTCCTGAAGCTTCTTTGCTCGCATTCTTACCTCGGCCGTGGTTCTCATGCATCCGAATCATTCCTGACGTTTTTGCCGGCTGTCGTGCTGCTGGTGCTCCTCTCGCTTAGCGGGTACGCATCCGCGGGTCCGCGCAAATCCGAGCGCCAGCCCCATATGGCACGCTTGAGCCATGTGGATGGGAGCGTGCAGGTTTTGCGGGGCGATCAGACGGAATTCGAGCAGGCAGTCCCGAATATGCCGCTGGTGGAAGGCTCCCGTCTGCAGACCGGGCAGGATGGTCGTGCCGAGGTTCAGTTTGACAATGGAAGCATCGCCCGGATCACGCCGAACAGTTCTATGAGCCTGAATCAGATTGAGCGCGGGCTGGAGGGGGCGTCGGTCACGCAGGTAGAACTGCTGTCGGGCTTGGGCTACTTTGAGCTGCGCTCGCGGGGCGGCGAGAATTCGCTTCTCTACTCCTCTTACACCATTACTCCGGTGGAAAGCTCGGCCACGATCCGGATGGACGCGGATGCCAAGCCGGCGGAGCTGGGTGTGCTGGATGGAAATGTCCACATAACTGGCGGCACTTCGCTCTCCGTCGATGTTCATGCCGAGGAGACGATTCGTTTCGACCCGGTGGATCCAGCCCGCTACTTCCTGGTGCAGGGAGTCCCTCCTCAATCCTGGGATCAATGGAACAGCGACCGGGACCAGGCACTCGACCAGCAGGCGATGAAGCGGACGGAAGCAAACGCCGCGATGGGGAACTCCTATAGTCCTGGCTGGGACGATCTCGACCAATATGGGGGCTGGTACTCGGTCCCTGGGTACGGAAATGTCTGGTCTCCCTATGGAGCGGGTCCTGGCTGGGATCCTTATGGATCAGGGTACTGGGGCTACTATCCGGGCTCAGGATACATGTGGATCTCGGGATACTCGTGGGGGTGGTTGCCCTATCGCTGCGGCAACTGGAACTACTTCGACATGTTTGGCTGGGGCTGGATGCCGAACAACTGCGGCCTTGGGTGGTACCCGGGAAGTGTCGTGATCGTCAACGGACCGCAGGGCTATCATCCGCCGCCGCGTCCGCACCCGTCTCGCGCGGTCGCCTCCAACGGCTCGGGACCGGCGAATCGGTTCATCCGCGTGAATCGGGGACCGCAGGCGACTTTGATCGCGCCGGAGCAACCGGACAAGTCGCAGCAGCATGCGAGGGTCATCAATGGTGTCGTAATCCATCCCTTGCAGCCACAGCCTCGGTTGCAGTCTCCAAAGGTAGAAACCGGGCTTCGTCCTTCAAGTCCCACCGGAGCGACGCCAGGTCCGACCGCACCTGTGCAGCCTCGCCCCGTCGGGTCGAGTACACGCGCGCCTTATAACCCTGCCCAGAGTGGAGCTTCGACAGCAACTACGCCGAGGAGTGGTGCCCAGAGTTCTCCCGGAATGACGCCGGTGCCATCGCCGCGGACTGTGACGCCCATGCCATCCAGACCGTCGGTTGTCGCTCCTGCGCCTCCGCCGAGAGCCATTACGCCGGCTCCGAGACCGAGTCCTCCGCCGTCATACTCGGCGCCGCGCTACTCGCCACCACCGCCTCCGCCGGTGCATTTCTCCCCACCGCCTCCTATGGCTGCTCCGCCGTCAGCAGGACGAGTCGGTTTGGGCCCCAGATAAGCAGTCAACAAGGACAGAAGGGGCCATCGGATTCGATGGCCCTTTCCTTTTGCCGTACGGCTGAATCATTGCTTGTAGAGCGTGAGATGCAGGCGGGCCAGAGTCTCAAGCGATAGCGCCTCTGCCCGCGCATGGGGATCGATCCCGCTCTCCGCGAGAGCCTTCCGGATGGTCTCCGCATCATAGCCAACAGCCTTCAGATTATTTGCCAGGGTCTTGCGCTTCTGCGCGAAGCACTGGCGCAGCAGCGGCAGGAACTCATCGGCCTTGACCCCCAGCTCCGCAAAGCGAGGCCGGATGCTCATGCGGAAGACCGTGGAGTACACATCCGGTGGAGGCGCGAAGGCATCCGGAGGCAGAGTGAAGAGCTTCTCGACGCGTGCATACAACTGCGTCGTGGTCGAGAGCAGGCCGTAGTCCCGAGTGCCGGGGAAAGCGGCGACGCGATCCGCGACCTCGCGCTGCACCATGAGTACCGCTCGTGACAGAACCTCTGCCTGGTCAAAGAGGCGTAGCAGGATATCCGAGGTGATGTAGTACGGCAGGTTGCCGACGATCATCAGTTTTTCATCTGGCGCGCGGAGAAGAGAGGCAAGTTCGAGCGTGAGGATATCGTGCTGCACGATTTCCACCGATGGCCGATCCGCGAAGTCTTCCCGCAGTTTCGCTGCGAGGGTAGGATCAAGCTCCACCGCGACCAGCTTAGCGGCTCGTGCAGCGAGGTGATGCGTAATCGCGCCTCGTCCAGGGCCGATTTCGACAACAGTCTGTTGTGAAATGTCTCCCAGTGCATCTGCGATGCCTGTTGCCGCGCCGGGATCGATGAGAAAGTTTTGTCCTAGTTTCGGTTTTAAAGCCATGAATTCTGTGGATGTACCTCGGCGCTGATTGATGCATCTTGCACCAGCATTCATTTAGACTACGCTTTTGTAGAGATATTTCAGTTCTGAGTCTTCCCGTGCCCCTGCGGGAAGAAGTTCTAGACATGTCTTTTACTGGAGCGGTGATTCATGCACATAGTTTTTGCTGCGTCGGAGTGCGTCCCATATGCCAAGACCGGTGGATTAGCGGACGTTGTTGGAGCACTGCCATCCGCGGTAGCGAAACTTGGGCATAAGGTTACAGTCTATATTCCACTCTACCGGCAGGTGCAAAAGCACCTTACCGAGCGCCGCGTGGCCATACCGTCGCTGACGATTCCTTTTGTGTATTACAACCGCTTTGTGACGGTAGTCGATGGTGGCGAGCACGACGGAGTGCAGCACTACTTTATCGATTGCCCCGAACTCTTCGACCGCGAATTCCTCTATGGCACTTCCGCCGGCGACTATCCCGACAACGCAGAGCGCTTTGGGCTATTCGCGCGTGCGGTGCTGGAGAGCACCAAGCAGCTTGGCGTTCCGGATGTCTTCCACGTGCACGACTGGCAGTCCTCAATGTTGCCGGTGTACCTCCGGACGACTTACTACTTTGATCCTGCATTGTCTCGGTCCGGCTGCTTGTTGACGATCCACAACGCCGCGTATCAAGGGGCGTTTCCGCCGGCGACTACGGAAGAGTTGCTGCTGCCCTGGGACGTTTTCACGATGGACCGCGTGGAGCAGTACAACAACTTCAATTTTCTCAAGGGTGGAATTGTCTACTCCGACATCATCACCACCGTCAGCCGTCGCTATGCGGAAGAGATTCAGACGCCGGAGTTTGGCAATCAACTGGATCCGATCCTGCGCAAGCGGTCTGCGGATCTGCACGGCATTCTCAACGGAGTGGACTATGCACAGTGGGATCCGGCCACGGATGGCAACATAGCCGGACACTACACGGCGCGGAACCTGAAGGGCAAGCAGGAGTGCCGTCGCGATGTACTGCATGCCTTCGGAGCAAAGCAGGTGGGTGACCAGACGCCGGTGATCGGCATCGTCTCCCGCTTTGCCACGCAGAAGGGCTTTGACCTGATTGAGCAGGCGGCTGCGGAGATCTTTAGCGAAGATCTGTTCGTGGTGGCCCTGGGAACCGGCGAGCCCTACTACGAAAATTTATTCAAAGATCTGCAGCAGCGGTATCCGGAAAAGTTTTCGGTGAAGGTGATGTACGACGAGGCATTGGCTCACAAGGTGGAGGCGGGTTCGGACATGTTCCTGATGCCGTCGCGTTATGAGCCTTGCGGGCTGAACCAGATCTACTCGCTTCGATACGGAGCCGTGCCCGTGGTGCGTGCTACGGGTGGACTGGACGACACGATTCAGGAATGGGACGCGGAGCACGGGACCGGGACGGGTTTTAAGTTTGAAGACTATGACCCTGCCGGATTTCTGGCAGCATTGCGGCGCGCACTGGCGGCCTTTAAGAACAAGAAGGGCTGGCAGAAGTTGATGCGCAACGGTATGGTGCAGAACTATAGCTGGGAGAAGCCATCGCAGGAGTATGTCGCATGCTACGAGGAGGTAGCACGGCGGCGATCCTGAATTGCCAGACCGCAGCCTGTGGAGCTACGCGTCCTGAACCGGCGTACGCCGGAAGATGAGATACAGCGGGAGGCCGAGCAGAATAATCGCCGTTCCGATGAGAGAGCCCCGTATGTTGCTGCTGAAGGACGAATAGAGCAGCACTCCGGCTCCGGCGACAAAGAGCGCGGGCAGAAGCGGATATCCCCAGACACGATAGGGCCGATGGCGCTCGGGTTGCCTCCGGCGATAGACGAAGACCGTTGTTGCCGTGGCCATGTAGAACAGCCACTCCGCAAAGATGGCCAACTCGAAGAGTTGCTGAAAGCGTCCGACCACAATCAGCAGCAGGGAAGCGAGCATTGCCTGCACGACGAGCGATGTCGAAGGGCTGTGAAAGCGGGGATGGATGGCCGCCATTCTGCGCGGAAACAGGCCATCGCGCGCGGCGGCAAAGGGAATGCGCGCACCCGACATGATTGTTCCATTCAAAGTTACAAATATGCTCAGCGCCATTCCTGCCGATACCAGCGCCCCACCCCGCCATCCCGCAACGGCGAGCATAGCGGCGACCGCGGGCCGGGGAGATGCCGCAACCTGGCTGGCGGGAAGAATGTACTGGATCGCGGCATTGGTCGCCATGTAGAGGATGCCAACTACGCAAAGACCGGCGATCAGGGCGATAGGGAGATTCCGCTCCGGACGCTTCACCTCTTCCGCAACCATCGTCAGATCGTTCCAGCCATCGTAGGCCCATAGCGCGGCAATCATCGCGATCATGAATCCGCTAAAGCCGCCGTGTGAAGCGGCAAACACCGTTCGGAAGTTGCTGAAGCTTCCCTGGCTGCTGGTGAAGCAGAAGCCAACGATGACCACGATCAGCAGAACCTTCAGCCAGGTAAAGAAAAGCTGGAAGTCTCCCGCCTTCTTAATGCCGATGTAGTTCAGTCCAGTGATGAGCCAGGTTACGGCGATGGCAAAGATCTGCGCCCATGTGATGCATAGCGGGGCGTGCAGCGCCGGAGCGTCCAGCCACGCGAGAGAAGCAAAGGTTCCGAGCGTTCGCGCAAGGCCCATGGTTACGCTGGCGATGGATGCCGGTTTTGCCACTGCGAACCACGTCCACATGTAAAGAAACGCGGGCAGGTCGCCATAGGCGCCTCGCAGATAGACGTATTCGCCTCCGGCCTGCGGCATCATTGCGCTCAACTCGGCGTAGGTCATGGCGCCGAAGAGCGAGAGTACGCCGCCGGTGATCCAGGCCAGATAGACAAGGCTGGAGGAGCCCACGGCGCGCATCATCTCCTGCGGAACCAGAAAGATTCCGCTGCCAATGATGGTGCCCACAACAATGGCGGTCGCTTGCGGCAGGCCCAGTACGCGCGGCAGAGCCCTTGCTTTCGTCTTCTGGTCGAACGTATTTTGAATCAATGCCTGTCTCTCCGGCATGGAGAATTCCACGCCCGGGTTTCCAGAGATTAGCACGCCGCGAACGTCAGACTGCGCCTGAGCGGCAGCGGAAAGAGGTGACATTGGGCTGCGAAGCCTGCAAACCCTCGGCTATTCGCGAGCATCCTCCGGATTTCCGGGCGCCGTCTCCACAGGATGGAAATACTTATGAATATTCTCTGCGGTTCCCCGGGGAACCACCGCAGTCAGCGCATCCATATCTGCGTTTCTCACGCTGCTCAGGCTGCCAAAGTGTTGCAGCAGGCGGACACGGGTACGGTCGCCGACGCCGGGAACGTGCAACAGGTCGGAATCGCGGTCCCGCATCTCCCTGCGCTTGCGATGGTAGGTGATGGCGAAGCGGTGCGATTCGTCGCGAATCTGCTGCACCAGATGCAGCACCGGGGAGCGGCGGTCGAGAACGATAGGCTCGTCTTCCTGGCCGTAGAGATAGATGATCTCTTCGCGCTTGGCGATCGAGGCCAGGGGCTGGGTTACCAGGCCAAGCTCCTCTAGCGCCGCCGCTGCCGCGTGTAACTGCCCCAGCCCGCCATCCACCAGGATCAGGCTTGGCATGGGCTTCTGTTCCTCTTGCAGCCGCTTGTAGCGGCGCTCGATTACCTCACGCATGGAGGCAAAGTCATCGACACCTTCCACGGTTTTGATCTGGAATTTGCGGTAGGCTGACTTATTCATTGCGCCGTCTTCCCACACCACCATCGAGGCCACCGTCTCCGCTCCCTGAATATGCGAGATGTCGAAGCACTCGATTCTGCGCGGCAGCTCGGGAAGCATCAGCGCATCCTGCAGAGACTCCTGAATCATCTTCTGTGTTGGCTGCAGGACACGGAAGCGCTGATCATAGCTCTGCTTGGCATTCTGCCCGGCCAGGTCTACGAGCGAACGCTTGTCTCCGCGTTGCGGTACCGCAAGCTCAACCTTCCGGCCGGTTCGCTCACTCAACAGCCCGGCAAGGCTCGCCCGGTCGGTGAAGTCCGCGGGCAGATAGATGTGCTGAGGAACGTAATGCTGATCGATGTAGATCTGCTTCAACAGGGCAGAGAAGAAGAGGCCAGCATCGAACTCCGGACGGCTGGCGGGCTCGGCCGCAACCGCTTCTGTTTCTTCGACGGTCTCGTCGGGCTCGACAAGCTCGGGCAATTGCTCCCAGAAAAATTCACGGCGATCCACGATCTTTCCGCCCCGGACGTGGAAGAGATTTACAGCCAGCATTCCGTTCTCGTAGTGGTAGCCGAAGACGTCGGCGTCATCCCCCTCCGCTGCGGCCATTCGCTGCTTCTCGGCCACCTGGTCAACGGTGATCAGAAGATCCCGGTACTTAGCGGCAAGTTCAAACTGTTCTGCCTCTGCCGCATCCTGCATGCGTTCCTGCAGGGATTTTGCCAGTTCGCTCTGCCGTCCTTCGAGGAAGAGTTGCGCGTCCCGCACCGCTTCGCGATACGCTTCCGGCGTGGTCAACCCCTCGACACAAGGCCCCAGGCATCGCTTGATGTGATATTGCAGGCAAGGACGTGCGTGGTAGCGGGATAGATCGATCTTGCAACTTGGAAGCATGAAGCTGCGATGGATCAACTCCACGATGCGATAGGCCAGGTTGCCGGGGAAATAGGGGCCATAATACGCGCTGCCATCTTTGCGCAATCGCCGCGTTACAAATACTTTGGGATAACGGTCGCCCAGCGTCAGCTTTACGTAGGGATAGGTCTTGTCGTCGCGCAGCAGGATGTTGAAGCGTGGCTTACGCTGCTTGATCAGGTTGTTTTCGAGGGCAAGAGCCTCGTGCTCGTTGTCGACGAGAATGTAATCCAGATCGACAGCCTCGCGCATCAAGGTGCCGGTCTTGGCGTTCGCCTGGGACGACTCCAACAAATAGGATCGGACACGCGCCCGCAGGTTTTTGGCCTTACCGACGTAGATGACCTCGTCGTCCGCATTCTTGTAGAGGTACACGCCAGGGCGCGTTGGCAGAGTCCGAATTTTCTCGTAGAGATCCATCGCTGAAGGGGCCTTCTCTCAGTTTAGCTTTTTCCCCTCGATAGCGACTTTTGCGAGGAATGCGCGCGAACACGTAAAAAATGCTCTGTGGAAATCGTTCATGAGGTAAAACTCTAACCGTACAGCATTGGAAATATGGCACTTATTGGCGGAAATCATTTGGCATAAATCGTGCATCTCATCACTTACTTGACGGTCATGATGTTCGAATTCAAATACCGACACAACGGAGCGCAAGTCCATGAAGGCAGATACTTTTAAATCGTTGAGGGCAATTTCAGCCTTGGGAGCCGTTTCCATCCTTTGTATTACGGGCTGCTCCACGAAGAACTACGTCCGTAAACAAACAGCCCCCATTATCCAGCACACAAATGAGCTGGACGATGCCACAGCGACCAATAATCGCAACATCAAGGACGTCGACCAGCGGGCGCAGCAGGGAATTACCCAGGCACAATCTTCGGCAGACGCAGCTACTCAAAAGGCGACTGAGGCAGGACAGTCCGCGACCCAGGCGCAATCCTCCGCGCAGGAAGCTGTGAACCGTGCAGACTCGCTTGCCAGTGTGGTAAAGAACCTGGACAACTACAAGTCCATCGCGGATGTCTCTGTCACCTTCGGGTTCGATAAGGCTGTGTTGACCAAGGCGGATAAGGCCGATCTCGACAAGTTCGCGACGCAACTCACCGATGCCAAGAGTTACATCCTGGAAGTCACAGGTGGAACGGATTCGACGGGCGATGCCCAATACAACTACGGTCTGAGCCAGCGTCGTGCGGATGCGGTGGTGCAGTATCTCGCGTCCACGTATAACGTCGCTCCTCACCGCTTCTACCTGATCGGCATTGGAAAGGATCAGGCGGTTGCGTCGAACAGTACTGCCGCAGGACGCGCCAAGAACCGCAGGGTCACCGTGCAACTGCTATCCAACATGGCAGAAGGGAATGCGCCTCAGCAGACGGGCAGCGTGGCACAGCCGAAGTAACCAGAGTCCGATAGGGCTTAGGAATTGCCGGGATAGGCGTGGGAGATGCTGAATTCTTCCACGCCGGTCCCGGCATTTGTCTGTGGAGATGCAACTTCAACCCGGTTACGACCCAATTTCTTGGCTTGATAGCAGGCTTCATCCGCAGCGTGAAGGGCACTCTCCATCTCACTCCTCCATGTCGCCGTAGCAACTCCGGCGCTGATGGTTGCGCTGACCTCGCAGGAGCCGAGATCGATGTGAGCCGCTGCTACGGTCTCTCGAATCCGCTCTGCCAGGAGGGTGGCTGCAGACGCTCCATAGAGGGGCACAACGATTAAGAACTCCTCGCCGCCCCATCTACCCAGCGAATCATAGGGCCGTAACATCGAGGCCATCACCTGCGCGAGCTTGCGAAGCATGTGGTCGCCTGCCGTATGACCATAGAGATCGTTGACCATCTTGAAGTGATCAACATCCAGCATGACGACGCCGACAGACTGATGCGTCCGTTCGGCTCGTTGCAGTTCCAACTCCAAAATGTTGAGGATCGCCGCGCGATTCCACAGGCCGGTCAAGGCGTCATGCGTGGCCTGCCGCTCCAGGCTCTTCCTTATCCTCTGCAGGCGATCCTGCGTGATCAGTTGCCGTGCGCTGAATGTAAGAAACGAGAGCGCAACCATAGCGCCGACGTAGTTGACGCTGTTCCGAAGGATAGTAGCGGCCATGTAGAGGATCAGCGCGGGGTAGAGCGATGGCAGAAGAAGAGTGATCCGGGAGTAGCGTCCCTGGCCCAGTTCCCACTTCTCGTCGGGTTCCCCATGCTCGTTCCAGCGCATGACGAAGATCAGCGGAGCGCATAGCACCAGCGGATATCGCAGATGGAAGATCGCAGGCAGTCGCGCACCCAGGCCAAACCAGTCTGTTATGTCCAACAGGCAGGAGAGAGATAGCAGGATGCCCAGTTGGCGGAACAGGGCACGCCGATTTCGTGCCCGGCTGGTTCTGGAGCGCAGGAAGAATGCGCCGATGACGGCGGCGTAGTAGACAAAGTATGGAAGGGATATCCAGCGGTCTTCCGCGGCCAGAGTGACCCATCCGCGATGCATGATCTGGAATGAGCGACAGGCAACCAGGGCAAAGATGACTGCCTGAAGCATGTCGGCAATCAGCGTTGTGTGGAACCACCGGCCATTGCGATCAGGCTCAAGCAAAATCGCAATACTGAGCGGCACGAACCACATATTGAAGAGAAAGGACATGAAGGAGTGGAAGAACGCCACCCCGGGAAACCACTGCGTGAACACCCAGAGGATTTGCGCGGAAGCATAAAGGATGTAGGCGAATTCCAGCAGACGCCACACAGCTTTGACGTATCCGCTGCAACGCTGCGCGGTCCTCTCCACCACCAGCAGGACCAGGATGGCAGTCATCCACTCGATGAGGTGCAGGGTAAAGAAGGCTCTGGGAGTCGCGCCGCCAAATAAAAGGCAGATTGCATATGCTACGAGCAGTAAGCTCGCGATGCGTTGTCCCGCGATGTCCCAGGGTCGTTCCACATTTGGAAACTGCCGTCTTCTATATCTTCGGCAAAGCTCTGCAGTTTCTTTAGGGAAACGACATATTTCTTTACATCGGCATCTGGCGTATATGCTCGGCGCGAACTTCGGCTGCGGTAAAGAGGCTGAAGAAAGGGGCTCCCTTCGCGGCTTCCTCGACGGCGCGTCGGCCGCCGGCCTCCTCGCGCTCCACCAGGCACACGACGGCAAGGATGTTCATGCCGGCCTCGCGCGCAGCTTCAATCGCGGCAATGGTCGAGGCTCCCGTCGTACACACGTCATCGACGATCAATACATCGGCGCCCTTTTCGCAGAAGCCTTCGACCCTCCTGGCGGTGCCGTGCGCTTTTTCGGCTTTGCGCACCAGGAAGCCGTGGATCCACGGCGCGTTGGGATGTTCGAGAGCATAGCAGGCGCTGGCGGTGGCGACATTGGAGACGATCGGGTCTGCCCCCATCGTCATTCCTCCCACGGCTGCCGGCTTTAATTTCTGTTTGTGGAGCAACTCCAGGATGGCGAGGCCAGTAAGGCGGCCGCCCTCTGCATGGAGAGTGGTGGTGCGGCAGTCGATGTAGTAGTCGCTGGTTCCTCCGGAAGAGAGCTTGAACTCTCCCAGCTTGAAGGAAATGCGGGAGAGCAACTGAAGAAGGGCGGAGCGGGAGTCATGGGTCGTCATCGATAGCGATTGTAACGGAATCAGGCGCTATTTCCCCCGGCTCCTGCGAAGTGCTTAGCTGCGCAGTTTGTCCAGGTGGCGAAAACCATCCGTTGCCAGAAAAACCAGGGCGAAAATGGAGAAATTGTAAGCTGCATGGACGGCCACACTGGCGGCGAGCGAACTGGTTGCCAGGCGCACTACGCAAAGAACGATGCTGACTCCAAAAAGAACCGATAGCGGCGCAAAGGCGTGAGCGAGTTGCTCGGCATGCAGCAGAGCAAAGGGAATACTTGTGCCGATCGATGCCACGACCATCGCGAGCAGGCTCCACGAGGGCTGCCCTGAGACGGGATCGAGCGGACGTTCGGGCTGATGGGCGAATTGCTGGCCCAGCCAGTCCCATGCCGTGGCCAGCGAAGGCAGGAGGAAGCCTCGGAAGGCTAACTCTTCCAGCGCGGGAGCGATAAAGATCCCGAAGATGCTGATCATCCAGATGGAAGATCGCGTTTTGAAGAAGTCATCGATGGGGAGCGTCTTGGGAATGGGCAGGAAGTTCGAAAGGAACTGTACCGCCAGCCCCACGCCGAGGCCAGTCATCAGGAGCCAGGGCCACCGGCGACGGGCGACTCCGAGATTCCACGACACCCCATCCAGAAACGGCCGATACCACATGAGTGGAAATAGAAACCAGCTCACTGCCCAGATCAGGAAGTAGGCGACAGCCATCGTCGGGATCACGATCAGCGGATTCTTCTGGATCTTTTCTACTGGAAGGCTGCCGAAGATGTGCAGGGCGCTGCCCAGGCCGACAATGAACATCACCCCAAGCATCGCAAGGACGACGATTCCGCCAAAGATGAGCGTGTGTCCCAGGTGGGGAACGGCGCGGGGTTCGTGGGCAAAGACCTGCTCCGGCGGGGACGGCGGAAAGCTGGCCTGCGGAGCTGGATCTGGCGGCTGTGTGGCTTCAGCGTGCGAGGCTACATCGAACCGCTCGGGATCGGTGGTCATACTTCTTCTTCCTTTGTGGCGTGTTTTCTGCCGTTCCTGTTTGCTGCCTTAGCCGGCTTTCTGGCCGGGGCTTTACCGTTTGCGGAAGCGCCGTTGGGCGTGAGCGCCGCCAGAGCAGGCTCGGCAGCAGCAGGTGCCTGCGCTTTCTGCGGGTAATAGCGCCGCAGAAACTCGCCGGTATACGAGTCAGACACCCATGCAACATCCTGCGGTCTGCCTTCGGCGACGACCAGGCCGCCATCCTCGCCACCTTCGGGTCCCAGGTCGATCAGCCAGTCGGCGTTGCGGATGACATCGAGATTATGTTCGATGATGATCACCGTATTGCCAAGATCGGCGAGCCGATGCAGAACCTCGAGCAGCTTGCGAACGTCGTCAAAATGCAGGCCGGTGGTCGGTTCGTCCAGCAGGTAGAGCGTGCGCCCCGTCTGGCGTTTGGAGAGTTCGCGGGCGAGCTTCATGCGCTGTGCCTCGCCGCCGCTCAGCGTGGTGGCCGCCTGGCCCAGGTGAATGTAGCCGAGGCCCACGTCTACCAGCGTCCTCAGCTTCTGGTTCACTTGCGGAATGTCGGCCAGGACAGGCAAGGCATCCTCAATCGACAGCTCCAGCACATCGGCGATGGAGTAGCCATTGAACTTGACGGCCAGGGTCTCCTGATTGTAACGGCGACCGTTACAAACTTCGCAGAGTACGTAGACGTCGGGGAGAAAATTCATCTCGATGCGGCGCTGGCCTTCACCCTGGCATGCTTCGCACCGTCCTCCGGAGACGTTGAAGGAGAAGCGCCCTGGCTTGTAGCCGCGTTCCCGCGACTGTGGAAGCATGGCAAAGAGATCGCGAATTGCTGTGAAGACCCCGGTGTATGTCGCCGGATTGGAGCGAGGCGTGCGGCCTATCGGCGACTGATCGATGCGGATGGCCTTATCGATCTGGTCGAAGCCGGTTATGGAGGTGTGTTCCCCTGCCTCTTCGCGGGAGCCGTAAAGCTCATGGGCGAGCGAGCGGTAAAGAATGTCATTGACGAGCGTGCTCTTGCCCGAGCCGCTTACCCCGGTCACCACCGTCATTACACCCACGGGGAAGCGGACATTGAGGTTCTGCAGATTATGGCTGCGTGCGCCAAGGACGGTGAGCCACTTATTCGTCAGCGGCCGGGGCTCGCTGCGATGCAGAACGTTGAACTCCCCGCTCAGGTAGCGCCCGGTGAGCGATGCAGGAGCGTTGACGATTTCGGCTGGAGTGCCCTCGGCGACGACCTGCCCGCCCAGCTTTCCCGCGCCTGGTCCCAGGTCGAGCACATAGTCCGCGTGCCGGATGGTGTCCTCATCATGCTCCACCACGAGAACTGTATTCCCCAGGTTCCGCAGCGATTCCAGCGCAGCGATGAGCCGTTGATTGTCTCGCTGGTGGAGGCCGATCGATGGTTCGTCGAGCACGTAGAGAACCCCTCGCAAACGCGATCCGATCTGCGTAGCGAGCCGAATCCGCTGGCCCTCGCCCCCGGAGAGCGTGGCAGCATTGCGGTCAAGCGAGAGATAGTTGAGTCCCACGGCGTTCAGAAATTCCAGCCGCTCGATAATCTCGTGGCGCAGGCGTTCGGCAATCAGCGCCTCCCGCTCGGAGAATTGAAAGCTTTCGGCTGCGGCCAATGCACGACGAAGCGGAAGCGCGGTGAAGTCCGCGATCGAAAGGTCTCCAATCTTGACGGCAAGCGACTCCGGCCGCAGTCTGCGGCCTTTACACGAAGGGCAGGTCGAGGCAGACATATAGCCCATCAGCCATTCGCGGTAGGCATCGGACTTCGACTCCTCCAGGCTGTTGCGCAGGTAGGCGACGATTCCGTGGAAGCCGGTACGTGGCGCTTCGGTCTTGCTGGGGCCATAAAGCAGAGTGTTCTGCTGCTTCTCGGTCAGTTCTTCGAAAGGCTGGCTCAGATCGATCTTGTAGCGATCCGCCGCGAGCTGGATGAGCTTATGAAGATATTGCGAGCTGGAGCCGGGACCGAGGCCGCCATCGAGCAGGGGCTTCTTCCAGTCGGCAACGATCTTATTCGGGTCGAAGTCGTAAATGCTGCCCAGGCCGTGGCACTCCGTGCAGGCACCGTAGGCCGAGTTGAAGGAGAAGCTCCTTGGTTCCAGCTTCGGCACGTCGAGGCCGCAATCGGGGCACGCCATCGATGAGGAGAAGATCTGTTCCTCTCCGCCAGACAAAGCCACGAGCACCAGCCCATTGGCCATCTGGAGAGCCTTCGCGATCGAGGTTTCCAATCGCTTCTCCACTCCGGGCTTGAGCACCACGCGGTCGACGACGGCTTCGATGGTGTGATTCTTTCGTTTCTCCAATTGGATCGGGTCCGCCAGGTCTCGCATCTCGCCATCGATGCGGGCGCGAAATCCCTGCTGATCCAGTTCGTCGAGCAGGTCCTTGAACTCACCCTTCCGCCCGCGCACCACCGGCGCGTAGATTGTCACCCGCTCCGTTTTCGCTTTTGCCAGAATGCGCTCGACGATCTGCTCCGGAGACTGCCGGGAGATGGGTTGACCGCACCGCGGGCAATGGGGCACGCCCACGGATGCGTACAGCAGGCGCAGGTAATCGTAGATTTCGGTGATCGTTCCTACGGTAGAGCGGGGACTGCGGCTCGTAGTCTTTTGTTCAATGGAGATTGCCGGGCTCAGGCCTTCAATCGAATCGACATCGGGGCGCTCGATCTGATCGAGAAACTGGCGGGCATAGGGCGAGAGCGTTTCCACATATCTCCGCTGACCCTCTGCGTAGATGGTGTCAAATGCCAGCGACGACTTGCCGGACCCGGAGAGTCCGGTGATGACAGTCAGCGTGTTGCGGGGAATCTGCACGCTGATGTCGCGAAGATTGTGCTGGCGCGCGCCGCGCACCGTTATATGTGTAATGGCCATTCTTGAGGCTTTATGGGAACTCGAGGAGAAATCGCACGGTTTTAATAGCTCGGCCTCGACAGCAAGACGACTGCGAGAGTTAAAATGACGAAAGACTCCTTATGTATCTTATTAGGCAACAGAAACGCGGGTCAAACGCGGGTCAAATGCTGCGTTTCTCTGCGACAATTGCTTCACACAAATCGCCTTCACTGTTTGAGTGAGGCCAAACCTGAAGTTGGATGACGACCGGAAAGTGCTATATCCATCCGGTGGCAAACAGAGGCAAGCTTCATCACTTAGAAGGCGAGAATGCAGGATATAGTCAATACGTTTCTTTTGATCTGTGCGGCGATGGGCTCCCTTGCCCTGGGTGTGCTGCTAGCTTATGCCACCTGCAAAGTGGGCTTTCATGTACTGCGGATGCACGCACGATCCTATGCCGCACCGCGAGCCAAGGCCGAGATCGCCCGCGTTTCCTAGGTTTTTCGCTGCCTGGCACTTCCTGTTCAGTTTCGTATCTGTTTGCCGTGTCCCGCAGTTTCCCTCGATAGCTCTTTCCCACATATTGATTGAAGAGGACGGCACTCGATTCCACCCCTGCGGCCTGAACACGCGCGCAGGCAAGCAGTGTGGGTCGCCCTATTGCTGCGGCGGCGGTTGTTCCTGCTGCTGATCCTGACGCATCCTTTGTAGCTGTTCAAGCAACTGCTGTGGGGTTTTTACCTCGCTGCCGGGAGTCGCATTCGGATTCTGTACCGGAGGTGGCACGGGTTGCGCTTCTGCGGGCAGCGTTTCCGTATCCTGCCCTCCCTGGTCGGGTTCAGCTTCTTCCTCTTCTGGGGGTTGCGTTGCAGCAGCGGCGGTTGTGGGCGCGGATGTACCGTTCTTCTGGCTGAGAATCAGTTGACGTGGAGCTCCATCCGCCATCTCCCCCACCATCAGGACGTTGTATCCAGCTCCTTCCAGCAGGGCAGAGAGAACGTCACGCGGCGCACCGGGACCATAATTTCCGAAGACTCGCTCATCGTGGGTCAGGCCTTCCACCTTCATTCCTGTGGCCGCGCCGATGTCGTGCAACACCTGCGAAAGGCTGGAGTTATCCGACTGAATTGCTATATGGCCCGGACTGACGTGCACCTGGGCGTGATTGGCGGGCAGTTGCAGCAGAGACACTGGCGCGGTGGGCGCTGGTGGGGCTGGTTCCGGCTGTGGGCGCACCGCATTGGGCGGCGCTCCCCGGCGATGGGACCTGGGGGTAGCAGAGGCTGCCGGAGACCGCTGAGCCATGCTCTGTGCGGCGCCCGGTGTGGCTCCCGGTGTGGCCGCGGGAGCCTGGGCCGACGTGGAGGATGGGGCGACCAAAGGGGCTGCGGGCGAGACCGGAGGGACTCGTTTTGGCCGGGGACTCCGCACGATCGGCGCATTCATCTCCGGGGGCATATTGTCCTGCGCGATGGCGTTGCCGGGGGCGAGAGCGAAGATACCAAGCAACGGGGTACAAAGCAGCGCGGCAGCGGCGGTTACGCAGACCTGCCGCAGTGCAGGCAATCGCCTATGCCGCTGGGCGCAGTCTTCATCGGCGCATCCTTCGAAGGCGAATCCCGCCAATATGTGAGCCTTTCGAGAGTCGATAAGGGAGCGCATCCAAGACCACCATATTCCGCTCCGGCGCCAGCCGGCTGCAGCAGAAGCATCTATGTACTAGACTACAGTGGTTTCCATCCGCTTGCGTTTTTTTGCGGGAGTAGGGAAGACCTGCAGGATTTTCATACAGATAGGACGAATCGAATTGATGCGATGGCCGCGAGCTAACGGGTTGACGTTGAGCATTCAGGGTGTGCTGGCCGTGGTGACGATGTTGTACGGAGGGACGGCTTTTGCCGTCACCTGCATCACGCAAGCACAGATGACCGTGAGCCAGCGATCGGAATTGCAGCAGGCGGCGCTTCATCTTGGCCAGCTCGTCCAGAAGGGCGATACGGCCACGATTAAGACTGGAACTCTCCCCAAGGTGGCCAGCCAATTTGAGGGGATCGCCAGCGGGATACAGTCGTCATCGCCGCTGATCCAGGGGGCGGCCCTGACCGTCGATCAGATCTATTCGCTGGATGCCTCCGATCTGAAGCAGCCGCAGGATACCCAGTTCTTTTGTGGCGTGGGGGGAACTCCGCTGGCCGTCGCGCTGAATTTCCAGCAGCTTCCGCCGGGGCAGTATGCCTTTGTCATTCTGCATGCCACAGGCGTAGTTCAGCCGCAGCAGATGGCGTTCATTCTGGCGAATGACGGCGGCTGGAAGCTGGCGGGCTTCTACGTTCGCCCCATGTTGTTTGCCGGCCACGACGGCGTCTGGTATTGGAGCCAGGCTCGCGACTATGCGAAGAAGAATCAGAACTGGGTCGCTTACTTCTACTACCAGACTGCGCAGTTTCTCTTGATCCCGGTCGATTTCCTCGGCAGCCCGAACCTTGAAAAGCTGCAACGCGAGCAGGCAGCGGCGCTGCCTTCCGGCCTTCCCGGAGCGCAGCCCATGGTGCTGACGCTGAACGGCCAGAGCTGGAACATCAATAGCCTGCGCACGGATGCTTCCCTGGGGGGACTCGATCTGGTCATTCACTACCAGGCGCAGGCTGGAGGAGATCCGGTAGTCTCGCGGCAAAGGGCCATCGAAGTGATGAAGGCGATGCTTGCCGCGCATCCCGAGTTGCGCCCGGCGTTTCACGGACTATGGGTGTATGCAGATACTCCGGATCATGCAGAGTATGCCGTCGAGCTGCCGATGGCGCAGATTCCGTGAGGTTGTTTTGCAAGATCCTACCGTGAGGGCTGGAGCCCGCCAGCAAGCTGCGGCGTGAGAAGATGACGCTGGTGGAAGAGTGGCAATTGTTCAGAACAAAATTTGAGGTAGATCCATCCCATGCTTAAAGCACTTTCCCAGGTGATCGCCGAACGGCGTGCGACTCCGAGCTTTGACGGAAGGCCAATTCCTGACCAGGACTTAAGAAAGATCCTCGATGCGGGATTGCATGCTCCCAGTGGCTATAACATGCAGCCTTGGCGCTTCATCGTGGTGCGTACGCCAGAGCAGAAGAAACGGCTCCGCGGTGCAAGCTATAACCAGGCCAAGGTGGAAGAGGCCTCGGTGATGATTGTTGCGTGCGGCGATGCGGACGGCTGGCGTAAAGGGGATGTGGAGGAGATGCTGCGGCTGGGGCGTGCGGGCGGCATGCCGGAGCATTATGCCGAGCAGGCAAAGAACACCATTCCAAACTATCTCTCCAACCATTCCAACATCGCGATGTGGCTGAACCGTCAAGTGATGATCGCCTTTACCCATATGCTTTTGATGGCTGAGGCGCTGGGCTACGACACGGCTCCAATGGAAGGCTTTGAGGAGGAAAAGGTCCGCGAAGTGCTCAAGCTGCCGCTTAGCTACCACGTGGTTGCATTGCTGGGGATTGGGCATCTGAAGGGTCCGGACAAGTTTGATGGTGGCCGCTTCAGCATGCCACGAACCGTTTTTGAAGAGGAATTTGGACACCCGATCAAGATCTAGGAATGAGCTTCTGCCCCCTCCCCTGTTTCTCCCAATGAGGGAACAAACCAGAGTAGATCTCCCTTGAGAGGCTAGCTTGCGTCCTGAGATTCAACTGAGGCCGGCGGGTCTCATCTTCGATATGGACGGAGTTCTCATCGATTCCGAGCCGCTGCACAAACGCGCCAAGGAGCAGGTGTTCGCGGAGTTCGGCATCGTCCTGCCGGAGCAGGTGTACGAGGATTACAAAGGCCGCCCGGATGAGACGATGATGCGCGAAATCGCCGCGAAGCTGGCGAATCCGGCAATCAACGCCGATGAGCTGCTCCGGAGAAAGCATCGGGCATTCGAGGCAATGGAGCACACCATTCTGCCGATTCCGGGCGCCGTCGAATTTGTCCTCTGGGCAAAATTGCGCTACCGGATTGCCGTTGCGACGTCGGCTACTCCGAGAAATCGCGAGGTCGCGCTGCATGCTCTGGGCCTCACTTCGGCCTTCGAAGCTGTGGTGGATGCCGGCGACTACCAACACCCCAAGCCTGATCCGGAAGTCTTTCAAGTTACAGCGCGCGAGCTCGCGCTTCGTCCGGAGCAATGCTGGGTGATCGAGGATACGCTGAATGGCGTGAAGGGCGCGAAAGCCGCAGGTTGCGTGGCTGTGGGGCTGACCACAACCTTTGCCGGAGAAGCTCTCGTAGCTGCTGGCGCGGACCTGATTGTTCACTCGTTTGCGGAGCTGAAGTCTCGTCTGAAAGAGACAGACGCGAAGGGAAGGTGAGGTTCTCAGTTGCGGAGAGAATATCCTGAAGCGCCGATTGTTGGCGTTGGCGCTGTCATCATTGACGGGGGCCGGGTCTTGCTGGTGCAGCGCGGGCACGAGCCCCTCAAGGGCGAATGGTCCTTGCCCGGCGGCGCGCTCGAGTTGGGCGAGACCCTGAAGCAGGGAGTGGTGCGAGAGGTTCTGGAAGAGACTGGCCTGGTAGTTGATGCGGTTTCCGTGGTGGAGGTTCTGGACCGGATCGTGACCGAGAATTTGCCGGACGTGAATTTACAGGACGAGACCGGTGCAGCCAGCCCGGCTCGAATCCGCTTCCACTACGTGCTGATTGATTATCTCTGCCGGGTGGCAGGGGGGAGCCTGAAGGCTGCAAGCGACGCCGCCGATGCCCGCTGGGTCGAGCCCGGGGAATTGAACGAACATGGCATCTATCGCCTGGCTCCCATTACCGTAGCCGTTATCGAGAAAGCCTTTCGTCTGGCGGACAACCCACAGAATACTTCGTGCAATCCATATTAATAATATTGTGTTAATTGTCGCAAGGTTCTAGAGGGCCTGCCTCTCATGCGCGAAAACCCTGGGTCGACCACGAAGGCCGGTACGCGACATGAGGCCCAATCAGAAGGCATTCGGCACAGGCGCTCCCGGGCATGGTGCTATGCCAACAGAACACTGGCCACGGTACTGCTGATTCTGCTTGCCATCGGTACGGCGTTCTGGATTCATCCGGTCTGGATGATCGACCAGGCTCTCTCCTTCCGTTTGTGGAGCGCAGGAGTCCGCAGCGAGTATGTGTCCGTGGACGGCCATCGCGTGCACTATCTCATCGCAGGACAGGGAGAACCTGTTGTCCTGATCCACGGCCTCGGCAGCCGCGCAGAAGATTGGGCGAACATCATTCCGGTGTTGGCTAGTGGGGGCTACCGCGTATACGCGATCGATCTGCTGGGCTATGGCAGGACAGATAAGCCAGTTGACGCCACCTATTCGATCTCCGAGGAGGCTGCCTTGGTGCGGGCGTTCCTGGATGCGAAGGGACTCTCGCGGGTGAATCTCGGAGGCTGGTCGATGGGCGGATGGGTGGCTCTGCGCGTGGCCAGCGATGCTCCTCGTCGCGTGGAGCGGCTGATGCTGTTCGACAGCGCAGGTGTTCGCTTCGATCTGCGGTTTTCTCCGGATATTTTCGTGCCGGACACGCCTGAAAAGCTGGCCGACCTGAATGCGTGGCTGATGCCGCGACCGCCGGTCCTTCCAGACTTCTTTGCCCGGGACCTGCTGCGGGTCTTTCACGAGCACAGATGGGTCATCCAGCGAAGCATCGATTCCATGGCGACCGGAAACGACTTGATGGACGGCAGGCTCAGCGAGTTGAAGATGCCAGTCCTGATTGTGTGGGGCGCCGAGGATCGGTTGATTCCGGTGACGAGCGGAATCGTCATGCATCGGGAGATTCCCCAGTCCGTGCTGGCGGTGGTGGATGGCTGCGGCCATCTGGCGCCGGGGCAATGCGCGGGCCGCATCGGTCCGAGGGTGCTGGACTTTCTGCACTCGCAAGCGCCGATCGCCTCTCGGACGCAGTTCATCCCGGCAGCACCGGGTGCTCCATGAGAAGGGAAACCCTCTATTCGTCGGCCTTCCATGCATAGGCATCCTTTTGCGGCAGCCCGATATGGGCCAGGACGCGGCAGACGAATTGGTGAGCCATCTCGGTGGAATCCATGGGTTTGTTGTAGAAGGAAGCCATGACCGGAAAGAGGATTGCGCCAGCGTCAGCAGCCAACTGCATATTTCGCAGGTGAATCTTGTTAAAGGGCGTTTCGCGTACGCAAAGGAGCAAGGGGCGGCACTCCTTTAGGCTAACGTCGGCGGCGCGATGGATGAGGTTCGAGGAGATGCCGTTGGCAATCGATGCCAGCGTTCCCATGCTGCAGGGAAGGATGATCATTCCGTCAGAGGGATAGCTGCCACTGGCGATTCCGGCGCCAATATCGCTCTCGGCAAAGGAATGAATCTTGACCGAGGGCTTGCCCAGCAGCTTTTCCAGCAAATGGCTCCGGCCGCTGAAGCCCAGTTCCTCGGCCAGCACTCGCAGGGAGTTCTCCGACGGAACAAAGTTCACGCGAGCCACACGTTCATCCGCCTCCAGCGCGAGCAGAAGTTCACGCCCGAAGACGGCTCCACTCGCGCCGGTGAGCGCTACGGTCAGGTTCCACTCGCGGCTGGTTTTTTCCTTCATCGTGTTGGCACAAATATACGTGTTCGCAGCTTACAGAGAAAGCAGGCTACCCCAGCACCCGCTTGAAGATGGCATCGACATTTCCCAACTGGCGAGTCAGGTCAAACGTCTTCGTCAGCTTCTCGGAGCTCAGCAGGGAGGCGATCTCCGGGTCCGCAGCGACCTCGTCCTTGAAGATGAGATCGTCTCGCCAGGAGCGCATGGCATGGCTCTGCACCAGGCGATACGCGTTCTCGCGCGACATGCCGGCCTCGGCAAGATCGAGGAGAAGCTGTCCGGAGAAGATGAGGCCGCCGGTGCTCTCCAGGTTTCGTAGCATGCGTGCAGGATAGACCAGCAGGCTCGCAATCAGGCTGGTGGTCTTTGCCAGCAGGTAGTCGGTGAGGATCGTCGAGTCCGGAAAGATGATTCGCTCCACGGAAGAGTGCGAAATATCGCGCTCGTGCCATAGGGGAATATCTTCGAATGCCGCCTGGGTATTCGCTCTTACCACGCGGGCCAGGCCGCTGATCTGTTCGCTGGTAATCGGATTCTTCTTGTGTGGCATGGCGGAGGAGCCCTTTTGTTTCTCGGAGAAGTACTCCTGCGCCTCCCGCACCTCGGTCCGCTGCAGATGGCGGATCTCCACTGCAATCTTGTCGAGCGTCGCGGTAATCAAGGCAAGGGTGGAGATGTAATGGGCATGGCGGTCTCGCTGGATTACCTGCGTAGCGATGGGTGCGGGCTTCAGGCCGAGCTTCTCGCAGATGCGCTCTTCATGCTCCGGCTTGAGGTGGCCAAAGGTGCCTACCGCGCCGCTGGTCTTGCCAACCCGCATGTCTTCCGCCGCAGCGTCAAAGCGAACCAGGTTGCGCTGGAGCTCTGCATACCAGTTCAACAGCTTGAGCCCAAAGGTGGTGGGTTCGGCGTGGATGCCGTGCGTGCGGCCAATGGTGGGAGTGTATTTGAACTCAAGCGCGCGGTTTTTCAACACTTCGGCGAGGTCTACGAGGTCCCGGCGCAGGATGACGGAGGCGGCCTTTACCTGCAGCGCCTGGGCGGTATCCACCACGTCATTGGAGGTGAGCCCGTAGTGCAGCCAGCGCGACTCCGGTCCAATTTTCTCGGCAACCGCAGTCGTGAAGGCGATGACGTCATGCTTCACCTCGGCTTCAATCTCATGGATGCGCGCCACACTGAAGTCGCCCTTAGTGCGAATCGCTCTGGCGGCCTCCATCGGGACGATTCCTGCTTCGGCCAGGGTTTCACTCGCCGCGATCTCCACCGCGAGCCACATGCGGTATTTGTTTTCTTCTGTCCAGATGTGGCCCATCTCGGGGCGCGTATAGCGAGCGATCAAAAGAATGCCTCCTGGTTCACAACATGATTCGAGTTCACACCATTTTATCGTTTACGCATCCAACTCCGCAGGCGATGTGGTGTAGACTCGCGCAGAAGAAGGGACGGGCATGGACGACCAACAAGACCTCGTGACAATTGGAGAATATCGTGACACAGCAGAGGCCGAAATGGCCAAGGGGCGTCTCCGGTCTGCGGGAATCGACTGTTTCCTGGTAGGCGAAAACGCCGGGGTGCTCTATGGCAACGCCATCGGCAGCATCCAGCTACAGGTGAATCCCGACGACGAAGCCGATGCCCGCGCCGTGCTGGAGGGGGTGGCCGAGCCGGGGACAGCGGAACGCGCGGAAGAAGAAAACGCTGCGGAGTCCACTTCCGGGAAGCCTGCCGACCAGGTCTGATTCCTGCCGTTTACTGCCTTTGGGAGACGCCGAGCAAAGCGCTCATCTCTTCATAAAGGAAGCCGCGTCCCGGCCTGTAGGGCTGCACCCATTTGCCGTCGATCACGAACTGGGGAATCGCCCTCTTGCCAACGTTCCGGATGACCTCTTCCGCTGCCGAGGGCGTAGCTTCGATGTCGATCTCGGTGTAGGGGATTTCATGCTCGTCCAGAAAGCGCTTAGCCTCACGGCAATCCCTGCACCATTCTGTTGTATACACTAACAATTTCATACAGAAATAATAGCCGGAAGCATGCCGGGTTGTGATCCCCAAAGTTGCGACACCCCCAAATTAGCTGCGCCGCTCCCGAAAAAAGCTGCGCAGCAGTTCGCCGCAGTCTTCTGCGAGGATCCCCCGCGTGACCTCCATCTGATGGTTGAGCCGGGGATGGTTGAGGACGGAGAGCACGGAGCCCGCAGCCCCGGCCTTGGGATCATCCGCGCCAAAGACAAGGCGGTCAATGCGGGCGTGTATCATGGCCCCGGCGCACATGGCGCATGGCTCCAGCGTGACATAGAGAACGCAGCCCGTCAGGCGGTAGTTACTGCGTGCCTTGGCGGCTTCGCGCATGGCGACGACCTCAGCATGCGCCGTTGGGTCGGAGTCGCGCAGCACGCGATTCTGCCCGATACCGACGATCGCTCCGTCGCAGACCACGACCGCCCCGACAGGCACCTCGCCCGCTTCCGCTCCCGCCCGGGCCTCGCGCAGCGCGATCTCCAGGTAATCTTTGTCCGTCATTCGACTGCGGGCTGTTGCTGCGTCATGCAGTGCAGCGCGCCCAATCCCCAGATGAAATCACCACAATAGATGCCCACCACTTCACGGTCAGGAAAGAGTTCCGCGATGGTGTTGAGAGCGATTCGGTCGTTTTTGTCGTTAAAGGTGGGCACCAGAACCAGCCCGTTCGCAATGTAGAAGTTGCCGTAGCTGGCGGGGAGGCGCTGCCCCTCGAAGACGACAGGCGCGGGCATCGGCAATTCAACAATACGCAGGGGCCTGCCATCCAGATCGCGTGCCTCCTGGAGACGCTCCAGATTCTCCTGCAACGGAAGGTGGTTTTCATCCAGGGGATTTGGCTCCGTCACGGTGACGATCGTATCTCTTGAGACAAAGCGTGTGGCGTCATCCACGTGACCATGCGTGTCGTCTCCCGCAATTCCGCGGTTCAGCCACAGGACCTTTTCCACCCCCAGGTACTCACGGAAAACCTGCTCCAGCTGCACCCGTCCCAACCCCGGATTGCGTTGCTGCACCTCGCTCAACAGGCACTCCTCGGTGGTGAGCATCAGGCCGGCTCCGTTCACGTCGATGGAGCCGCCCTCCAGCACCACGCGATGTTGCGCGACCATTGGCTTCCACTGCGGAAGATGTTCGCTCTCCGCGACGTGCGCCGGAATCTGGTCATCGTGCCGCCAGTTGTCATACTTCGCCCAGGCATTGAACTTCCAATTCGTAACCGCCAGTGATTCTTTTTGCGTGACAAAGATCGGGCCGGAGTCGCGCATCCATACACGGTCTGTCTGCCAATGGTGAAAGCGTATGCGGTTGAGCTCCGCGCCCACGCGCCCAAGAATGCCGCGTGCCCGCTTCTCCGCTGCCGCATCGTTTACCAGGATGTGCACCATCTCAACCCGCGAGAGATGAAAGACAATGTCCGCGTAGACCCAGGGGATGGGGTGGAACCTTCCCGGCCAGTCTTCGGAATTATGTGGCCACGCAATCCACGTGGCGGAATGTTTTTCCCACTCCGCCGGCATGCGATAGCCGAGTTCACGCGGCGTCTTTGCGGTGTCGATCTTCGTGTTCACTTTTCGAGTCCCGGGGTGTCGAGAAAGCGATTCACAATAGGACTATAGGCGTCGATGCGGCGGTCGCGTAGAAACGGCCAGTTACGGCGTGTATCCTCAAGCAGCGCCAGGTCGACCTCGCCGATCAAAATCTCTTCCTTGTCATGCGAGGCCTTGGCTATGACGCGGCCAAACGGGTCGGCAATAAATGAGCCGCCCCAGAACTCCAGGCCCGCGCCCTGGACGCGATTTCCGCGCACATCTCCGTGCTCCATGCCCACGCGATTGACGGCAGCGACGTAGACTCCGTTTGCAATAGCATGGGAGCGCTGAATCGTCTGCCATGCGTCGTACTGCGCTTCTCCGAACTCCGCCTTTTCCGCCGGATGCCAGCCGATTGCCGTGGGGTAGAAGAGCACATTCGCCCCCTGCAGCGCCGTGATGCGCGCACCTTCGGGATACCACTGGTCCCAGCAGACGAGTGTGCCTACTTTGCCGACCGCGGTTTCAAAGGAGCGAAAGCCAAGGTCGCCTGGCGTGAAGTAGAACTTCTCGTAATAGAGGGGATCGTCCGGGATATGCATCTTGCGATAGAGCCCGGCGATCGATCCATCCGTGTGCAGGACTACTGCCGTGTTGTGATACAGGCCAGCCGCGCGTCGCTCAAAGAGGGAAGCGATGACTACTACTCTCTCCTCGCGAGCCACCGCGCCGAGGCGTTCCGTGCTGGGGCCGGGGATGGGTTCGGCTACGTCAAAGAGGGCGATGTCTTCCCGCTGGCAAAAATATTGAGCGCGGAAGAGCTCCGGCAGGCAAACAATGTTGGCGCCAGCGCGGGCAGCTTCGCGAACACGGTCTGCGGCCTTGTCGAGATTCGCATCGGGGTCCGGGCCGCAGCTCATTTGCACCAGTCCAACGCGATATTTCATCTTCTTCATCATTGCGTTTCCATCTCCGGCGGTTAGCTTGCAAACAAAAGGCGCAGGCCGCTACAGGCCCGCGCCCGCATCGTGAACTCACTCTTATTCGAAGATCAGAACGGCGGCCGCCAGCACCGTCGTCCACAAACCATGCTTATCGCCAACTGCACTTTGCGTAACGTTGGCGGTACGCACGATCTTATTTGAGATGCGATAGATCTCCTTCTTTTCATCCCAGCTCTTGTCGGGATCGAACTCAACATCGAGCGTGGTCGCAAGCATCTCGGCGGCGAGCTCTTCGGCATATTCGCCGGCCTGTTCCTCCGTCTCGCCAAAGCTGTGGTGCTCGCTCAGATAGCCGTAAGTATTACGATCCGACGGAATCGCTACCCCAATGCTCGAGGCCACCAGGCGATGCGGCTCACGAGTGGAATTCTCCGCCACAACCGCGAAGACAACTTCGCCGGGATTGAGATACGTGAGCCCATCCTTGCGAGGAATCAGCCTGGCCTGCGGTGGAAAGATCGACGATACGCGGACCAGGTTCTGGGCAGCAATGCCCGCATCGCGGAGAGCCATTTCGAACGAGGTCAGGCGCTCTTTGTGTCTGCCGACTCCCTTGGTAAAGAACAGTCGCTTCGGGACCATGCTTTTGCCCAATTCGAAACCTCCAGTGGGGCGCATTCGATACGGAACTCGCCTGCCCCGCAAAAAGTAACACATCGCTGGCCTGCGGAAAACAATCTTCCGCCATCTACACTCTGTTTCTACGATAAATCCTCGGGGCATGGGTGGGATGGCAGACGAGAGAATTTTTCACCCTCGCAGCGAATTGTCAGGCTGCGGACCGTGCGAGTGACGCGTTTATCCTCGCGCACTTCGCTGCTTCGATTGCCACCTCTTCTGTGCTGGTGTTAGCCTGCAGTTGTCTTTAGGTGCGCGTTGCGCCCATCTTTCCTCGGAGAATTACAAATCCATGAAGAAGAGCTATAACGGATTGTCTTTGCCGGAAGGCGGAGAGGCAATCCAGTATTCCGACGGCAAATATCTTGTGCCGGATCATCCCATCATTCCATTTATTGAGGGCGACGGAACGGGTCGCGATATCTGGCGTGCGTCGCAACGAGTGTTCGATGCCGCCGTCGCAAAGGCCTACGGTGGCAAGCGATCCGTCAAGTGGTTTGAAATTTTCGCTGGGGAGAAGGCCTTCCGCGCCTTCAAAAACTGGCTCCCGGACGACTCTGTGGAGGCTGCGCGCGATCTGCGTGTCTCCATCAAGGGCCCGCTGACGACTCCGGTGGGTGGTGGCATTCGCTCGTTGAACGTGGCGTTGCGGCAGACTCTCGATCTTTACTCCTGCGTGCGGCCGGTGAAGTACTACAACGGTGTGCCGTCTCCGGTGAAACATCCTGACAAACTGAACGTGGTGATCTTCCGCGAAAACACCGAAGACGTCTACGCCGGTATCGAGTTTCGCGAGGGCACGCCCGAAGCTGCGCGGTTGATCGAGTTCTTGAATAACGATCTGCTGAAGGGGACCAAGAAACGTGTTCGCGAGGATTCGGGCGTCGGCATCAAGCCGATGTCGATCTTCGGCACCAAGCGACTGGTCCGCGCCGCAATCCGTTATGCGCTGCAAAATGGGCTCAAATCCGTCACGCTGGTGCATAAGGGCAACATCCAGAAGTTTACCGAGGGTGCCTTCCGTGAGTGGGGCTATGAAGTTGCGGTCGAGGAATTCCGCGATGCCGTGGTGACCGAGCGCGAGAGCTGGATTCTTGGCAACGTGGAATCGAATCCCAGTATCACGGTGGAGCAGAACGCCGCCCTCATCGAGCCGGGCCTGGAGTTTGGCAACGACGATTACCGCAAGACGCTTTATGCCGAGGTCAAACACGTTCTGGATTCGATTGGCGCGACCCATGGCGGTGGCAAATGGAAGACGAAGCTCTTGATCAATGATCGCATCGCCGACTCCATCTTCCAGCAGGTGATTATCCGGCCCGAGGAATACAGCGTGCTGGCGACTCCAAATCTCAATGGCGATTACATATCCGATGCATGTGCCGCACAGGTTGGCGGACTCGGCATTGCTCCCGGCGCGAACATCGGAGATGGTTATGCGGTGTTTGAAGCAACTCACGGTACCGCACCAAAGTATGCCGACAAGGACGTTATCAACCCTGGCTCGGTGATCCTCTCGGGAGTGATGCTCTTTGAGTTTCTGGGGTGGAATGAGGCCGCGAAACTGATCGAGAGCTCGCTTGAGAAAACCATTCAACAGAAGTACGTCACCTATGATTTTGAACGGCAAATGCAGGGTGCCACTAAAGCGAAGACCAGCGAGTTTGCCAGCCGCATGATTGAAAACATGTAGGACCTCGTGGTGAGTTGGAGAGAGACAGACAGAGTTTTGGAAAAGGAGAAATATGCGTAAGAAAGTAACTATTGTGGGTGCAGGAAATGTTGGGGCGACTGCCGCCCATTGGATTGCCGCGAAGGAACTGGCGGATGTTGTCTTGATCGACGTGGTGGAGGGCGTGCCGCAGGGCAAGGCGCTCGATCTGCTGCAGGCGATGCCTGTCGAGAAACGCGATTCGAATATCGTGGGAACCAATGATTATGCGGATACGGCCAACTCTGACGTTGTCGTGATCACGGCAGGGATCCCCCGTAAGCCGGGCATGAGCCGCGATGACCTGTTGATGACCAACTACAAGATCATGGCAGATGTGGTCTCGAAGGTGATCGCCTATTCGCCCGATTCTATTCTGATCATCGTCTCGAATCCTCTGGACGCCATGGCCCAGACAGCGTTCAAGCTGTCGAAGTTCAACCGTGAGCGGGTCATCGGCATGGCCGGTGTGCTGGATTCGGCACGCTTCCGCACGTTTATCGCTGAAGAATTGAAGGTTTCGGTGGAAAACGTAACAGCGTTTGTTCTTGGCGGCCACGGAGACACGATGGTTCCGCTGCCGCGCTACTCGACGGTTGCCGGAATTCCCATCACCGAGCTGATGGATGCAGACACCGTGGCTCGCCTGGTCCAGCGCACTCGAGACGGCGGAGCGGAAATCGTCAAACACCTGAAGACCGGAAGCGCATACTACGCGCCCTCTGCCTCCGCGGTGGAGATGGTCGAAGCGATTCTGAAGGACAAGAAGAAGATTCTGCCCTGTGCGGCGTATCTTGAAGGCGAGTACGGCATTCAAGGTCTGTATGTCGGTGTGCCGTGCAAGCTTGGCGTTCGCGGCCTGGAGCAGATCATCGAAATCAAACTGACAGACGAAGAAGCAGCGGCACTGCAGAAGAGCGCCCACGCCGTGAAGGAACTTTGCGCCGTGATCGGCGTTTAAGCATCCTTACCCTCGCGTGGTGAGTTTGTTGGTGTGGCCGTTCCTCCCGGAACGGCCATGCTGTCTGCGCGGAAGGGAAGAGGGCTCTACTGATGCTCGCCGCTGTGTTCGGGATTGGATCCGGGCTCGGGAAAATCTGTATCCTCCCCATCCGGAGGTTTGCCTTCACCTCGGTGAACATTCTGGCCGGTAAGGGAGTTCTCATTTGGGGTAGCTGGCCGGTCGTATTCTACGGCTCCCTTGCAAGCATCCGCATCGGGCTGTTTCGGCGTATTCGTCATGCGGATGGAGATGATGGAATTGCGTTCCGTGTTGTCTCGTTTCCCAAAAGAATAGGGCAGCCGAAGCTGCCCTGTCTGGCGATTCCTACCCTAGCGCTTTATTGCTCGCGCGCTGCGGAGGGTTTTGGTGAAATGCGCACTCCCATGGCATTCAGCTTGGTTCGAGCCTGCTGGGCCTCCGGAGTCTGCGGGTACCGCTGGATCAGGCTGCGCAACTCCCGCGCGCCGGGCTCCCGTTGATTCAACGCAAGCAGAGATTCAGCCTTGCGCAGCTGCGCGGCCGGTGCCTTGGGGCTTCCCGGGAACTGCTCCAATACCGCATCGTATCCCTTGATCGCTGGCTGATACTTGCCCTGGCGATAGGAAATTTCGGCGATGTAGAACTGCGCGTTTCCCGCCAGGTCTTCGTGAGGATAGTACTTAATCACGTCGCCAAACTCAGAGGTTGCGAGTTCATACTTGGCCGAGTTGTAATCGCGCAGCCCACTTTGGTAGAGCTGCTGCAAAGGAGGGGCAGGAGACGTAGCAGGAACCATTCCGCCCGTCGCGTTATCCCCTGCGGGAGGAGCCCCGCCTGGCATGCCTGCTGCTCCGGCGGAGCCTGGAGTCGAGTTCAGATTCGACATCTGGGCCTGCATATCTTGGAGTTGCTTGTCGATACGGGCAATGCGCGCCTTTAGCTCATCGATCGAATCGTTCACCGACTGAACCTGGCCGGAAAGACCGTCCATCTTTTGGCTGACACCATCCGTCTGTGTCTGGAGCTTGTTCTGAAGGGCGGTGACGGTTGCGGACATCTTATTGACGCTGTCCGCGGTCTGCTCTACCAGATGCTGTAGAACTCCCATGCGCTCATCGTTGGTGGTCTGTAGATGCTGGATTGCATCCTGAAGCTGCTGAACCTGAGTTTGCAGCTGGATCATTTCCTTGGATACAGCATGCGCGCGTGGCGCTGGCAGGAGAAGGGCAAGAGCGGCAAATGAGACGAGACTGAGACTCTGAAAGCGCATGTGGGGTTCACCTTGCGTGGATGTGGAGAACGTTGCGGCAGCATCCAAGATGGATGCTGCCGCAGAAGAGACTACTTATCCAGGGCAAACTGGGCGCGGCGATTCTGCTGCCAGCAGCTCTCGTCGTGCTCGGAGCAGAACTGCTTCTCCTTGCCATAGCTGACGACGCGCAACCGGTCTGGGCTGACGCCGGCGTTTGCCAGGGCCTGCTTGGCTGCATTGGCGCGATTCTCACCGAGTGCCAGGTTGTATTCGGTCGATCCACGCTCGTCGCAGTATCCGCCAACCACTACCTTCACCGTCGGATGCGCCACGAAGAAGCTGGCATCCTTGGAGACGGTCGCCTGCGCGTCGCCGCGCAGATCGTAGCTGTCGTAGTCGTAGAAGACATCCTGAACATTCTGATGGAAGGTGTTTTCATCGACGACATCGGCGTTGCTTACCACAGGCGCCGGCGTGTTGACCGTAACGCGCGCGGTTGCATCCGCAGATCCACCCGCGCCACGGGCGATCAGGTGATAGTTGGTAGAAGCCGTCGGATTGACGGTCTGTGTGCCTTCTGCACTGACAGTGCCAAGGCCTTCGATCGAGACGTCCGTCGCATTGGTGGTGCGCCATGCGAGAACGACTTTATCTCCCGCAGTGACTGCAGTCGGTGTTGCCGTAATCTCAGCTGTGGGCGCCGGTGTTACTTCGGCTGGTGGCGGCGGTGGCGGTGGTGCTTCTGCCTTCTTCTTGCCGCAACCTACGGCAAATGCAAGTGAAACAAGAATTACGAACGAAACCAAATACTTCAGCTCTTTTTCGATCACGGTCTCCTCCTGAGGAGAGAATTAAAGAGGATTTAAACCACCAAGCATTGCGTCACGCAAGAAATGCTCACCTGTCACGCGTAAATTAGTTTACTTCCAATAACACGGAGTAACAAACTGACTTCTATTTCCAACTCCAGTTTGGCATTGAATTATTCCCACTATGAGTCAGAGGATGTTGCTCTGTTCCGTCGGCAAGCATCGTCCATATTTCAGACTGACCGCCTTCTCTGCGTTCGAAGACGATATGCCGGCCATCGGGAGACCAACTGGGGAAATCATTGCGGCCAGCGTCATGTGTCAGCTGCAGCCAACGCTTGCTGGCAATATCCATGACGTAGATATCCTGTCCTCCGGGTGCGCCCGGTCCATACTTGCGATCCCATGCGAAGGTGAGGAATTGGCCGTTGGGAGACCAGGATGGTGAGGTGGCATAGCCTCCATCAGTCATGCGCTGCACGTCGCCGCCATCGGAGTCCATGATGTAAATCTGTGGCAGACCAGTGCGGCCGCTGCACCACGCGAGCTGCGACCCGGTCTTCGGGTTCCATGCCGGCGATACGTCCGGCCCTTGAAAGTTTGTCAGCCGCCGTGCATTCGTGCCCGAGGCATCCGAAACCCATATCTCAGGGTCGCCGGAGCGGCTGGAGGAAAATGCCAGCTTGGTGCCGTCGCCAGACCATGCAGGAGACAGGCTGGTATTTCCTGCGGAGGGGAAGGCGATCAACCGGTTCAACTCGAGCGAAAATATACGAATCGTCCAGCCAGCTCTGTTGAGCGAGGAGAACGCGATGCGCGAATTGTCCGGCGAAATGCGAGGCGAGATGGAGACCTGCCCGAGATGCGTGACCGGATGCTGTCCCTGTCCGTCATAGTCCATCGCCCAGATCTCTTTGGTGCCGGAGCGCGACGAGACGAAGTAGATCTTTGTCTCCGCAATTCCATTCAGGCCGCCACCAAGGCGCAGGATGATCTCATCCGCAAAGCGGTGCGCAATCAGGCGCGCATTATCCTGCGTTGCAACTTCGTTGTATTGCTTGCCGAGCACCTGTGGCGACTGCTCATTCTTTACATCGAAGAGCCATCCATAAACCACGATCCTGCCGCTATGTACGGAGAGCGCGCCAAAGGTCACCATGGCTGCATTCGCGGGAGCATCGGACCACTGCTTCAGGCTGATCTCCTGGGGAGAACCAGGAGTCACCGTTGGAGCCAGGCTCTTCGAAACCATATCGAAGATGCCGGCGTTGCTCAGATCGTTAAAGAGTGTTGTATCGAATGTGTTCTTCAGCGGCGGGGTCTGGGGATCGGTGGAGGCTGGCTTGAAGTCTGCTACTGCCAGGCGGATACGTTCGACGCCCAGGTTGGTCCCGGTCTTCACCCAGTCCTGCGCATTCGCGCGCACTGGATTTGCGAGCACAGAAAAACTCAGCAGCAGAAGGAATGCGCAAGCTAGATGTTGAATCTTTTCGCGGGTCGTCATTTTCATGAGCGGGGACTCGATGTCGAAACCTCTCCGTGTTAGTGATTCGGGTGCATGTAAGTAAAAGTGTACGCCACGGTCAGGCTGCTCCCGTTGTATCCCGGGGGCAGGGGACCGAAGGTATCAACACGCTGCACAGCGCGCAGCGCCGAAGAATCCAGTGTTGCTGATCCACTCGATGTCGCGATGCGAACATTGCTCGGGCTGCCATCCCGCGACAAGGTAAACGTGACGATAGCCTCCCGCCCCTCGGCTGTATGCGGATCTACTTCAGGCGTATACCAGGAATCGCGGACCTTGCGCTGAATGATGGCTACATACCAGCCAAATCGCGAACCGAAATCTCCCGCGGCGGAGACGGGATTGCCGCCGGCGCCGCTGCTGCCTGCCGTGGAGCGGGCCATATGCGACGGCGTGCCCTCGCCATACTGTGCGCGGTTCTCCTGCTTTGGCGGCGGCTGTTTTCCAGGAGGCACAGGCTTTGGCGGCGTCTTTGCCTTCTCTGTGCTCTTGCTCTTTTCAGGAGCGGGCTTCGCCTTCTCCTGCTTGGTGGCGATGGGAATTGCTTTTTCTTCGACCTTCTCTTCTGCCTTTGGTTGCGGAGGCGCAGGAGAGGGACTCGGCGTCTCGGTCGCGAGAACATTTTCGGAAGGTGGATGATCCTGCGGCAGTGGAAGCGAGGGCGCGGAGCTGACCAGCGTGGCGGAGATGGCGCCGCCGGCGTTGGCGTCTCCCCACGTGTTGTGGTGGAAGAGTCCTTCCAGCAGCCCAATGCCGAGAAATGCCGCGGCAATCATCAGGTGCAGAAAGGCAGAGCGGAGCAGAGGAACGCCGTAGGCTTCCTTTCTATCCAGCGCATCTTCTCGTTCGGCTATTTCTGCCATCCGGCTACTTCGCGGCTCCGTTTTCAATCGGCTGGGTGACGATGCTGATGTTGGTAATGCCTGCCTGCTTTACCGCATCCATCACTGAGGCGAAGGCCCCGAAGGGGACGCGTTGGTCCGCGCGCAGGTAGATGATCTGCTTGCTGGGGTCACCCCGGGAGACGCGCAACCGCTGCGGGAGTTCGTTGACGTTGATGGGTTGATCCCCGAGAAACACGCGCTGATCCCGGTCGATCGTGAGCACTTGCCGCTGCTCCGTGATCTCCTTCACCGTTTTGGTCTTCGGCACGGCGACATCGATGCCGGATTGCAGCACCGGTGCCGTGATCATGAAGATGATCAGCAGAACAAGCACAACGTCGACCAGCGGAGTAATGTTGATATCCGCCAGCGAGGTCTGTGTCCGGCCGTTGTTACTTGTGAAGGCCACGCACGGCCTCCCTCTCGATCGGGTCGGTGCCTGCGCGCAGGCTGATCTCTTCCATGCTGTTCAGCAACTCGCGGGAGAAATCGTCAAGACGTGCACCGAATTCGCGCAAACTCGATCCGAACGTGTTGTATGCGATCACCGCGGGAACAGCCACCAGCAATCCTGCGGCGGTGGTGATGAGTGCCTCGGAGATGCCGGGAGCCACCGCACGCAGCGTTGCGGCACCCGCAGTCCCCAACCCGTGAAAGGCGTCGACGATACCCATGATGGTGCCGAAAAGCCCGACGAAGGGCGAGACCGCTCCGATGGTGGCAAGCGAGGGCAGGCGCGACTCCATCACCGTAAGAGCTTCACTGGAGGCAGTCTGCGCTGCGCGTTCGAGGGCGGTAATATTACGCGGCGGCCCTGAGCCTCCGGTCTGGCGGCGGTACGTCTCGTAGACTTCATCGAAGACATTCACCAGCGGGCTGGGCTTGAACTCTTCGCTGAGCGCTGCGATCTCTTGCAGACGGCTGGCTTTGCGGAAGGCGCGAAGAAAGCGCCGGCTCTGTCTGCGGGCCCGCTTAAAACCAGTCCACTTGCTGAAGATGATAGCCCACGAGTAGATGCTGGCCAGCAACAGGACGATGAGGACAGAGAAGGCGACCGGTCCGCTTTGCTGGACCATCTCGATGATGGCGCTGCTGTTTCGAGGCGCGTCCGGAATCGCGGCGTCGCCCTGCTGCAAATAGACGAGGAGGAGTGCTACGGGGATATGTGTCATTGCCTCGCATTCAACGTTAGCAGAGGAATGAGCTAGAACCAAGGCGAGGGACGAAGATTAAAGCGGATATCCGAAAGACGCTCCACATGTCGTTGCAAATGGGAGGCATCGCACGTGCTATGCTTCGCTCGGATTCTCGATTGCGGAATCAGCGGAAATATCTGTTTTTACAATACGCTATCGAAGAGTAACTGATGCTGAGGCGCGACGATGCTGCTCGAATTGCGGGCTGAAAATTACGCTGTCATTGACCATGCGATTGCGGTCTTCGGGCCGGGGCTAAACCTATTGACCGGCGAAACCGGCGCCGGCAAGTCGATTCTTGTGGATGCCCTGGCGCTGCTGATGGGCGAAAAAGCCTCGTCCGACGTTGTGCGTCACGGCGCGGACAAGGCTGTGGTTGCCTGCGTCTTCGAGAGCACGCCGGGTGCGGAGCAGATCCTTGAAGAGAACGGAATCGATCCCGATGGCAGTGAAATCATCCTGCGGCGGGAAATTCAGGGGAATGGCAAGGGCCGCGTCTATGTGAACAACCAGCCGGCAACGGTGTCGGTCTTGCGGCATCTGGCGCCGGAACTTGCGCTGGTGCATGCCCAGAGCCAGACGCTGGGAGCCTTTGACCAGGCACAGCAGCGTGGCCTGCTGGATCGCTATGCCGGCTGCCAGCTCGAGCCTGTCGCCGCTGCCTACACGGCGTGGCGCGAGGTGCAGAACCGGCTGCAGGCGATGGAGCGCGACGAGCAGGATCGCCTGCGCATGGTGGATCTGTGGAGCTTTCAGCAGAAAGAGATCGACAGCGCGCGGCCAGTTCCGGGAGAGGATGAAGCCCTGGAAACCGAGCGCCGGGTATTGGCGAATGCGGAGAAGCTCTATACCGCCGCGATGGGAACTTACGATGCGCTCTACGAAGGCAGCGCGAGCGCGGAGGCCGCCCTGGGTGCTGCGCTGAAGCATCTGGAAGAGGTAGCTCGCTACGACGGCAGGTTTGCGGATGCAACGCAGCAGCTTCTCTCCGCCCGCGCCGTGGTTGGCGATGTGGGCGAGACGATGCGTGCCTATGCCGAAGATATTCAGGCATCTCCAGAGCGCCTGGGCGAAATTGAAGATCGCCTGGAGGTTCTGGACCGTTTGAAGCGCAAGTATGGACCGAAGCTGGAGCAGGTCATCGCGCACGGAGAAGAGGCGGCGAGAAAGCTGGAAGAGATCGAGAACCGGGACGAGATCCTGAAGCATCTGCGAGTCGAACTGGCCCAGGCGGCAGAGGCCTATCGCGCTGCCGCGACGGCACTTACCAAAATGCGCAGCAGTGCGGCCAAAAAGCTGGAGAAGCTCGCGGAAGCCCAAATCAACAGTCTTGCTATGAAGGTCCTGTTCAGCATTCGAGTCATCGACTCTCCGCAGGAGAGCGCATGGACGGCGCACGGATGGGACCAGGTGGAGTGCCGCATTGCCACCAACGCAGGAGAGCCGCTGAAGCCTCTCGACGAGATCGCGTCCGGCGGCGAAATGTCTCGTGTCCTTCTGGCGCTTAAGGTCTCCGTGGAGGAGGGGGCGAGCCAGGCTCGCGGCGGCCGCAGGACAGCCATCCCGCGGACGCTGGTGTTTGATGAGATTGACATCGGGATCGGCGGACGCGCGGCCGAGGCGGTGGGGCAGAAGCTGAAATCGCTCTCGCGTACGCAGCAGGTGCTGTGCGTTACTCATCTGCCGCAGATTGCAGCTTTTGCCGATCAGCACTTCTTAATTGAGAAACGCGAACAGCAGGGGCGGACCAAAACGGCGATCCGCCTGCTCGACGAGGCATCCCGCACAGAAGAGGTGGCACGCATGCTGAGTGGCGCCAGGTTAACGGAAACCTCCATGCGCCACGCGGAGCAGATGTTGAAGACGAGCCGCTAGAATCAGTTCCGGGCTGGGCCGGGTTGCGTGGCAGGGCTTTGAAATCAAGGCATTGGAATCAATAGGTTAGCCCCAGCCTGCTAGGTTCGGAAGCAGATCCTTCGCTGCGCTCAGGATGACAAGCCGTTGGCCTCAGCGTGGCCGGGGTTCGAAACGCCGGCCGGAAACCGGGCGGATGCCTGCTGCGATATTCCGTTCTGACGGGGTCCAGCTTGATATACTGGGGACTGTGACAGCCAACACTTTTGAACCTAATCCTGCCGGTAATCAAGAGGATTCCCCCGTGACCGAGAAGCGTATTCTCCTCCTGAAGCCTCGCGGCTTCTGTGCCGGTGTCGTTCGCGCCATCGATGTTGTCAAGATTGCATTGGAGACCTTCGGGGCTCCTATCTACGTGCGTAAGGAAATCGTGCATAACCGGTTCGTTGTGAATGAACTGGCAGCCAAGGGCGCCATCTTTGTCGACGACATCGATGATGTTCCAGCCGGTATGCGGGTGATTTACAGCGCGCATGGCGTATCTCCCGCTGTCCGCGATCGCAGCCGTGAGCGCGGACTCAAGGTGATTGACGCGACCTGTCCACTGGTCACCAAGGTCCACGTGGAAGCCGTCAAGTTTGCCCGTCAGGGGTACTCGCTGGTGCTGATCGGGCATCGCGATCATGACGAAATTGAAGGTACGCTGGGCGAGGCTCCGGATGCGACGCAAGTCGTCTCGAATGTCGCTGAGGTGGCCGCCCTTACGGTGCCGGATCCGAACCGTGTGGCTTATCTGACGCAGACGACCTTGAGCCTCGACGAGGCGCGGGACATTATCCACGCCCTGAAGGAGAAGTTTCCGAATATCGTGGGGCCGCATTCGCAGGACATCTGCTATGCGACGGAGAATCGCCAGGTGGCGGTGAAGAATGTCGCCCATCAGGCGGACCTGGTTCTGGTTGTGGGTTCGACGAACAGCTCGAACTCGAATCGGCTGGTGGAAGTTTCCAGCAATCTGAGCACGCGCGCTTTCCTGATCGAGGATTCGGGCAGCATCAAGCCGGAATGGCTGGAAGGCGTGAACACGGTTGCGTTGACTGCGGGTGCCTCCGCTCCTGAGGTCCTGGTCGAGCAAGTCGTGAAATATTTGCAGCAAATTGGATTCGGGAGCGTCGAAGAAGTAGAAGTTATGCCGGAGAATGTTCGTTTTGGGCTGCCGCCGGAGATTGTCCAGGCAATCGCAGCCGCTCCCGCGAGTGTGTCGAACTGACCCGACGCCCGCCTTTAAGGGAACTCACCAGGTCTGTTATGGAAATATGGGCATAACTTTGGGAAGCTCACATCTAGGAGTGCCGAAGTTCGGACGTATCGATGCCGGCCTCGATCAGGTGGCGGAAGCCATCGACAAATCGAAAGACTGGCTCTTCGCGCAGCAGCACGCTGATGGCTATTGGTGCGGTGAATTGGAAGCCGACTCCATGCTTGAGGCGGACTACATCTTCGCCCACTATCTTCTGGGGACAGGAGATCCGGGCAGGCTGGAGCGTGCGCTAAACGAGATACTTCGTTATCAGAATGAAGACGGCGGCTGGAGTATTTATCCCGGCGGCCCGTCAAATATCAGTCTCGCGGTCAAATGCTATCTTGCCTGCAAGCTGATGGGAATTACGCAGTTGGATCATCCAGTCCTGGCGAAGGCCAGGGAGTGGATCCTGGCGAATGGCGGCGTGGTCGAGTGCAACACGTTTACCAAGATCTATCTCTGCTCGCTGGGCCAGTATGAGTACGATGCGGTTCCGGCTGTCCCGCCGGAGATGGTGCTGTTCCCCAAGTGGTGCTACTTCAACATCTACGAGATTTCTTCGTGGTCGCGGGACATTGTCGTTCCGTTGTCGATCGCGTATGCGAAGAAGCCGTTCAAGAAGCTGGCGCCCGAGCAGTGCATCGATGAGCTTTTTGTGGGAGGGCGCGCGAACGCGAACCTTCATCCGCGCTGGGATCGCAAGAAGATCTTTGGTTGGCGCAACTTCTTCCTTCTCCTGGACCGCATCGCCCACTGGGCTGAGCGGGTTCACATCCGTCCGCTGCGGGCGATTGCCCTGAAGAAGGCGGAGAAGTGGATACTGGAGCGGCTGGAGATGAGCGATGGCCTGGGAGCGATTTATCCCGCCATGTTGAACGCCATCGTGGCATTGCGCTGCCTCGGCTACTCGCTCGATGATCCGCAGTTGATTCGTGCGCTGGACGAGTTTGAGAAGCTGGGCATCGACGAGCCGAACGGAACCCCGGAGTATCCCACGCCGACCTTTCGCATGCAGCCCTGTTTGTCGCCGGTATGGGACACGGCGCAGGCGGTCTTTGCGCTGGGCGAAGCAGGGGTTGCGCGCAACGATCCTCGCTTGTTGAAGGCTGCCGACTGGATGCTCTCCAAGGAAGTGCGGCACAAGGGCGACTGGGCGGTGAAGGTTCGCAATACGGAGCCGGGCGGCTGGTACTTCGAATTCAACAATGAGTTTTACCCGGACGTGGACGACTCCGCGCAGGTGCTGCTGGCGCTGAACAAGGTGGATAATCCGCGCGAGCGCTATCAATACGATGTCTCGCGGCGCGCCCTGGACTGGATCTTTGCCATGCAGTGCAAGAACGGTGGCTGGGCCAGCTTCGATAAAGACAATACGAAGATGGTCTTCCAATACATTCCGTTTGCCGATCACAATGCCATGCTCGATCCGCCGACGGTCGATATCACGGGCCGCGTGCTGGAGATGCTGGCGACCTATGGCTATACGGCAAAGGACAAGCGCATCGAGCGGGCTATCAAGTTCATTTATTCCGAGCAGGAGCCGGACGGAAGTTGGTTTGGCCGCTGGGGTGTGAATTACATCTACGGCACCTTCCTGGTATTGCGCGGGCTGGAGGCGATCGGAGTCGAGCAGAACGAACCGCAGATTCAGCAGGCGGCCGAGTGGATCCGTTCCATTCAGAACGCCGATGGCGGCTGGGGTGAGACCTGCGGCAGCTACGACGATCCGACGCTGCGTGGCGAGGGGCAGAGCACTCCGTCCCAGACTGCCTGGGCGTTGCTCGCACTGCTCGCGGCGGGCGATATCCGCAGCGACTCTGTCGCCAAGGGTGTCCGCTGGCTGCTGGAGAAGCAAGAGGAAGACGGAGGCTGGGACGAAAGCATCGGCTCCGGTTCGACCAAACAGGCAATCATTACGGGCACCGGATTCCCCCGGGTGTTCTACCTGGCCTATAAGCTGTATCGGAATTACTTCCCATTGCTGGCGTTGACCAACTATCGCCGGGCAATGGAACGAGCGGCCTGAGCAGGCGAAGCGGCAGGTACGCAAAGGAGATCGGATTCAATGGCAGTTCCTATTTCGCAGATGTGGACGGTTGCGAGCTACGTGCTCCGGCAGAGGGCGAGTGGCCGCAAGCGCTACCCGCTCGTCTTGATGCTGGAGCCGCTCTTCCGCTGTAACCTGGCCTGTGCCGGCTGCGGCAAGGTGCAGTATCCCCCGCATATCCTGAAGAAGGAGCTCACGCCGGAAGAGTGCTTCAAGGCGGTCGAAGAGTGCGGCGCGCCGATGGTGAGCATTCCGGGCGGCGAGCCCCTGCTGCATCCGCGGATCGTCGAGATTGTGGATGGCTTGATTGCCCGCAAGAAGTACATTTACCTGTGCACCAATGCGCTGGAGTTGAAGCGCCGCCTGCCGGAGTTCAAGCCGTCGAAGTATCTGACGTTTTCCGTTCACCTGGACGGGCAGCGGGAGCATCACGACTTCTCCGTGTGCCGTGAAGGCGGATACGACATTGCGACCGAGGGAATTCGCGAGGCCGTGAAGCGCGGCTTCCGTGTGACCACGAATGCGACGTTCTTTGACGGTACCGATCCCAACAGTGTTCGCGCCTTCTTTGACGAGGTGATGGCGATGGGGGTCGAGGGCATCGTGCTCTCGCCGGGCTACTCGTATGAGAAGGCTCCGGACCAGCACCGCTTCCTTGGCCGCGCCCGTACGCGCCGCTTGTTCCGGGCGATTCTTTCGAATCGGAAGCCTAGCTGGAAGTTCAATATGTCGCCGCTGTTTCTCGAATTTCTGATGGGCAAGCGCGACTACCAGTGCACCGCCTGGGGCATGCCTGCCTACAACATCTTCGGATGGCAGAAGCCCTGCTACCTGCTGCAGGATGGTTACGCGGATTCGTTTGCCGAGCTGCTGGATACCACCGAATGGGAGAATTACGGCACGGAGAGCGGCAATCCCAAATGCGCCAACTGCATGGTGAGCTGCGGATATGAGGCTTCGGCGGTGAATGATGGATTCGGTTCGCTGCGGGGCTTCCTCGCAATGGCCAAGGCCGCTATCTTCAACCGCTATCCCGATCGTGGTGCGCTGGAACTGCTGAATGCGCCGATTTCCAATACGCCGCAGCTCGTCCACATTGGGACCGGCGACGCCGGTAAGCAGGAGAGCCTGGAGGAGACCCGCGCATGACGACGGACACGAGCCACATCGATCCAAACGCTCTGGAAGTCGCGCCGGGGACGGTCCACGAGGAGCTCCAGGGATGGGTTCCGGAGCTGGCAACCGAGGCGGAGATCGTCAGCGCCATGGACAAGGCTTTCAGCTATCGCGGAGACGTGACCCTGACGCTGAAGGACGGAGAGCGCCTGGAGGCATACATCTTTGACCGCAGGCCGGGGAACTCGCTGCGCGAGTCGTACGTGAAGCTGTTTCCTGTGAACTCCAGCGAGAAGCGCTCGGTGCCCTACAGCGAGATCGCGCGGCTGGAGTTTAGCGGCAAGGACCGCGCCGCCGGTCATCACTGGGAGTCGTGGGTGAAGCAGTACAAGGAAAAGAAAGCGGCGGGCGAGAAGTTCGGTCTTCACCCGGAAACTCTCGATTGACCGCATGGTTGCCGCGGATGTCGTTGCCAGAGCGGGAGCACGCGCCGCTTTCCCGCGATGGGAGAACACCCGTCGCATTGGTTTCTAAGGACAACGTGACAGCAGAAGCGATCCGGCGAGGAAGTTGGAGCTTTGGGTCGCCTGCCAGCCGGGGAAGTTCGACGATTCTCCGTGTTGGCCCGAGGCAGACTCTCCAATGAAAGTATTCGTAACTGGAGCGACGGGGTTTGTAGGCAGCCACGTCGCGCATCAACTGGCCGCCCAGGGTGCGACTCTGCGCCTTCTTGTGCGCAAGACCAGCCGTCTGGAAAATCTGGAAGGAATCCCGGCAGAAACCGTAGTCGGAGATCTGCGGGATGTAGCGGCGCTGCGTTCGGCAGTATCGGGCTGCGATGCCCTGATGCACGTGGCCGCCGACTATCGACTCTGGGTTCGCGACCCGAAGGCGATGTATGCGGTGAATGTTGACGGAACCCGCGATCTGCTCCGTCTGGCACGGGAGGAGGGCGTCAGGCGAGCCGTCTACACCTCCAGCGTGGCCACAATGGGCTTCAAGACGGATGGCACCATCGTGGACGAGCGCACCCCGGTGTCGCTGGACGATATGATTGGCCCCTACAAACGTTCGAAGTACCTGGCTGAGCAGGAGGCCATTCAGGCGGCGCAGGCTGGGCAGGACGTTATTATTCTGAACCCGACGACGCCGATTGGAGCCAATGACGTCAGGCCAACTCCGACGGGTGGCATCATCGTGGATTTCCTCAACCGGAAGTTTCCTGCCTACATGGACACGGGGCTGAACCTGGTGGATGTGAGCGAGGTCGCGCGGGCCCATGTGTCGGCGTTAAGCATGGGGCGCAGTGGCGAGCGTTACATCCTCGGCGGTGAAAATCTGACGCTCAAGCAGATCCTGGATCGGATGTCCGCGATTACCGGCCTGCCTTCTCCGACGATGAAGGTGCCGATCGTGGTGGCGTTGATTTTCGCGTTCTTTGACGAGAATATTACTGGCCGGCTGATGGGCAAGGAGCCGCGTGCGACGGTGGAAGCCGTGCGTATGGGGAGGAAGTTGATGTTTGCCTCTTCGGCGAAAGCGGAACGGGAACTGGGATTCAAGGTCGTACCGGTCTATCTCGCGCTTCGTGCGGCAATCGACTGGTTTCGCGCGCACGGATACGCGCCCGCTTCATGACGCGGATTGGAGTGATCGCAGCGCTTCCGGGTGAGTTGAAGCCGCTGGTAAAGGGATGGGAGCGCAAGCCCGGCACCGCAGGCATCGCATGCTGGTCGCGCCGCGAGGACAACCGGGAATGGGTTGCAGCCTGTGCCGGAATGGGCGCCGACGCTGCAACGCGCGCCTTCGCGGAAGCAGAGCGCGAGGGGCCGCTGGGCGGGGTGATCTCGATCGGATGGGCCGGGGCTCTCGCGCCGGATTACGTTGCCGGAGAAGCCTACGCGGTAAGGGAAGTGATCGACGTAAGGACATCGGAGCGCTATGCGGCGTCCGAGTCGCCTGCAGGCGTCACGCTGGTTACGACTCCGACTGTCGCCAGTGTCAGGGAGAAGCAACGGCTGGCAAAGAGTTACAGCGCTGCGCTGGTGGATATGGAAGCGGCAGCGATTGGTAGACTGGCCCGTGCCCGGAATATTCCGTTTGCTTGTTTCAAGGCGGTAACGGACGGGGTGGACGCGAATCTGCCGGACTTCAACCCATTTGTAACCCGCAGCGGGCAGATGCGGATGCCTGCCTTTGTGCTGCACTGTGCTTTGCGGCCGTGGTACTGGGCGCCTTTGCTGCGGATGGGCAAAGACAGTGGGCGTGCCGCGGAAGCACTTGCATCGCAAGTGCTTCGTTTTCTAAACGAGCCGGCAGATCAGTGGAACGGATCAGTGGAAGAGAGATGACGACGATAACGGAAAGTAGTGTTTCGGCAGCGGTAAGGATTCCGGCAACCATGCTGGCTGCGGTGTATCGCGGCGTGAACGATGTTCGTGTGGAGACGGTTCCCGTACCGGAGATTGGCGCGGGTGAGCTGCTGATCGGGGTCAAGTCCTGCGGAATCTGCGGAACGGATCTCAAGAAGATCCATACCGGATCGCACTCCGCGCCGCGCATCTTCGGGCATGAGACCGCGGGCGTCGTGGCGGCTGTCGGTGCTGGCGTCACGAAATTTGCCGTGGGAGACCGGGTTATGGTTTTCCACCACATCCCCTGTGGCGAGTGCTACTACTGCAGGAAGAAGACCTTCGCGCAGTGCCCGGTTTATAAGAAGGTGGGCTGCACTGCGGGCTTTGAGCCGGCGGGTGGCGGTTTTGCCGAGTATGTTCGCGTGATGGACTGGATTGTGGAGCGGGGCGGGGTGGTGCGCATCCCAGAGGGAGTACCGTTTGAGCAGGCCGCCTTCGTCGAGCCGGTCAACACTTGTTATAAAGGCGTTGGATTGCTGAATTTGAAGCCGGATGAGACGGTCCTGGTCATAGGGCAGGGGCCAATCGGAATTCTGCTGGCATCCCTGGCAAAACGCTCGGGAGCCACGGTTTTGACCTCGGACCTCTATCCGGAGCGGCATCGGATTGCGGCGGCCTTCGGGCTGGACCATCCGATTCACGCCGGGGAGGCCGACGTTGTAGCGGTTGCCCGTGCGGCTACCAATGGGCGAGGCGCGGATGCTGTCATACTAGCTGTGGGCGGTAACTCGCTGATTCGCACCGCGATGGAGGCGGCGCGTCCGGGCGGCAAGGTCATGCTCTTTGCCCAGACGCAGCATGGTGAGGCGACGATCGATCCGGGCGCGGTATGTCTGGATGAGAAGGATCTGATCGGGTCCTACAGTTCGTCGGTCGAGGTACAGGACGAAGCGGCTGCCATTGTGTTCAATGGCTATGGCAGCGGCTATGATTTAACGCGGCTGGTTTCGCATCGCTTCCCGCTCGAACGTGCGGTGGAAGCGATCGAGCTGGCGTCGCAACCACAGGCTCATTCGATGAAGATCATGATTGAGCCGGGGGCTCGGAAGTAAATGTCGAAAGAAGTGACGCTGATGGAAGAAGAGATGAATGCGGCAGTCCTCTATGGACAGCAGGATGTTCGCATTGAGCGTGTACCGATTCCGCAGGCAGAACCGGGGGAGATAGTCGTCCGCGTGGGCGCTGCGCTGACCTGCGGTACGGACCTGAAGGTCTATCGGCGCGGCTATCACGCGAAGATGATTGTGCCGCCTGCGCTCTTTGGACATGAACTCGCCGGTACGGTTCACGAGGTCGGTGAGGGAGTTACCCGGTTCCAGCCAGGAACGCGCGTGGTGGCCCTGAATTCAGCGCCTTGTGGGGAATGCTACTGGTGCACGCGCCATCAGGAAAATCTCTGCGAGGACCTGCTCTTCAACAACGGAGCCTATGCGGAGTACATTCGCATCCCGGCGCGCATTGTGGAGAAGAACACGCTGGTTGTGCCGGAGGGGATGCTGCTGGAGCATGCGGCCCTGACCGAGCCCCTGGCCTGCGTGCTGAAGGGGCTGGAAGAGACGCGCGCGGTGGCCGGGGATATCGTGGTCGTGATTGGCGCCGGACCGATCGGCCTGATGTTCATGCATGCGGCAGATCTTGCGGGGATGCAGGTACTTGCTGTCGTGAAGCGGAAAGAGCAGATTGCCTCGGCAAGGCAATTTGGCGCGAAGAAGGTGGTGCAGATCGGAGCCACGGCGGATACAGTCGCGGCGATTCGCGCCTTGACGCCGCAGCATCGCGGTGCGGATGTGGCGATTGAAGCAGTGGCCACGCCCATGACCTGGCAATGGGCCGTTGACATGGTTCGCCGCGGCGGCGTGGTTAACTTCTTTGGGGGATGTGCGGCGGGCACCAAGGTGGAGCTTGACACCAACCGCCTCCACTACAATGACATCACCCTGCGAGCCACCTTTCACCACACGCCGGCGACCTGCCGCCGGGCCTTTGAGATGTTAAGCAGCGGACGCTTTGATGGCAGCCACTACATCACGAGCCACGCGCCGCTCATGGATCTGAATCAGGTATTTCATCAATTGATGGATCGGACAGCCGCCAGCATTAAGACTGCCATCATTCCATAATTAAGATCATTCATGGGAGCAAGGATGCCGGTACGGAGCGGGGAACAATCGCAGGAGGATCTGGTTGCGGAGGGGTGGGCCCGTTTGCCCGCGGAGTATCGCATGCCCGCGCAGCAGCCCTCGCTGGAGCAGGCACGCGATTACTGCCGTCGGCTGGCCGAGTCTCACTATGAGAATTTTCATGTGGCGTCGTGGTTTTTGCCGGAGCGCCTGCGGTCCCACTTCCATAGCATCTATGCGTATTGCCGCATCTCCGATGACCTTGGCGACGAGGTAGGGAATCGCGCGCAGTCGCTGGCTCTGCTGGATCTGTGGGGAGCGGAGCTGGATGCCTGTTATCGCGGAGAGACCCGGCATCCCGTCTTCGTGGCCCTGGCAGAGACGATCCGGGTCTGCGATATACCGAAGCAGCCCTTTGCCGATCTGCTGGTGGCCTTTCGGCAGGATCAGACGGTGACGCGCTTCCAGACGATGCAGGAGGTTCTGTCCTACTGCCAATACTCCGCCAACCCGGTAGGCAGGCTGGTGCTCTATGCCAGCGGGTATCGCGACGAGGAGTTGTTCCGCCTGTCGGACTTCACCTGCTCCGCTCTGCAGCTTGCTAATTTCTGGCAGGATGTCCGCGTGGATTTTGCCAAGGACCGCATCTACATTCCGGGCGAAGATATGCGCAGGTTCCATGTTGAAGAATCCGGAATCGCATCGGGGATCGCTGCGGGACACGCCAGCGAGGAGTTTATGGAGCTGATGCGGTTTGAAGTGGCCTTTGCTCAGAGGATGTTTGAACAGGGCCTGCCTCTGATCGGTAAGGTGGACCGCGAACTGGCGCTGGATCTCGATCTCTTTAGTCGCGGCGGGATGGAGATTCTTCGTGCCATCGAGCGGCAACGATACGATGTGCTGGCGTCGCGGCCCTCCCTGGGCAAGGGGACGAAGATGGCCCTGGCGGCGCGCGCGGTGGGCGGAAAGCTGCTGCCGTGGTTCCGCCTGCGCAGGGGTGCCGCGTGAGCCTGGAATTGACGGAGTGCTACGCGGTTTGCCGCGGCATTGCGCGAAGGGAAGCCAAAAATTTCTACTATGCGTTTGTGGCTCTGCCCAAGGCGAAGCGCAACGCAATCTGCGCGGTCTATGCATTTATGCGCCACGCGGACGATCTCTCCGACGACGAATCCAAGCCACACGCCGAGCGGCGGCAGGAGCTGGACGCGTGGCTGAAAGCGTGGCATGCGGCGCAGCGCGGTGAGTCCACGGAGGACCCAGTATTCATTGCCTTGCGGGATACCGCGCAGCGCTTCAACATCCCGGCAGAGTTACTCGATCAGCTCGTTGCAGGCACCACGATGGATCTTTGCTCGGAGCGCAAGCCGGGCGTGCTCGATACCTACCAGACCTTTGGCGAGCTCTATCGCTACTGCTATCTTGTCGCCTCGGTGGTGGGCCTGGTCTGTATTCGCATCTTTGGCTACAGCGACGGCAGGGCAGAGCAGTTGGCCGAGGAGACGGGCATCGCATTTCAACTGACCAACATTCTGCGGGATGTGCGGGAAGATGCGTGCCGCGGCCGTGTCTACCTGCCGCTGGAGGACCTGTCGCGATTCGGCACCTCGCCGGAGGAGCTTGCCAGTCTGCAGGATGGAAGCTCTATCCAGTCCCATCACCGCCAATTGTTGAAATTCGAAGCATCGCGCGCGCAGCACTACTATGAATCGGCGCAGAAGATGTTGCCCCTGCTCTCCCCGGACAGCCGTCCGGCAATGTGGGTTCTGGTGTCGATCTACAAGCGACTGCTGGACCACATGGAGGCGGACAACTACGACGTATTCTCTGCCAGGGTGAAGGTGCCAACCCACGAAAAGCTGTGGATTCTGACGCAGGGCGTTGGGCGCATGGTGCTTCAGGGCCTCGGGGTATAGAGGGGCTCATGGGAACAGCTTCGATCCAGAACCGGGGACAACTGGCCGCCGGAGACCGCATTCGATCCGTTACTGTGGTGGGGGGCGGAGCAGCCGGACTCGCCGCAGCCTGTGCGCTGGCAGACTCCGGCTATCACGTCGATCTGCTGGAGCGGCGAGGCTATGTCGGTGGACGAGCCTCTTCGTACGAGCACCCCGGCACGGCGGAGGTAATCGACAATTGCCAGCACATTTTAGTGGGCTGCTGCACCAATCTGATCGATCTGTATCGGCGCATCGGCGTAGAGAATAAGATTCGCTGGTTTGACCGGATTACCTTTGTGGAGCCGGGCGGCATGCGCAGTGTGCTGGAACCGTCGTGGCTGCCTGCTCCGCTGCACACCTCGCTCGCCTTCCTCCGGGCGCATGCTTTTTCCCTTGCGGACAAGCTGGCGATCTCGCGCGGATTGATGGCCTTTCTACGAGGAATTCCGGAGGACTCGGAGAAGAGCTTTGCCGACTGGCTGGTGGAAAATCGCCAGACGAAGGGCGCGATCGAACGATTCTGGAGACCGGCGCTGATCAGCGCGCTGAATGAGGATGCGGATCGCATCTCGGTTCACTACGCCGGAATGGTGATCCGGGAGATGTTTCTACGCTCTCCCGAGGCTGGCCGAATGGGCGTACCGACAATCCCGTTGAGCGATCTGTATGGTCGGGCCATGGAGTACATCCGTGTGCGGGGCGGGCAGGTGCATCTGCGCACGAACGTGGAATCTCTGACATGGAATGGGGATCGCCACTTCTGGGAGTTGCGGACGGGGGAGCCCGCGCAGTCGTTTACCAGTGACGCGGTGGTTCTGGCGCTCTCGTTCGAGGCAATGGCGAAGCTGCTTCCGCGGATGCCGCAAATGCCGGGAGTGGATGGATTGGCGGCCCGGCTCTCGCAGTTTGATCATTCGCCGATTACCAGCATCCACCTGTGGTTTGACCGGGAGATTACGGATCTGGATCACGCCGCACTGCTCGACTCGCGGATCGACTGGATGTACCACACCTCGCGCCTTCAACCCCAGCGGAAGACCGCCGACGGCAGCTACGTGGAACTGGTCTGCAGCGCCTCGCGACAGCTCACGAATCAGTCGCGGGAGGAGATTCTTGCCATGGCGATCGAGGAGTTGGGCAGGTTCTTCCCCCGGGTGCGCGAAGCGGTGCTCCGCAAAGCCGCAGTGGTGAAGGAGGTTCGAGCAACCTACTCCATCCGCCCGATGCTCGATCCAATTCGCCCCGGTCAAGGGTCGCCCTGGCCGAATGCCTTTCTTGCCGGCGACTGGACGGCGACCGGCTGGCCCGCGACGATGGAGGGTGCGGTGCGCAGCGGCTACCTGGCGGCGGAAGCGCTGACCCTGGCCGACGGTGCGCCACGGAAGATCCTGCAGCCCGACCTGGCTTCTACCGGCTTGATGCGGCTGTTCGACGAAGCATAGCGCCGTCTTTCGTTGCCAATGTTGCCAATTCGATAGATTGCTAGGGTGTAGCCGTTTCGGCTACACTCTGGGCAGAGGTGCACTATGCGTCAGGTTTCCCTTCGTGAGTTTCGTACCAGAGGTCAGAAAGCACTCGAGGACATTCCCCGCGGAGAAACCACTCTTCTGGTCGGGCAGAACGGCCCCGCTTTCTTTCTTGTCCCCGTATTCGGGGATGTTGCGCTGGAAGAGCGAGAGCTGCAGAGAGTTATTGCGAAGGCCAGTTTACGAGAGGATCAGCGCCTTGCTGCCGAGGCCGGTTTTTCTGAGGCAACTGATGAGGAGATCGAGGCTGAGATCAATCGTATTCGCGCCTCTTCGAGTACGGAGAGGGAATGCGCCTGATCGTGCTTGATTCGAACGTTCTGGTTTCCGCGCGTATCAACACTCAGGGCAGCCCTTCCAGGATTGTGAACCTGGTGCTGTACGGCGCAATACAGATAGTCACTAGCCCAAAGGTGTCCGAGGAGTACCGGGAAGTTACCAGTCGAGCAAAGTTCCATCCCTATGGATTTCCTCCACTCTGGTTGAGTGTTCTGATCAAGAACAGTCTGGTTCTCCCTGATTATGAAGTAGAGTCTTGCTCTTGTCCTGATCCGAAAGATCTGCCTTTCCTCGCGCTTGCACATGCATCCGGAGCATGGCTTGTTACTGGAAATCTCAGGCACTTCCCAGAGCAAGGCAGGAACGCTGTGATCGTACTCTCGCCGGCAGACTATCTGGTGCGTTTCAATGCAGCCACTGGACAGCGATTGGGCGGCGATGAAGCGTTGCCCTAGCCGGCCATAAGGGCGACGCCGAAGCAGACAAAGACAGCGGCCAGCCAACGGCGGCGATCGACATTCTCATGCAGGAAGAACCGGGCGGCGATGGCATTGCTCACGAAGGTGAGGGAGGCCGAGGCGGGAGCAACCAGGCTGACATTCGCGTTGCTGACGGCGAAGAGCAGAGAGAAGAAGCTGAGCGCCATACATACCACGCCCAGCAGGAAGCGGAGGTTGCCCGTCACTGCGCGAATGGCTCCGGTGAGTCCGCGCTCTGCTTTGATCACATCGAGGTCGCCGATCCTGCGCATGGCGGAGGCGGTGAGCACATCGCCGGCAGTTGCCGTGAGCACGATGGCAGCGATCATGACAGAGGCGTGCAACGCAGCAGGACTCATAGCCGCACCATCTCTTCTGCCTTGTTTACTTCCTTGTTCAGTGGCGGCTGTGCCTCTACCTGCGAATGGTCTGTATAGGACGGTCCCCGGGTGACGAAGCCCACGCCGAGCACAATCAGCACGATTCCAACCCAACGTGCGGGAGAGATCTGCTCATGCAGCCAGAAGCGGGAGAGCAGCGCAACCACCACATATCCAAATGCGGTGGAGGGGAGGACGAAGGTAAGATCGGCCCACGACAGAGCCGTGAGGTAGGACGCGAAGAATCCAAGCAGCAACAGGATTCCGGCGAAGACCCATGGGTTTGCGAGCGCATGAATCAGGCTGCCCAGATGATGCACGGAAACAGGGCCGAAGTCCTTCATGCCCTTGCCGAGAAAGGTGTCTCCCAGGGAGCCGGTCAGCATCACCGCGGCGAGAACCAGGTATCGGTGAAAGGTCATGGTGGATTGGTGGGTTTTCTTCATGATTCCAGTTATGTGAGTTAAGGGGCCCTCTCGCGATGCAAAAGCGGCCAGCAATACTTCGCTGACCGCTTGAAACACACTGCAAGACAGCTTACTCCGCGCCCTCTCTGTCGGTCAGGGAACGGCAATGGCGAAAAACTCTAAATATTCGCCTTAGCGGCGGCGGCAGCAGAGTTGGCTGCCTGGGTCTTGCTATCCCGGACGACCTTGTTGCGAGCTGCGCGCAGCTTCAGGAACGACTTTGCTTCGGTGTACAGACGAGGCAGATCGCGATTCACAAATGCCTTCCAGACCACGCGGAAGGCTGCCTTGGGCCGGAAGTAATATTCGTCATAAAAGCGGTGTACCATCTCGAGGACGTATTCCTTCGGCAGCCCCGGATACTCGATGTGGGCCATCTGGTGACCGCCCTCATCTGCCATCGCGCCTTGCTCCATGTTGGTAATGAAGCCGTTCTCGCGGGCGTACTCGTAGAACTCGGTGCCGGGAAACGCGTGAGCGATGGAAACCTGGATGGTCTCGACGTCGAGAGTCTTGGCAAAGTTGATCGTATTGCGGATGGACTCCTTCGTCTCTCCGGGCAGGCCAAGGATGAAGTCTCCGTGAATCACCAGGCCGAGGTCGTGGCAGTCCCGCGCAAAGTCGCGGGCACGCTCGATGGTGGCACCCTTCTTGATGTTCTTGAGGATCTGGGGATCGCCGGACTCGAAGCCTACGATCAGCAGGCGGCAACCTGCATCCTTCATCGCCTTCAGCGTTTCGCGGTCGGTAGTGACGCGTGAAGTGCAGGACCAGGTCAGGTTCAGCGGCTTCAGCTTTTCACACAGTTCGATGGTGCGTGCCTTCTGGATATTGAAGGTGTCGTCATCGAAGAAGAACTCCTTCACCTGCGGGAACCTCTCTTTGGCGCGCTTCATCTCTGCGGCAACGTCATCGGCGGAGCGCTTGCGCCACGCATGGCCGCTAAGCGTCTGAGGCCACAGGCAGAAAGTGCACTGCGCCGGGCATCCGCGGGTGGAGTAGAGAGAGACATACGGGTGCAGCAAGAAAGGCACGTTGTAGCGCGTTACATCCAGGTCGCGTTCGTAGATGTCCGTGACCCAGGGCAGGGAGTCGAGATCCTCGACCTGCGGGCGATCGGGATTGTGCACTACCTGGCCGTTCTTGCGATAGCTGATGCCGAGCAGTTCTTCGAGGGGTTTTCCCTCGGCAAACTCCTTCACCGTGTAGTCAAACTCACGGCGGCAGACGAAGTCGATCACAGGACACTCGTTGAGCGCCTTGTCGGGCGACGTGGTCACCGGGGGGCCTACAAAGGCAATTCTGATAGATGGATTCGCGCGCTTGATGGCTTCGGCAAGCTTCTGATCTCCGGCCCAGCCAACCGTGCTGGTGAAGAGGACGAGGAACTCGTACTCCTTGGCGATCTCGATGGTTTCCTCAGCCGAGACGTGGTGTGGCGGCGCGTCGAGCAGTCTGGAGCCTTCCAGCATTCCGGCCGGGTAAGCCAGCCATACGGGGTACCAGTAGGATTCGATCTCGCGGGTTGCGGGCCAGCGTGAGCTGGCGCCACCATCAAAATTCTCAAAGGAGGGCGGGTTCAAAAACAGTGTCTTCAGCGGCATAGGCGTAACCCTGATTTTACCACTCGGGCAGGGCCTTTCGGGGGACGGAGCTGGAAATGGACTGAGGTAGACATCAGTCTGGCCTGAGCTCTGGCTGTGTTCCGCCGGTGTCGGCTCACACACGGGAAGGCCGCTTTTCATGCGCGGCTCGACTTTAATGCTCCTTTAACACTGTTCCCGCCCAGGTTCCATACACTCGTCCCCATGCGGGATCAGCCACTTACCTATACTTCGACTCCAGGGCAGCAGGAAGGTACGATGATTCTGAAGCTCGTCGGCCCGCTCACGCTGGAGAATTTATTCGCTTTCCAGAAGGATCTCAATGAGACCCGGTCCAAGGTGCTCATCCTCGATCTTAGCGAAAGCCCCTATATGGACTCCGCCGGTCTGGGCGCGTTACTGAAGTATTACGTGTCCGCGGAAAAACAGGGCCGACAGATATTGCTGGCGGGTGTGAACGACCGAGTGAAGGCTATCCTCGAACTCTCTCATGTTGAAGGGATTCTCAAGAGCTTCCCCACCCCCGCAGAGGCAGAGGCCAGCCTCTGAGTTGAAGGCATAACGCTTCCGGGGGAATAGCTTTTGAAACCCCGGGGAGACCGTCAGTTTTTGGGTGCGCTTTTTGCCCAGTCTTCAACGGACCCCACGGCACGCAAGAGCGAGAGCCGGGCGCGGGTGAGTTCAAAATCGGCGTCGAGCGAATCCTCGTAGCGCTGCCGTTCTTCAATACGTGCGGTTTGCTCTTCGCGCGGCGTGAGGGGAGTGGCATTTGGCTGTCCACTGCCTGTCTGCAACTGCGTCAATATGGTTTCCAACTGGCTCTGAGCCAACTCCTGCTGCAGGGCAGCAACCTCGGCCTGGGCTGTCAGCTCCTCGATGCTCTGGTGCAGGCGCAGCGCCTGTTCTGCCGTCTGGTCGCGCAGCAAATCGGCCTGGGCAAGTGACTTGGCCGCATCGGCTCTCGACTCCCGTGCTTTGGCGTGCTTCTCAATGTCATACAAAGGAACTGTGATCTGGACTCCGATCCCGAAGTTATTGGATTGGAAGTGGGAGTAGTAGACATCGTAATTATTGAACCGGGCATAGCGGTTGTATTGTGCGGCAAAGGATACCTGTGGTCGCCAATTCTGCCGCGAATCCCCAAAGGCCATGTATTGGCGGGATTTGGCCGAAGCGTAAGCTGCCTGCACATTTTCGCTGGCGTTGAAGGCCTTTTCGTTCCATTCGCCTCCCGATACAAAATTCGGGGGCGGGGGGATGCTCTTTGCATCGGTAACAAAGCTGGATGCAGGCATTCCGGTAAGGTGGGCCAGTGTCTCCCGCAGCGCCGCGGCTTCGTTGGCCAGGTGGATCCGCTTTAGGTGGATGCGAGCCGCAGTCAGCCGGGTTCGGGTCAGCTCGACGCGCGGATCGAGTCCCGCCTCGGCGCGCTGCTGCTCGATGGCCGTAAGCTTGTCGACGTATTGCGACTCCTCTTCCAGGGCCGCCAGTTCATCGGTGGTCTTGTTCAACTGGATGTAATTGAGGGAAGCGTCAAGGATGACCTGCTGCCGCGCATCCTTCAAGGAGTGTTCGCTGGCTTTCAGCCCGGAACGAGCAGCGCGTATGTAGTCCGACTGGGAGAAGGTGAAGACCAGCGACTGCGCCGTCATGTCGTAAATCGAGGGCTGGCCAACAGGAAATCCATAAGAGTACCCAATCCCGGAGCCGATCGAGAATGCCGGGATATAGACGTCTTTGGTTTGGCTGAGTACCGCAGCAGCCTTCTGCACATCGGCGGTAGCGATGCGCACGCTGGCGCTGTTGCGCAGGGCCAGGTCCACGGTGGTGTACAGGGAGACTTGCGCGCGAGCAGCCACTGCGGGGCACAGCATAAGGCATGCGAGTGCAAACCACTGGATTCGACGCCTCACGGGCACGTTCTTCTCTAACGCCAAAGGGTAAAACCTCGTCATTCGAATACTAGTGTCCTGTACCGGCTGCCTGGCTGGCAGGCTTGTAATCGTGGGCAAGTGCGAGTGCTGCCTGAAATTCGTGTTGTGCGCCTGACGAATCCCCTTGCTTTGCCAGCAGCTTGCCCAGTTGCACATGGACCTCGAAGGCAGGAGAGTCTTCCGACTTCTGGTTTGAGCCAAGGTAATCCTTGAGCATCTGGGCCGCCAGTGGCAGTTCCTGCTGGCTCTTGATCAGCGTGGATGCGCCATTCACCAGGGCGACGGAGTGCAGCTTGTCGGCTGCGATGCCTGACTTGACCGCTCGCACCATGTCGTCCAGCCGGCCTCTCTTGCGATAGAAGGAGGCGAGCGACATCCACTCGTTTGCCGGATGCGGCGACGCTGAGATAGCAGCCTTGAATTCGGCTTCCTCCTGAACGTAATCCTTCTTGGAATCCGCGATACGGGCTCGCAATTCGTGGGCGCGGATTGGATCGACCAGGTTCAGCTTTTGCACCAGAGACTCGGCCTTGCTGGTGCTGCCGCCAACCATGGAAGGGGCGGAGCAATAGAACTCTCCCAGATCCGCCATGGCATCGGCATTGCGCCCATCCAGCGTGACAGCCCGCTCAAATTCATCGCGCAGCTTCCGGGCAAATCCATAAGCGGAGAACATGGAGGCGCGTTCGGCCTTGGCGCCATAGGCGCGTCCCAGCCAAAGGTGATAGTTGCTCGAATCCGGGGAAAGGGTGGTCGCACGTTCGCATTGCGCTACGGCCTGGTCCCACTGCTCCAACTGGAGGGAGACGCGGCACAGGAGGTTATGCGCCTCTGCGTTCTGATCGTTGGAGGTGAGCGCCTGCTTCAACCGCCGTACCGCATCGTCCGCCTGACCCTGGACAATGTCATTGCGTACTGCGTCCAGGCCGTCGGAGCTTGCAGCCCGGATGGCGGGACAGAATGTGGCTGCGAGGAGGAATGCCAGCAGTCTTGTGGATCGCAGGTAAGCCATGGCTACTTCACGATTCTCGACGGTGCGCCGTCCGTGAGCGGTTGACCGCTCGTGCTGCTCAGAGCGACTACGTCGTGCTCATTCAGACCACTCTCAATGCCGACCTGGGTCAGGTTAATGGTCCCCAGGGTGACAGGTGTGCGATGCAGCTTCTCATCGCGGACTACGTAGACAAAAGCCTTGCCATTTTCCGTGTGAAGCGCCTCGCGGGGGATGTTGAGGACATTCTTCTCGCTCTGGATAGTAACCGTAACCGTTACATTTGTATTCGGCAGCAGCGTTCCATCGGAGTCGTCTACCGCAACCAGCACTTCACCCACGTTGCGGGTTCCATAGGTAATGACGGTTGAGGGGATACGAGCAATGTGGCCGTGCCAGGCGCGGCCCGGGCGTGCATCCCACACAATCTTAATGGACTGGCCAAGCGCGAGCTTTCCCAGCTCCGGCTCGTCAAAATAGGCCCTGACCTGAATACTGGAGAGATTCGCCATTTGCAGGAGCAGCTTACCTTGATCCGCAAACTCCGTCCGCGAGACGGGCAGGGAATAGACGGTACCCGCGAATGGAGCGCGAACGTTGGCCTGGTTGATAACTTCCTGCGCCGCGGCATAGGAGGCCTGTGCATCGGCAAGCGAAGCGCGTGCGTGGTCAAGATCGGCCTTGGAGTAGCGAGCACCCTGACGTTGTTCCAGGTTGGCTACGGAGGCATTTGCACCATCCAGCCGCTGTTTTGCCGCAGCCACTTCGTTGGGAGAGGCCGCCCCGGTGCTTTGCAGGCGCTGTAAGGCTGCCAAGTCACGTGTTGCCTGGTCGCGTTCGGTCTTCGCCTTGTTCAGATCGTTGCTGAGGGAAAGCCGCTCGTCCTGGGTTCCACCGCGCAGCACCATATCGTAGTTTGCCTGCGCGCCCTTTAGAGCGGCGAGGGCAGCGGCCAGGTGGGAGCGGGCATCGGTATCATCCAACTGCAGCAGGAGCTTACCTGCGGGGACCTGGTCGCCCTCATGAACATACAGCTCTTTTACCGTGGCGGAGATGGGGCTGTGGGCTTCGAAGTTGGTTTGCGGCTCAACTTTGCCGTTCGTGCTGATCTGGCTGACCAGTTCGCTACGCGTGACCTCGGCGGCCCGCAACTGCAGCTTCTGCCTGGTTGCGGCGCGCACGCCATAAAAGACGAGGAACAGAACCAGTAGGGCCCCAATCCAAAGCAAACGCCGGTCGATTTTTTGCCTAACAGCTTCTGTCATGTCGCGTCCGTGGTTCAGTATATCTGACTCAGGCGCTAGCCTTTAGGAATCAAAAAATGCAGGCGTACTCGAATCGCCAAGGGTGAGAAGCGTGATGCGGGATCAGACTTGTTGCGTACAATGTCGGTATGGCCACTTCGCCGCGCTACACCGACGAACACGCAAAAGCGGGGCTGGATTTCCGCTTTCCCGAGATTGAAACCTGGGAAAACCAGTTTCCGGCGTACGAAATCCTGATCGACGATCCGGAATTCACCTCCGTCTGTCCGAAAACGGGATTGCCCGACTTTGGCGTGATTACCCTGCGATATATGCCCCGCGACCGCTGTCTCGAACTGAAGTCCTATAAGGAATATCTGTTCTGCTACCGGAATCTTGGCATCTTCCAGGAGAACATTACGAACCAGATCCTCGAGGACGTGGTGAAGGCCACGAACCCCATCTGGGCGGTGGTGAAGGGCGATTTTCGCCCGCGGGGAGGCATCTCAACGACAGTGGAAGCGCGCTGGCCGCGGCCCAGCCCCGAGAAATAGCGCTTGCCTCAGCCCAGCGAGCAGACTTCCCGACGGAGCGCCACGAGGGCAGCCGGCATCGCGCTTCTCCTGCTGACCGGGCTGAACCTCTTCAACTTTATAGACCGCTACATCCTGCCGGGTGTGCAGCCGCTGGTGCAGAAAGAGTTTGGCGTCAGCGACGAGCGCATGGGTGCGCTCACCTACGCATTTTTTATTACCTACATGATCGCGGCGCCCTTGACGGGCTGGCTGGGCGACCGCTTTCCGCGCAAGCCGCTGATCGTCGCCGGCGCGTTGCTGTGGAGCGCGGCTACGCTGCTGACATCGCTGGTGCATAGCTACGAGACACTCTATATCCGCCATGCCGTTGTTGGCATCGGGGAGGCAACCTTCACGATCTTTGCCCCGGCTTTGCTAGCGGATTATTACCCGGAGATGGATCGAAACCGGATACTCACCCTCTTTTATACGGCGATTCCGGTAGGCGCAGCCCTGGGGTATCTGACGGGGGGAATGCTGGGCCCGCGTTACGGATGGCGCGCTCCTTTCTTTGTCGCGGCGCTGCCCGGCGTCGTGATCGCGCTGCTGCTGTGGTTTTTCGTTCAGGAGCCGGAACGGGGAGCCTCCGACAGCTTTGCTCCGACGCTGAATCGCACCACGGTTCGCGGCCTGTTACGCAACCCGGCCTACTGGGGAGCGACGCTGGGCATGGCGATGATGGTCTTTTCCATGGGCGGGATCTCGGTGTGGCTGCCGACGTTTTTCTATCGCTATGGCGGTTACTCGTTGCAGCTCTCCAACCAGTTGATAGGCGGCATTACGGTGGTGGATGGCATTGTAGGCACCTGGCTGGGTGGATGGCTGGCCCAGCGCTGGCTCCAGCACAACCATCGGGCGCTCTATTTGCTTTCGGCAGCGAGTGCCGTGCTTACGATTCCCTTTGCGGCGGTTGCGTTTTTCGGGCCGCGTTCGCTCCTGATCCCCGCGGTATTGCTGGCGGAGTTCTTCCTCTTTCTCAACACCGGGCCGCTGAATACCGCGATCGTCAACGCCATCGCGGCGCCGGTCCGCTCCACTGCCATTGCGGTCAATCTCTTTGTGATTCACCTGCTGGGCGATGCCTCTTCGCCGAGGCTTATCGGCAGCATTTCGGATCACAGTTCGCTGCGCGTCGGCCTCGGTGCGACCCTGATCTCGCTGGTGCTCTCGGCGGCGATTCTGCTCGCGGGATCGCGTTTCGCTCCTCGCATGCAGGCTGCGGAGAGATAATGCTTCATCTCTCGAAAACCGTTGCATAACAGGACTGTCCGCAAGGGCCGCACGCACTGGATACTGGATACGTGGAGACTCTGAGTCCGTTGGGCTGGGTACTGCTGGTTGCAAGCTGGGTGGTGGCGCTTGGCTGGCTTTGGCGGGTAAGTACGGCACTGCGCGGCCTGTCGCGGATGCCGGATCTTATGAAGCAGCCGGCTCCTCTAAAGAGCGGGAGTGAATCTCCGGTGCTGGCGGTTGTTGTACCGGCGCGCAATGAAGAAGAGTCGATCGAAGCCACCCTGCGGTCTCTGATGGCAATCGAGGGATTGACGATTGAAATCATCGCCGTGGACGATCGCTCTACCGACGGCACCGGCCACATAATGGACCGCCTTGCGGCGGAGGCAGCGAGCGGCGCGCTGGTGAGCAGGAACACTCTGCGGATTCACCATGTAGAGCAGCTCCCCGAGGGGTGGATGGGAAAGACGCATGCCATGGCGCTGGCCGCGCACATGACGGCTACCCCCTGGCTGCTGTTCACAGATGCCGACATCGTCTTTCGCGCCGACTCTCTGGCTCGCGCGTTGGATTTTGCCGAACGCAGCAGAGCGGATCATTTGGTGGTCTTTCCTACGCTCCTCTTTCGCAGCCGCGGCGAACGGATGATGATGAGCCTGCTGCAGGCGCTTGCGATCTGGGCGTCGCGCCCGTGGAAGGTTGCTGATCCCCGTGCGCGCCGGGACTTTCTCGGAGTTGGCGCGTTCAATATGATCCGTCGCAGCGCCTACGACGCCATCGGCGGCTTTGAGGCTCTGCGGATGGAGGTGCTCGAAGATGTCCGCCTGGGCTACGAGGTCAAGCATCGCGGATTTGCGCAGCGCGCAGCCTTCGGGCCGGAGCTGCTCCACCTGCACTGGGCTTCGGGAGCCTTCGGAATTCTCAACAATCTCACAAAAAACGCGTTTGCCATCTTCCGCTTTCAGTTGGCGCCTTTGCTGGTCGCGATGCTGGTGCTGGCTTTGCTGTGCCTGCTGCCGTTCGCGGGTTTTCTGCTGACTCCGTGGACGGGGAACTGGATTCTTCCTGCGAGCCTGCTGGTGCTGCTCTCCCTGCTGGTGTTGTACCGCTACTACCAGCGGTTCACGGGGACCAGCTTCCTGTATGCACTCACCTTTCCCATCGCTGCGTGCCTCTTCCTCTATGCGGTGTTGCGGTCTGTGGCGCTGACCTTGTTTCGTGGTGGAGTGGTGTGGCGCGGCACGCTCTATCCATTGCGGGAGCTGAGGAAGCAATGCGGTCCGTTATGGTAGCGTGTTGACCATGATTCCTTCGCTGCGTGTGCGCAGATTCCTGGCGGTTGCCGGAGCACTGTTTTTGTTGACCTCATCGCTGCGTGCGCAGCAGGCGATGCCCCGAGCCGGGGCGGCGAAGACCATTGCCTTGAGCTTTGACGATCTGCCGGTGAGCACGATTGGGCAGGACCCCTCGCCCGCGGCACAGCAGCGCGCTCAAGAGATCACGACAAAGATACTTGCGACGCTGAAAAAGCATGGCGCGCCAGCCATTGGCTTCGTCAATGAGCAGAAGCTGAACACGCCCGGCGCACGGGATGCCCGCACCTCTCTGCTGGAAAACTGGTTGCGCGCTGGCATGCTGCTGGGCAATCACGGCTACAGTCACCTGGCCTTTGGCGAAGTTTCGCTGGCGGACTATGAAGACGACTTTCTTCGCGGAGATGTAATTACTCCGTTGCTGGTGCGCATGCATTCGCCAAAAGATGCGCCCGGGCCGCGCTATTACTATCGCTATCCTTACAACGACACCGGAGACACGGCAGCGAAGAAGCAGGCATTCCTTGCGTTTCTTACGTCGCACCACTATGCGATTGCGCCCATGACCTTTGAGAACGATGACTGGATGTACAGCGCTCTCTATGAATCGGCAGCGAAGAGCGGAGACCAGACCGCAATGGAGCGCCTGCGAGCCGCGTACATGGAAGAGAGCGAGCGCAAAATTGCACGCATGGAGCAGCTCTCACAGGATTCCTTCGGGCGGCAGATTGCGGAGATCGCCGATCTGCACGTGAACCAGATGAACGCCGATGCGCTCGACGATCTGCTGACCCTCTTCGAGCATCACGGATACCGCTTCGCTCGATTTGACGAGGCGCTGGCAGACCCTGCATACCGGACCAGGGATGAGTATGTGGGCTCCGCGGGGATTTCGTGGCTCTATCGCTGGCAATCGGCATTAGGGCGAAAGACGGATTTTCGCGGGGAACCCTATCCGCCCCAGTGGGTGCAGGACGCTTACAAGAAGCTGATTGCAAAATAGGAAACGGGCGTGCTCACCAGCCTTTAATGCCGCGGGCTGAAGGTGCTGCGGTGGCGGCTGGCGCGTGCCGTCGGGTCGCGGAACGCGGTCGCCGAGTTCTCCGCGGAAAAGCCTTTCAGAAGGGCAGGATTGGGTTGGAATTTTTCGCTGCCGCCGTGGAACTGGCGCTCGCGGTTCAACGAGATCTCCGTGTGCGAGTTGAAGGGCCGCACGATGCCGCGGATCTGAACATCCTGCCCGCGATAACGGTTCAAGTCGCCTACTTCTTTGCGGTCCTCATCGCGGCTGACTACCGTGAATCGGCACTCTTCGTCGGGCGTAGAGGGTCTGCATAGATCGAGGAAACGTGTTCCATCGGATAGCTCGACAACATCGTAGACGTGGCCTGCGATGCAGACGTCTTTATTGACATGCCCGGCGGCGGCCTCCGGTGCAATGCAGCTCTTGGGCGCAGCCAGCGCAGAGGGCATCAGGCAGATCGGCAGAATCCATGCGGCCAGTCGCACAGGGGTTCCTTTGTCAAAAGAAGTTGGATTTGCTTTCTGAGTATAAGTCTTTCCGGCTCCTCGCAGGTGTTCTTAAAGCGAAAGTGCCCACCGCAGATTCGCTGCGGTGGGCACTTCAATTGCTGGACTCCGGACTCAAGACGGACGGGATCTTCGTTCTATCGAACCTCGACCAGGCTCTCGGTGTGCAGGTTCGATCCATAACGGTTCTGCACGTATTCGTCGAGGATCTTTGTGAAGTCGGCCACGATTGTATCGCCGCGCAAGGTCGTCATCAGGCGGCCATCGACATAGACGGGAGCCTTGGGCTCCTCGAAGGTACCGGGCAGCGAGATGCCAATGTTCGCGTGTTTCGATTCGCCGGGTCCGTTGACGACACAGCCCATGACGGCGAGCTTCAACTCCTCCACTCCAGGGTAGCGCTCGCGCCAGGAGGGCATGCTCTCGCGCAGATAGTTCTGGATCTGCTGCGCCAGCTCCTGGAAGAAGGTGCTGGTGGTGCGCCCGCAACCGGGGCAGGCCGTGACCTGCGGCGTAAAGCTGCGGATGGAGAGCGATTGCAGAATCTGCTGCGCTGTCTGGACCTCTTCGGTACGGTCGCCATTTGGCTTGGGCGTGAGGGAGACGCGGATCGTGTCGCCAATACCCTCCAGCAGTAGCGGTGCGAGGCCGGCGGCGGAGGCGACAATCCCTTTCATCCCCATCCCCGCCTCGGTCAATCCCAGGTGCAGGGGGTAGTCGCAGCGGCTGGCCAGCACGCGGTAGACATCGATCAGATCGCGCACGCCGCTGACCTTGGCGCTGAGGATGATCCTGTCATGGCCGAGGCCATATTTTTCCGCAGCCTGGGCCGACCCGATTGCGCTCACGACCATGGCTTCCATCATTACGTCGCGCGCTTCGAGCGGCTTCTCCAGCTTGGAGTTCTCGTCCATCATGCGCGTCAGCAGCGACTGGTCCAGCGATCCCCAGTTCACGCCAATTCGCACCGGCTTGTCGTTCTCGATGGCGCACTCGATCATGATGCGGAAGTTGTCATCGTTGTGGCGGCCGATGGAGACATTGCCGGGATTGATGCGGTACTTCGAGAGCGCCTTCGCGCAGTCGGGATACTTCTTGAGCAGCAGGTGCCCGTTGTAATGGAAGTCGCCCACGATGGGGACGTGAACTCCCAGACGGTCAAGCCCGGCCACGATGTGCGGTACTGCCTTCGCTGCATCGTCGTTGTTGACGGTAACGCGCACCAGTTCCGAACCAGCCGCGGCCAGAGCAACCACCTGCTGGATGGTGCTGGCGGCGTCGGCGGTATCGGTGTTGGTCATCGACTGCACCACAACGGGCGCCTCGGAGCCAACGCGAACCTCGCCTGCTCCGGTGCCAATGCGAACTGTGACGGTCTTCCTGCGATGAATATCGGCCATATTTCCTCAAGGATAGTTTACAACCCTCGACCGCAGAGGCAGTCTGCTAAGTTCCGATCCCTAAGTTTCGATACCGGGTTCGTCCGACGAGGCATTGCCGTAACTCATGTTCAGGCAATCATATGCGGCCGGCCTGCTCCGCGCGGATCAGGATGACAATTAGGAGATCCGCTGGGGTCGCTTGCCCATGCTCTTTCATCGCTTGCGGAGGCGCGGGTGATGCGTCGCATCAACAATTGCTAGCCAGTTGCAAGCGGTGAAAATGGTGACCCCGGGAAGATTCGAACTTCCGACCTGCGGTTTAGGAAACCGTTGCTCGGAGGTTACAGTACCGTAGGTCAGTCGATGTTCACCGGCAGCGAGAGCCGCCAAAGCAGGACAGGAATAATAATCACGTCATGGGGGGCGAGCTGTCAAACGAAAAACGATTACCATCCCGATTCTCCGCCCTCCACAGATCACGACCAGCGGCGACTGCTGCCGTATTGCTGTGCGACAGGTCCGTAATAGTCTGGCTGCGGCGGAATCCGCTGCTCATACGATTGCTGCCAGGTGACCCAGCGACGCTGCGCAGCCTGCGAAATATGCGTATAGTGGCGCCTCATCCTCTCACCGACGTGACCCGCCCGCGACATAATGATGTCGATCGGAGTGCCGGCCTCGGCCATGCGCGTGATTGCAGTGTGCCGCGTGTCATAGGGTCGAAACCAGGTGAGCCCGGTTGCCACCCGCAATTCGTTCCACGCACGCTTCAGCCCCGAGCTCGTCATCGGCTGGTCCGGATGATAGGGCCCGGTGCCGTGGCGCAGCGGAAACAGATAGTGCTGCGGCTCGACCGAGCCCAGTTCGCGTGCACGCTCCACCAACCGCTCGACAGCCCACAGCACATCCGCGCCGACCAGCTCGATGGTCCGATGCCGATATTTGTTTTTCGCGCCGGCATATGGAACGCTGATGACCTGCTGGTAGAGATTTATGTCGCCGATCCGCAGCGCTCGCTCCTCATTGGTGCTCATCGTCGTCGCAAAGGCGAGCTGTGAGTACCAGTGTGCGACCATCCATTTTTCTCTGCTTCGCGAAACGTCGAGCCAGATGCGCTGCTCCTGCATAGTCAGTGCGCGCGGGATGTCCTGCTCCTCGACCAGGAGAGGCTCATACGCGTCGTCCAGCTCCGGCGTCCAGGCCTTCCCCCTTTTCATGATGGCCTTCAGCAGCGCCAGCTCCTGATTGCATTTGAGCGGAGACGCGGGACTCGGCCCCTTCTCCTTCGCGCCGCCGCGGGGGATGCGAATGAACGGATCCGTGCCCGAGGTGCGCGCAATTTGATATTGCTTGAGGTGCCCTGGATGGATCTTTTCCAGCGGCAGGGCGCCGAAAAACAACCTGAGAGACTCAATATATTGGCGCAGAGTGCGCTCGGTGGTGGGGCGAATATATCGCGCGGGATGCGATGGATCAGCTGCCACGGTGCGGTAGCTGATCCATAAGTCTGATGCGTGAGAAAAATCAAGGACAGGAGTAATGGCGCAGAGATACATAGCTCGCAGTTCGGCGCACGCCGGGCAATCTATGTGCCCGATCGTGTGCTGGTTTGGATTGTGTCGTTGCGTCCGATTGTAATCACCCACGATTGCACCCGCCCTGCAACTCCCTAGTCATTGACGCGACTCCTGTTAGATACCTGTTAGACAGTCAATAGCTACCTGATGAGTACACATTTCGTCGGGTACGATGCCGCTATGCCCGCAATGAAGCAAATCACACTGCGATTGAGCGCGAGCCAGTTGCGCCAACTGGATCGGCTCGCCGACAAGCTGCAGATCGATAAGGCGAACGTGATTCGGCTTGCTATTACCCGCCTGGCCGAATCCGAAAGCATCCCCCGCACGTCCCGCTGACGGAGTTCTCGGTATTCCAAATTCAACATGGTTCCGCGCATATTCCGTCACCCTTTGTGACCGTGCGATTGTTTGTACTATGTATGTACATCATTTGCAATGCAAATAATTGCAAATGATACGAATCACTATTGCAACGCTAGCCGTGTTGGCTTAGAGTTGTTTGGCATGAAGCAAGCCCCACCGAAAACCAGCAAGAAAGGGCGGCCGCAGGCACAGACGGTTTGTCTGCGCGTCCAGCCGCAGCAGCTCGAAGATTTGGATCGATTGGCGGATCGGGCGGGAACCACGCGCAGCAGCCTGATTCAGCTAGCTATCGCGCGGCTGCTAGAGAAGGGACTCTGATATGGAACGGAACGAATTGTTACTCGCAGCAGCGATGGAAGAGCGCAAGAAGGCGGCCGTGCCGCAAGTGGGGGCGGCAGCTCCGACTACACCGCTCACACTGGGCAAGCTGGCGCTCGGCGTATTCCTCGGCGACATGCTGGCCGGCATCGTCGGAGCCGCGCTCTATGTCCTGGTGCACAACCTCTGAAAGGATTGCTATGCGGACACTACTGACAGCTTTCATTCTTACTGCCTTTGTATCCTCTGGAGCCGAGACCCACAGCTCGGTGCAAACCAAGTCTCATATCGATCCAGGGATAGCCACGACATGGATCGAGCCGCTACACGTGCCCCCTGGGCAGGGACCGGCCCTCAAGATGCGCCTGAGGTTCGAACCGTATGTCGGCCAGAAGCTCGACAAAAAAGAGAAGTTCTTTCGGCTCGCGATTACACCCATCGGAGGACTAGCCGACATAGATTACCCTGACGGCGTGTCGCTGCTCTTCGTCGCAGATGGGGCGGAGACAACCATTGAGCAGGTGAGGGCAGTATTCAAGCAGGGACTTTTTGGCCCGACTCCTGATTACTCCTGGGACGCGCCTGTTGCAGCCGCCCTGGTGCGCAATATTGCCGCGAGCAAATCGGTTTGGGCTACCGTCCTATCGCGCGGCGGCCAGCGCATCAGCGTCCAGCTCACCGATCGGCAGATTGGAGTGTTTCGCGATATGGTTCAGGTTTACGACTCAATGGAGCCTCAGGCCGCGGCCGCGGACATCGTGCACCCTTAATCCGCAAATACACTGTTACGCACTATGCCAGCAGATTAGGCGGGCTCGTGGGCCTATATCTTTACGGCCTGCTTGGTTGTCTTGTGCTGGCTAGGGATAGAGTGCCGCATTGCGTTCTCAGCGCTGTCATTCACCCGACCCTGCATGATGGTCTGAAATTTGTCTGGAGCGGAATCTAGTAGCGCAGTCTCATCGTGCGTGAACTTGGCAAACACCGTACTAGTTGGCACACGTACATAGTTGCCGAGTAACTCATCCCGGGTGAGAGTGGCTTTCCATGCAGCATAATCTGCATCGCTGATGGTCTTGACCTTGTGCATCTCGGGGTAGTGGATGGTCTTGTCTGTGCAGAGCTGCACATGGACCTCAGCCTCTCTTCGTGCGGGGTTGAGCGTCATGGCTACTCCGCAATCAGGGCAGAGGACCGAGCCGTCCTTTTGGATTAGTCCCGCTTGCTTAGCCATCTCTGGAGATAGAGACGCGTGGCAGCAGGTGCAGGGGATGTTAGGGTCTGCGCAGTTCGAGCACCGACACACGTAGAGAGCCGGATACTCGTGGACGTGCATGACTGGATCTCGGTAGCAGTAGTGATCGAGCGATGCGAGGAGAGATGTCTTTTTATTGGGCATGGGGAGTTATACCTTTGCGACGACCGCGCCATTGCTGTAGGTGTATTTGTCCAGACCGTTGGCGAGCAGCATGTCGTGTGTCGCCTTATCGATGCCGACCGGCTCCTGCATAGGATGGTCCGATCCAGAGAGTGGAGCACCGCTCGCGTCTACCAGTGGGTTACCGTTCGCGTCCTTGTATTCGACCCGGTTTATCAACGGGACAATCGTAATAGTTGGGTCGCCGCAAACGTGCACGATGTTTCCTGCTGAATCGTATTCGAGAAAGTAGATCATCTGATCCTCACATGTAGATGTATGAGACGTCTGGATAGGTGGCAGCATTAAATTGGTCGTTGACCCAGAGATCATTCGACATCACTTCGAAGTTTCCATTTCCGACGTAGTCTACTTGGTGGGAGACTTTGTACCGTGGCGCAGTGCTCCACGTCTTATTTACCGTGTTGTACGTGTGCCTTGTCGCCGGGAAATAGGCAGCCAGCCATACATTAGGCTCGAACCCCGATACGGTGTAGACCGTCGCATACTGATTCGAGCCAAGCACCACAGTCCCACTACCCGGAGCGAGTGTTGTACTGGCTACTCCAGTCAGCAGGTTTCCGGATGCGTCACATAGACCAGTACCACTAGCTGTTAGCTTCGCCAGTGGTGTACCTGTCCCGAGGCATAGCTGGCCATTATTATCGATTTGGAGCAGTTGGGTTGTTACCCCACCGGACTCGTCATTTATCAGGATAGGCATCTTAGATCACCGTGTAGGTTACATTGTTGATCGCGGTGGTTGTCCCGTTTGCCAGCGTGATTGTGGTAGACGTGGCGGAAACATAGATGCCAGCAGAGCACGAGCCACAGCCAGTTTTACCAGAGTACGACGCTGTTACCTGTGAGAATGGGGATATGGACGCAACTACCCCGGAGGTTCGCTGTAGAGCAGCCGACGGAACGCGGGACCGAGCGAGCATCGAGCCACTCAGCAGTGCAACTCCATTCAGGGTTATAGGTCCTGACGGAGTTGCCGATCCTACCTCGACATTAAGCGAGTTGTCCGCGCTGAATCTCTGCGTACCGTCATTTATCGTGAATGACATGGATCACCAGATTACATAGTTGAGGGTCACGGACACTGTAGAATTGTTCGTCCATGTGGCCGCCGTCAGGGTTAT
>Ga0255336_100155_pt1 | contig 150305 bp, 154 predicted proteins | sample MeOH1_35cm_T3_17_FD_189102 | JGI IMG/M metagenome (GOLD analysis project Ga0255336, IMG submission 189102) | Sandy soil microbial communities from University of British Columbia, Vancouver, Canada - MeOH1_35cm_T3_179 | ecosystem: Engineered > Artificial ecosystem > Sand microcosm > Unclassified... | reverse complement strand
CTCCCCTTCCTCCGTCCCATGCCTCCCCCGTCGGTGGACATCATCCACCACCAGGGCCACCGCCGCCACATAAAGGACCACATCACCATGGGCCGTCAAACTTCAGACCTTTCATGGAGCACTCTCACGTTCGGCTGGTGCACCATCTGACCTTGGCTCTTGTGTCATTCCTTCTGATCATCATCCTGGCCGCATTGATCTTCCGCTGCGTCCGGCACAAGAGCGCAGGCTTTCGTGATCCCCGCCGACGTGCCGATCGCGCCGCTCGCCGAGAGGAGCGCAGAAATCGGAAGCTCTATAAGCGAGCGGCGTGCAAACACAAATTCTCCAAGTGGTGGAATCGATGCAGGCATCAACACTCCGCAGGGGACTATGAGGAAAAGCGCGAAATGATACTGGAACAGGAAGGCCTATTGGACGACGTGATGCAGAACGAGATTCGCAATCTGAGAACCGCCCACGACTTGGTGAGAGATCTGGTCCGCGCGGAAGAAGGGAGGGCCCGACTTCATATCGATGCCGCAGCACCCTTTATGCCGACAGACCTGGAAGCTGGCCTGGGCAGCAGCAGCCGCGACGTGGCCGAATCGCTCCCATCATATGCGGCCCCCCCTCCTCGGTACGAAGAAGAACTAGCGGGAGATTTGACCGTGGTGGACGGTTTCCGATATGTCCCAAGCAGCACTGATGACACACCAGAGAGCAGTGTCATTGATTGCAGCCCCAGACTCAGCTTTGAGACTGGTCGGACGACTTTGACGAGAGAGCCGTAAGACTGGCGACAGGACTGATGGCGGTGAAGGACCTCGTGCGCAACACTGTTGCATGCACTCCTCTCCTAGAGCTCACGGTGTTTGGGATTTGATTTTGGTCAGATGTATCAATTGTAAAAGGCTGGCTGGGCCTTAGGCACGAATTCTGTATTTCATGACACGTAGAATATATATCGTTGACCCGAGATCCTGCAGACTCGTTTTCGCCTGGAGCTGAGCATAATGAGCAGACTGGTATCAGTCCGCCTGGGCACGCCAAGCACGGCTTGACCAGTGCTGAAAGTGCCGCTTCGGCTCACCTCCAAGCTCAGCACCCGGAATTCCTTGCTCAACCTGCATGGCTGATGCAATTAGGCTCCCTATTGCTCGTCACAGCTATTAGACTGAAAGGCGACCTTGCTTCGCATGGACATTTTGGCCGCGCGCTGCCCGGGATCCCCAATGGCCATCTTGACCGATGTTTTGGCACGACGAGCTTTGTGCCACTTGCCCGACCGGTGGTGACGAGTGTTGTCCAATTCGGACATTTCCGGCCGCGTGCGGGTTTGAAGACTCGGTCCTACGTGCATCCACGAGACCGAGTCTCTCCGCCGCGGAAACACTTCAGAGGGACGCGAAGGAACGATGCTGGCCTCGAGGCTCCTCCACCAACAGCAGAGGGAAAAGAGCATGCGGAGGCACAGGCCGTGACGGCGCGACCTTTTCATGCCATCCCACGGACACAAGCCCACACGGAAGACCTTGAAAAAGAGTTGCACTGGAGAGCACACCATCAGCCATATCCCGAAGCCATCCACAACATCCTCCAAGTTTTGGTGGAAGACCGGTTGATCAAGCCCAAGACTTTGTATTACGAGGCACTGATTCTGAGTAATTGCGATGCGGAGCACGGATCCGTTGATAATGTCAGAGAGATCTTGGAGCAGATGGAGCAAGAGGACCTTCCCATGGGAGCGGTCATCTATCTCGCCGTACTCAAGGTCTGATGCCATCTCGTGGATTCGGTTCTGTTGCTGATTTTCCGAGGTTCTCACCGTGCATCCCGACCCTCTCTTGCGCATTGCCACGGTGGAGCAAATGCACCAGCGCTGGATGACGACGACGACGCCCGAGGTCAGACATGTCCTCACGGCGGCCATGATTCGCGAGGGCCAGCTCGAGCTCGCCCATGCCGAATTGGAGCAGATGGAGCGGGAGGGCATCTTCGTCCAGAAGTGGCTCTTTGTGCTGCTGCTCGACGCCCTTTGCCATGTGCATGATTTCGACGCGGTTCTGCAGCTCCTTTACCGGTTCACCGATCATCGCGTGTCACTGCCTCCGCGGGCTTACCACAGGATGCTCCAGGCGGCCAGCCAACACCACGACTATGATCTCACCACTTGGATCTGGCAAGAGTATGTGGAGCCCATGGTGGTGATCCCTGAGGCGTCCATATGTCGTGATGTCTTGCGCCTGGCGGTAAATGCCGCCCAGCCCTGGCTGGCCGAGTCCGCACTCTCGGTGTTGAAGAGTACAGACGCAAGTATAGGAGAAGAAGACGAACTCTTGATCGAAGAAGCATATGCGAAAGCTGGCAAATTAGAAGGTCAACGGCACCCACGAAGAGGCAATCTGTTTTCACTTTTTTCCAAAAGCAATGGCTTCCAGAGCGCACGATTCGACCCGCGCACGGCCCTAGCAACAAGACGGAGGCCGTAGAGCGTTCAGGAGGTCGACACGATGCCTTGAGGTGGTTGGTGGTTTGTCAGATTTATTCACAAAGCATCTCTTTGTCGAAGTCTGTGCAGGGCATGTGGCCTCGCAACCATGACCCCCATTTACGGCGTTACACCACACTCTTGCACTGACGGTCAGCGATCTGTTATACCGAGGGACCTACTGCTTACTCAAAGACCGGTTCCTCACCCTCGTCGAGTTCAACAGCATCACCAAAGTCAGGCGTGCCCATGTCCGGTTTGCCAATGTCCTCGATGCCCAACTCCACCCCTACGCAATGGGCTTGCTGTGCGTCTTGTCAAATGGCCTCGTCACATCCCTCACCTTTACAATATCCCGGGCCAAATACCGCCCACATGCTGACCAGGAAGTTTCACTGACAGGATTCGGCCGAATATTGGTCTGGTCCATGGACACCTTGCACTTCACCCATCCCGCGGCATGAGTTCGAAACGACATCCGTTCAAGGCAACGGACTCGGCCGCCCACTCGTCGACCATGTCAGTCCTACCAGAACAGACGAGCTTGTACACATTGCACCGTGGAATATCTTGCCAGAGAACCTATCGGTCTTGAAGCCTCGAGGCTTAATGAGCATGATGCAAGTTCTTTTGTTCTCTCCACGGCACAGCCGATGTTTAAATGACATTGAATTAGCACAATGACAGATTAATGTCGAACTCAAGTCTGGTGCTTCCGGTCATATCGTAGTCAGTTGTGTCTGTGCGTCAAGACGCCCAGGCATATTGACCACGGACCTGTTCTGAACAATACAATAGCAGCCGATCATGGTTCACATGCGCCGGTCTGACTATAAAAATCCGTATAGCTCTCATCTGGCCGCCTTGCGGCCACAGTTCTGACACCCTTTCCCCGGCTCATCTAATCCATGCGGTGGAATAATGCTGTTCAGAAGAAAGCCATAGTCCTTGGGAAGAGGCTGGGATTATCGCCTTTTCATCCATCCATTGCCGTGACGCCAACCCGCTGTGATTGCCGTGCATCAAAGATCCAAGTTGAAATAGTCAACACAAGGATGAAGAGTGAAGATTGGTGTGTTTGGAAACAGTACGAAGCGGCTGTTTACATGATGATGGATGGGACTGGAAGTGGTCAGCTGATAGAGCACATCACCAGGTTTAAACGACGGGGACTCACCCTCAACATTGGCCTTGATGCTCTTGTGGGGTAACACACTTCCACCATTGACATAGATCTCATCCCCGATGGACACATCATCCCCGAGAACGGTGACGTTTTCCAATCGGGCCCAGCGGCCGACCGAAGAGCGCCATCCTGCAGGATCCGTTAGTCGATGGAGACAGCGTGTTGGAAGATATACCGACCGACTATGCTGGACTTGACCCACGCATGGTCTTTGACCTTGCTGTCCTCGAGGAGGACACATCGTTGCAGTCGGACCCCGTCACCAATCACGCAGCCGGGTCCAATCACCACGTTGGGTCCGATGCGACAGTTCTTGCCGATCTTGGCCGTGGGATCAACCATGACGTTGCCGCCGTAGACGTACGGTTCCGAGTTGGGCACCAGAGCCTTCGAATTATGCTTGGACAGGGATGAGAGATAGAGGCAGGTTCCGCTCAAGAAATCCTTTGGCTGACCAACGTCCATCCAGAAGCCCTCCAGATCGAATGAGTGCAGTTGACCATCTTTGCAGATGGCAGGGAAGGTCTCCTGTTCAATGGACGTCGGGCGCAGCTCGATTCTCTTGAGCACCGAAGGGTTGAAGATGTAGATGCCGGCGTTGATGCGGTTGCCCACGAACTCGACCGGCTTTTCAACGAACCGGTCGATCCGGGACGGATGATTGGGCTTGTGGACAATGACCCCGTATTTGCTGGGCTCCTCGACCTTGGTCACCACGATCGTCCCCTCGTCCCCGTGCGAGGCATGGAACTCGGCCAGCTTCTGGAAGGGATACTCGCAGATGACGTCCGAGTTCAGCACGAAGAACGGTTTGTCGTCCTTGCCCAGAATCTTTTCCGCCAGTTTGAGAGGGCCCGCGGTGCCCAAAGGCTCAGATTCGACCGAGAAGGTGATCCTGATATTGTACTGCTCTTCGTATTTCTTCAACGCCGCCGTCATAATATCGGGCCGGTAGTTGACGGCCAGGACAATGTCCGTGACACCGGCGGCAGCGAGAGACTCGACTTGGTGCAGGATCATCGGTCGGTTGCCGAACTCCACCAACGGCTTGGGGAGAGTGAGAGTCAACGGACGCAGTCGGGTGCCGAAGCCACCAACACTGGACAAGCATTAGTCGTTGCCGGGGAGAAGGAGTGGCAAGTCGTACAGAATGAGAGCTGTGCATGATCAGTTAGTACAGACCGCTCAAAGGACCGGTACTGGACTCACCCTTCATCTTGAACAGGAATGGTGATGACTAGGGTAAAGATCGAAAAGGAACGCGGGAGACAGAGATGTGTGCGTGGACAGGCTGTCTGTTAATAGCGAGAGTTCTAGAACGAGCGAAACGGAGCTGAAGACTAGCCGTTGGCCGTGAGGCTGAGGTTCAAGGAAGAGGAAGAAGTGTGGCCAGCTCGAGTGAAGGGGGTGATATTAGAATTGCGCTCTGAACTGGAGGCGCGGAAGACAGGGGTGAAATGTTGCAACGGCCACGCGCGTGTGGGATTGGAGAGCAGTGAAAGCCACACCCACCTTATGCCAACTTGACGTGGGTCTAATTAGTTTATCGATACAGGAGCTGGTCGCGTCTGCCTCCCCTGATCTCGTCCTCGTCTCCGCTGGGTAGGCGTGGTCTCTGGCGATGTTCATCACTCCACCGCGACGCCTACCTATTTGACACTGGCTGGCTGCCAACAAGTGCCATCGTGATCTTGCGGCGACTGCAAAAACTGGTCTCTCAACGCCTTTTTGGGTATGGCTTGACTGGGGAAGTCCACGCGGATGCGGCAACTCAGGTGATTTGACACAGCCACACAATCCCAAATTAAGCAGGCGTCAAACTCTTCGCGCATGTTTTGTTGGCTAGATGTCACCGTGTCCTGACCCCTTGCGGTCCATGTCTCAGGCCTGAGCGGAAAAAAGAATCAAAAGACTAATACGATTATGATATTGCAGCAAGTCGGCACTTGTCAGTGGTCTGGTCATCGTCTCATGAGTTCAATGCACAAAAGGTGGTATTACATCTGTAGCGCCGTCGGCCTCCCGGTCACGGTCACTGGGTATCATCAGGGAAGGTCCGGTGGCCTCTGGACTGATCACTTCCCCTGTCCAGTCGTCGCCGGCCCTTTCGGGGCTGTCCCTCGGATTCCCCCACAAAGTCGACCATCCAATCCCGGACCTTCTTCACCTTGAGGGTCTGTGGATCGGTGGCATTCCTCAGGTTCGACACCGAATAAAACCCACCGAGGTCATCCTCGTCTACCTTCTTCCGGAAGAGCAGATCGACCTTGGTGACATCCCCTTTCAAGCTCTGCCCGTGCACCTTGCCCCGGAACGAACTCAACGCGACGTTCTGCAGTAAGACAACATCACGCGGTCGCAGCAGTCGCAGATCACGCCGCAACGCACTTCGGGTTCCTTCGGGCGTCGCGTGAGCCCCGTCCTTCCAGTTGACGTGCATCTCTCGCGGAAGCCACATGGTCATGCTGAATCCGGTCTTGGTGTCGTCGCCGACCAACAGTTCCACCAGTTCCATCTCTCGTGGTCGGCCGTATCGGGCCCCGGTCGTGACCATGCGCGGCGGCGCCATCGACAAGATGGCCACGATCAGATTGACCGTCATGGTCTGTGGTTGAATCGATGTCAGGTAGCCCGCGTTCGGCACGTCCTCCAGATCGCTGAGATGCTTTGGTCTCGGGGCGAGACTTATCCGGCGCTGTGATGGAGTGCGGATGATCCCGCCGCCCGAGCTCGGCGTTGGGGGAAACATCTCCTCGTTGCTTTCATACGTCGGCGTGCCAGGCGTATACTCGGCGATGCTGCTCAGCTGAGAAGAAGGAATGGCCTCATGAATGGCAAAAGAATGGTCGTAGAACTCGGACAGCACTTCCGACACGGCCTCTGTCGACCCGGCCGAGGGCTGCGACTCACTGACACTGACATCGCTGCTGGGAGACTGCTGAGCGACAAACTCGCGGTGCGTAAAGAAATCGGCCCCGCTTCTGTCGATGTCGTGTTTGGTGCTGGCCTCGATGTCGAGCTTGGGCAGCACAGGACGCATCTGCAGTTTCTCTGTGGCTAGCTGTCTCCATTGGGCATGGAAGGGGGAATTCGTCGTCGCGGTGGTGGTGGTGGTCGTCGTTGTCGCCGCCGCCGCCGTTTGGATGTGATTCACTGATAAAAGCGCCTTCTCGCTCCAGTCGAGCTTTGCAGACTCCGGGGCGCCAGCCAGGATAATCATCCGGGTCATGAAACCGTGCTGAGTGGACTTCACCCTCAGAGTCGATGCTGTCGAATGCGGGATAGGTAACACCACAATCTAGCGCAGTGGCTTGAGTCCACGGCACGCATCACAACGTGAACACCGTGGGAACGTCGTGGAAGCTTCGGATGATAAGAAGCGAGGAAAGGCGGAAGTGGCGGCTGACTCAAACTTGTACCCGGCGAGGGCACGAGTCGAGCTCGTAGATAGTGGGAAAAAGTGCTCGTTAGCGAACAGCCGGTTGCTGGGATGTTTTGGCTTGATTTTGTTAAAGAAGCTATTTGTCGGCAGGGGATTGGGCGCCGGCGCGTTGCCTGTGGGAGCTGTGGTCGGAGAGTCGGTGACCAGGTACAACTGACTGAGGCAGAGACCCACGATAGCGTTCCCTAGCCTCCTGATCAGGATGACGACTGAACTGGACGACTGACCACTGACGATCGGCAACTGGCAACTGTTGATTGACCAGAAGATTCCAAGGGGTGTGGTACTTGCGCGCTTCTAAAAAACATTGGGACAGCAAGGAGAACCGGCCATGTCCACTAGCCTCAGCAGGCCTAGCCTACCCCAGACTTAGGACAATTATGTCGGCCTTCACAGTGGATATTTTTGTAGATACGAGATACGAGAGCAGAACATGAAAAAGCTGCTGCCTGCGACCTCAGTGTCGACTTGCTGATTCTATATTTACACGAGGATTGGCCCCTAAACGACAATAACTCTAGTCGAGGCTCGAGGTTAGCAATTCCAGACTGCACCACTCTCATGACATTTCCGGATGATCTGCCTCCGAGGCCGGAATTATACTGCTCCATACAGCTGCTCTCATGACAGGCCATTATGATATGCAGCTCGGTACGAGCATCACACTCCCATGATTGTTCTGGGGATGATAGCCTGGCCAGGTCCGGGGCAACTCTTTCTGAGTTCAGACCAGGTGGAGTGGCCATGTTAGAACAAGGACTGTACTTTCCTCTACTTTAAGTTTAAATTAGATACCGTGTATTTAAACGGCAGTAGACTTACCAGGGGTGGAAGGAAGGAGGGGCTGCCTACCCTGGCTAACCAAAAGGTGTGTCGTCCTTGGCAACCAGAAAGTAAACAAAAGTCATTCTGCAACGCATGGTGCAGTCGAAGTACAGGATGAAGTATCCTCTGTGCTTCTCAGCAGGCCCTGATTGAAAACCATGCTGCACCACGTGTCGGCGACGCCCTGTCCTGTCCCTGACTCCCATCGGGCTCAAAACAAACGCGATTCCCTCTTCAGTCTTGACGACGATACCACCGCAGATCTCGAATTTACCACCGCCTTTCGCGCATCCTTGCGCAACGTCAAGCCTCGGAGAAGACAAACAGCGGTCAGAAAACATGCGTCTCTTTCCAGGTTCGCCATTTTCGAGGACGACGAACCTCGGAGCGAGTCCAATCATCCTGACGTCGGACGGGACACCAACTCGCGATGGGCACAACCACCACGACGGAGCGCAGCCGTGCAACCGGTACAGAGACCCAGACCCAGAGTCAGCTTCGCTCCGGCAGACGCACCGTCACTTGACAGATCAAACGAGGTCGAGCATGCTCATGGCCTGCAGCAAGCGCCTCGACGCCCGGCCGTGAAGCGAGAGACTCAGCCTGAGCTCATGGTGGAACGGCCAGAAGAGACAGCGACCAAATCGGTACGGTCAAAGATCTCCAAACCCGCCCGCCGAGGTACGATCTACATCCCGACCGACGACACCACGATGCCGAGCATGTACATGGGCATTTTCAGTCCCATCAAGAACTTGGATTTGGCGACGAGGGGCGATGGCGAGCAGACCGACTTCGAGATGACGGGCATAGCAGCCCAAATAGCAAAGAAGAAGGGTCTTGGAAAGTCTGCCCTAGCCACCAGTCCCAGGCGAATCCCGCTGCAGCCCAGTTCCACGTCGGTGCAAGAGTGGGCGACTGTGCAGGACAGGAGGGGCCAGGACACCGGCAAAGAGAACGTGCCTCCAAACCATGTCCACACTCAACTCGGCAACATCGACAGCAAACAGACAGTGCTGAAGACATCCGCCTTCAACGTGCCGCTGCCGATATTCGACCAGTCCAGCAAACCTCGGGCGCAGCGCCAGCTTCCGGCTTCCAGACTGTATGAGCCGACTGCCAGCTCTTTGTCCAGGGCCAATGAACGTCAGGCCATAGAGCAAGTCTCCAAGCGAACCTGGAACGCTGGTCCACGGGCTCGGCCGACCCAACCCATTCTCGTCAAGCCAAAATCGCCAAACCAAACATCGATGAATCTCCACCAGCCAGCCGTCAACAGAAAGCCTCCTGTGCCGAGCAGGGTCACCATCCCCAATGTGAGGACTGAACCAGCCCTACAGCGGTATCCTCTCCTTGTGGAGGACGTGTCCCATCCGGAGATGTACGAGGAAAATTGGTTGGCGCATCAAGAAATCGCGATATCCCAATTGGTCAACAACCTTTTCACGGCATCGTCACAGGCCCGAGGACTGGTCGACGATCAAACTCTTCGAATAAAATTGCTCGACCTGCACGGAGGTCCAGAAAATGTGACGCTCCACAAAAGACTGCAAGCGGCCTTGTTGTACGGCTCACTGAGCGTGCCAGCCAAAGCAGGGGCGAGATTGAGTACCGACCTGGGGACAAGGAAGGCATTCACGGATCTGTGGCTCCAAACATACGAACTCCGTTATCTACGGGTCGCGCTGGAAGTCATTGTTGGTCGTCAGTGTCGTGGGGACTTGGAGACGAGTCCAAGACAGCAAGCCAGTCTTCGAGGGAACGATGGTCACCATGACATCCGGCAATTCATCGAAACCTTTCTCATTCGCAATCAAGATGCAGACCCAGAGGATCCCAAGGAGCAGCTGGACCCGCGCGGGTGGTCCTACCAGCGCACCATGCTTCGGAGCCTGATGTTGATCAGGCTCCTCGATCTCGCGAAGATGTCAAAGAACACGCTGGTGCCGGGCTGCCTGTTCCAACCGTCATCACCCTACAAGTCGTCAGTGTCGGTCGTCCAGGCTCTGTTCCAGTCGCTCAATCCGAGCGCCGGCGACCCGGTCAGAGCCCTGGCTCATGTCAGCTATGTCGTGAATCATTCACAATACCCTCTTGAAGAGTACCATTATGTGATGAGCAATATGGCCGTCGACCTGCGTGATGGGGTTCGCTTGACGAGACTCGTTGAGCTGCTCCTCTACCCGTCAGCGGCACAGCACATGGACCATGGACACGATCTGGACGCCACAACGACGATCCTCATGCCGTCCGGCGAGACGTTGTCGTTGATCGAGGGTCAGCGCGATTGGCCGCTGTCTCAGCATCTGAAATTTCCTTGCCTGAGCCGGACGGCGAAATTGTACAATGTTCAGGTCGCGCTGAGCGCCTTGCAAGGTGTCCAAGGCATGGAGAGCCTCGTCAACGATATCCAAGCCCAAGACATTGTCGATGGTTATCGAGAAAAGACAGTAAAGTTGCTTTGGGGCCTCACCAGCAAGTGGGGTCTTGGTGGGCTGATTGACTGGAGCGACGTGCAGAAAGAGCGGAGAAGGTTATCCAGATCAGACGGCCATGGGGATCTGGACGACTTCTTTGACTTATCTGATGAAGAAGGCCACGGACCGGCCTTGTACAAGGCCCTGCTAAAATCGTGGGCTGCGGTCATCGGCCGGAAAAAAGGACTCCAGGTCAACAACCTCACCACCAGCTTCGCGGACGGACGGATTTTTGAGGCCATCGTGGACGAATACGAACCCTACCTAGCCGCAACTATCAACAAGAGTGAATCCATGTCTCTCTCGGCACGGCTGAAGGCGTTGGGATGCAGTGAACAATTTGTCAGATTGTTCTTGCCGACAGGCTCATCGATCACTAAAATACATATCTTCGATCGAGATTTCGTCCTCGCTGCATTGGCCTTTTTGTGCTCGAGATTGTTGGGACCGTCCCAGCAGGCAAGAGCGGCAGTTACGATTCAGAGAGCGTGGCGCGAGCACTGGAAGCGAGTCGAGGGTAGCCGCAAGTATCGATTGAAAATGGTGGCCGAAGCTTGCGTTGAAGCTGTCCACACACGAGAGCGAGCAGTAAAGGATAAAGCGACGAGGGGGGATGACTGGAGCAAAGGACCAGTGCAGGCGGCGCTGGAAGGTGCTGCATTGGTTGGAACAAGCGAAGGGGAGGAAGACATCTGGCTGACCCTGTGAGCAGCAACTGGCGGGTGAATGGCGAAGAGCAAAGACTCTTTTGTCTGAACCTCGAAGTGGACGTGACGACCCATGATTGATGAATAGACGACAAATGCGTGTTCCTCATCATATAATACTCAGTATCATCGTTTTGGTATAACGACCGTGATCACAGCCAAGTTGGCGACCTCATTGATCTGTGATACTGTAAATTCTCTGACGTTTTCGTCTCCTGGGGCGAGTATAGATAATGGTGCTTCATACAATATAGTAGGCACATGCCTCTAATCGTTGATTTCTTCTTTTGCCCTCATGCTGAACTTTATTTCTCCTGTCATGCCCTTTCCACAACCATGCTTGTAAATGGGTATATAACACAAACAGCAAGATATTCCAAATTCCAGTTCCTGGCACCCGAAGCATGCCACAGCACGCTCTTCGTAGTAGCGATATGGTCCCAATCACCGTGGTTTCGTGTCATTTGTCAACCCAACTCCTCCACTCCGAAAGTCGGATCCAATGCAGAATCGAGACGGTCTGTTGCAATATTTCAACCCTCAAACCTCACCTCCACACCACCACCTCCGTCCTCAACCCCTCGATCCACGACCCTCTCAATCTCCGCGGCGACGCTGAGGACCCAATGGTCCCTCTCAGCTCGACTACGGCATTTAAACACCATCCCACGTCCGGGCACACCCAGCTGCCGAACACGACGCAATTTGGCTCGTTTTCCGCCGTCTTCGCCTGGCGCTGTCTTGAACCAGCTCCCTCGTCGGTTGCGCCACACGACAAAACATGTCATGAGGTCCACGTCCGCGCTCGTCCAGCCATCTTCGAGGTAGATTCGCGGTAGACTGGCCATCCCGTGGTGGTTCGCGTCGAACGTCCGGTTCTGGTACAGGAGGTCGCCTTCGACGATGAGTCCACTGTAGACGTAGCAGTCTTTCAAGTCGATCACCTGCTGCTTGCCCTGGTGGATGTGCTTGACCTGCTCTCCGGTCCGCTTCCGCGCCGTGGTTTGGTATATCAGCAGCTGGCCGCCGGTCAAAATAACGCTGCAACGACGAAAAGTTCCGCGTCGTCGCGGTTTGAGGTACAGATCTCCCGACAAGGTGATTGTCCGGCAGGTGGAAATGCCACACATGTTGTACAGTTCCGGGCTCGTCTCGCTACGGCTCACCTCCCATTTCTGGGCGAACTGTCCCAGAATGGCTTCCATCTCTTCGTCGATGTTCAGATATGCCAGGTTGGCTCTTCGAACAGCCTTGTAGGTGTCCATGTCTGCAAGGGTCCGCCGCTTCCAATACTTGACCAGTGCTTTCAGACGTTTGATCCACTCGTCTCGTGTTTCCTTGCTGAATGTCTGCAGCCGAACCACGAGGCCATTGTCTAATACCAGTTCAAAGGTGCGGTTATCGTCGATCTGTGTGGTTGATCCGTCCTCTTGTCTCGTATTATCATCCAGTTCCTCATGAAAGTCTACATCCGAGTCAGAGCCGGGATCGAGTTCGTCGTCTGCCGGGGAAGCTCCCCATTTGACGCGACGGACTTTCTTGACATAGCACAGGTTGATATAGCCGTCCGAGGCGGTAATGTTGACGATGTTCCGTCGGGCTTCCCCTAGAGCTTCATTATCATGACGCTGAATGGCCTCTCGATTTCCCGACGACAACCAGGAAATCTGGCCATCTCGCAACTTAAAGGGTTCAACATCGTACATGAGAGGGGTATTTTCCACAATCTCGTGCGACGAAGGTATATTTGTCCCGCTGATGGTGGCGAGACGAGGCGGCCGCGGAGGTGTTGCCTTGGCTGGCCGATTGAAGATCAGGAATCGGTCTTGGGTGGAAAAGTATAAACGCTTGAAAAAGACCTTCCCGAGCCGTTGGTGGGTTCCTTGTTGTGACGTGAGGCGAATCAAAAAGCCTTCGACCGGAGGAGGTTCTTCGTGGAGCTTTCCTTTCTTGCCGAATGTCGTGGTCGGATAATGCTGCTTCGGGCGTAATTCAAGGTCGTGAGACCGTTGCATGGCCATCGAGCCATACATTTTCTGTTCGTGCAGCCCATACACCCATTCAAGTCGGTCGTATCGTTTCCAAGCAAGCCCCATCTTTGCGGTTTCGTTCCAGCCTTTCAGCACGCTCGTCCATTCAGGGTCACGTTGGAGGATGTCAACACATTGAGAAATGATCTGGCCAGCGATTGCTTTCTCGGCCTCGGTCCTCGCGATGGCAGTCTCCTCATCTTCAGCGCTCAATCCGGCCGCCTCCAGGCCTTCAAACGGTCTCTCGAGCCGAATGGAGACGTCCAGGTCCGGTACATCGACCTGTAAGATGGCAGGTCTCTGCCAACCAAGGGCGTCCCGCAGGAATGTATACCATTCGACTGAATGTGCCGTCGAGCACGGCCTCATTATAACGATCCTGGTCCCCGTCCGGTAGGGATGCCATATCACCACCGTCTTGTCCAGGGTCGAGTAGAGGTTGACGTGAGTGGTCTTCGGATCCAGCCTGATTTCACGAGTGGGTTTCTTCCGGGTTGAGTCACTCTCGATCTCCGGGATCACCCTGGTCTTGTAGATCTGCAGTCTGAAGTCGTCCGAATCTTCTTTCTTGCTCTTCCTTGCCACCACCATGAATTCTCGCCATTTCTCGAGGACGCGAGTCTCTGTCCGGATACTTTCATTCTCGTCAAAGTCCTCGGGCAATTGCTGCATCGCGAGATCGATCCTCACCAGCATTCTCTCCATTTTGACGATGGTGCCTTCGCGAAGAGGACGGCGCCGGATCGATTTGTTTGATACCTGATCCCGCGCACGGTCTGCTTTTTTGCCGATTCGATGGTGACCATGAGATACGCCTTCCGAGACTTTGAATCTGACGCTGCTACGAGTTCGTGCAGCCGGCGTCACAGTCTCCTCGTCCTCTGTCGGAGCTGGATCGTGGCGATGCAATGATTTGGAAATCGATCTTTCCGCCTGTGGTGTTCTTTCTGAACTTTCCGGTGCCAATAAAGGCGTCCTTGAGCTTGCATCGGCGTTCGATGTCGACGACGACACGGATCGCGGCTGGAACAACCGTGGGTCGTCCCGATTCGAGATCGAGGGCCTTTGTTCGTCGCTCTCACCAAGTTCTGTATATTGGTCTGCCCCGTTTCTTGATCCCCCGAAAATTTCCGGTAGAGGCTCCTTGACAGCGGTGAATGTTTCCTTCCCCGAAGATCTGGACGTTCGCATTGCGGACTTGGCAGAGGAAGTTGACTGCTCGCCGGTACCATGAAATCCCCCATTTCGTAGTCCTGATCGACCTTCTGGGGCCTTGCTGTCTTCGCCTGCGATCCCCGAGGTCGGTGGCAGTTCACCCGTCGCAACAGGCTCTATCTGCCTGGCCCCGGTGGTCTCTCCTTCATCGCCCTCCTCTTCGTCCTCCACTCCCGTCGTTTCACTCTCGCTGGGATCATCGAACACATCTTCAGGCTGCGGGAAACTGAAGCTCGTTGGGGTTGCTACCGATGGACCACCAAGTCCAGTCATCGTCCGAGGGTGAAGGCCTTGATCCGCCGCGGCGTTGAACGAGACCTGTCTGGACGAGTAGCTGCTCAATTCCCGCCAGCGCTTGTACCATGATTTGCGATTGCTGTTGAGCCATCCCTCGGGTATGGGGCCTATAAAGAAGCGACGTGTCGTCATATGCAGATGATCGGGTGAGGCATGCTTCAGGCGATGTGCACTGTACGAGTCGCCATCCAGAGCGTCATGGTCGTGGAGGAAAGCCGTCAGTCTTGAGCTCGCCATGGTCACTCCGGCACCCCGATCATCCTGACGCGAAAAGAATCTGCATTCTCATCCTTTCAGCCAGGCTTGTCCGGCTCGAGAACAGAGGCCCAGCAGTGGGACAGCCCAAGCCAGATGTTGGATCACAGCTGCCCGCATCTCGAGACCAAGGCAGGAATACTTTATGACGTATTTGACTGTGGCTGGAAAATAGACTTTCAAGTTTGCCATGTTTGCATCTGCCACCGCCTCACCCTGGCTGCAACATCCCCTTGCTCACCGTGTATTTCTATTCGCCCGCCCTCTTTGGGAAGTAGTTGTTCATACAGATCAGACGGCTTCTTTGCTCTCAGGATGTCTACTTCCCAAATCCCTCCCGGAAAGACGTGGTTCGACACCCACAAAGTCCACTTTTCAGACGTGCCCATAGCTTCCCCTGATCAAGGCATCTTAACGGTCGCGTTCCTTGACGCCGCCGAAGCAACCACCACGCTGTTCGATCTCCTTGGATCCGTAGCCTTCACGCCTGTCAAGAATGACATGATTGGGAACATAAACAAGGTCAGAGAGAGACATCAGGCCTCGCCACACACGTCCACCACCTTGCAGTCTCTGGTTAAGTCGGAGCTCGCGTCCAAATCCCACAGGGCAACAGAAGGCTTGCTCTGGCTCACCCGTGGCCTGGACTTCACCTCTCAGGCCCTGCGTGCCGACCTGACCAGCAATGCCGCCATCTCGGCCGCCCACCACAAGCCCAACAAGGAACTAGCGGACGGTTTCCGCACCAGCTACAAGAATACCCTGGCTCCGCACCATAGCTTTCTTGTCAAGCCGGTGTTCAGCGCTGCTATGAGCGCTACCCCCTACCGAAGGGACTTTTATGTGAGGTTGTGTGGTGAAGGAACGGATCCAGAGGTCAGCAAAGAAGCGCTTGAGTTGTGGGTTGCTGCACTGGAAGAAAGGGTCGCGATCTTGAACGAATTCCTCGCTTCGACAGAGGCCAAGTGGTGAACTTCCTTTGGGAACCAAGGGGTTCGGCCTTCGAGGCGATTGTGCACAGCTCGGCTACACTGCGTACCCAAAGCGAGCATTGGAGAGTCAAAATCCGTGGCGTGTGAAGCGTTTAGCACGGAGTTCTATGGCTGTCAGCAAGAACATAGGAAGACCAGACAAGCCGAAGATACGACTAATGAAAAGAATCAATCCCGTTGAGGCTCGTTGTAAACCGCCGGTTTCTCCCTGCGTTCTCTCACGCCGACAAACGATCTCGTCCTTGGAGATGCGCTTCTATGACCAATCCAGCCGACGCCATTGCGAATGCAAACCCGAAATGACTCGTATGCTAACCCTCTAGGTTCCTTCTCGGCCGGACCACCATCCACAAAAATGGCTCCCTGACAATTGAAATGCACAACAAACGCGCGAACATCAGCCCGATGGAGAGGCATTCTTGCGGTGTCCGTTGGTCTCGGCATTCCTGCCAGGTCCCTGTTATCGTACGGTTGTCTGCTTTTCTCACCTGGTCGATCCATCTTTTCTTCGTTCGTCCAGGGGCTTCCCTCAACGTTGTGCGGGTAGGCCTCTCCACTGCTGAGCTTGTCTCGTGCTCCTGCTCATGCTTCTGCTTCTGCTCCTGCTCCTACTCCTGCTCCTACCCTACCCCTACTCCTGCTGCTCTTGTGCTGGTGCCGGCAATAGCCGTATTGGCTGCCCCGTTTTGGATAGACCTGCAGCAGAAAATACCTTTTCCAGCTCCTGGACCAGATGGCTGGCGACATCAATTGTCTCGGGGTCAGACTTCTCAAACTCCTCCTTAGCTTGTGCATACATGACAGTCAATTTGGTTCGATTTGACTCGTTCTTGAGCAAGGGTGATATCCTCTCTCGGTTGACCTTGAGTGCATTCAGCTCCCGTTCGGCGGTGCCATTACGAAAGACCTCAGTAAGATGCATCTTATCAGGATCAACGGTGGCATCGTGAACAACATTCTCTTCCACTCTGTCGTTCTCCTTTGCCGGATACTTGTGCTCCTCCCACTTGACCTTGACTGGCGAATACCAAGGCGTGAGCACCGCTTTCACCACCCCTACCACGAGGTTTTGACTGATCGGCCCATACCAGTTGGAGTCCACACTCTTCTCGCGTTGATTGACGTCCCCCTCGACCCAGATGTGATTGTATGGCACGACGACCGGTTCATCTCCACCAGGATATCCCGCCAGAGGCTGAACCCGGTCGCCCGGCACTCCAACGACTCGCTTGACCGCCAATTTGTTCGGGTTATGCGGGGCATAGAAGACGACAATCTGTCCACGTTTGACGTGCAGTGCCGGGACTTTGAAGCCCCAAATGCCTCTTTCGGGGAACATGACTTTCTGCACCAGGATAACGTCCGATGTCTGAGGAAGGTCGGGCGACGAATTGACATTGAGAAGTGGTGACATGGAGGCTCCGGTGACCCACATTGGTTCCAGTGGGAAATGTACGGCCAAGAGCGCAAGGGGAGAAGCGATGAGGAAGAATCGTTTAAACCAGCGCCATGCGTATCGAACCCGAGGTGGAATGACACCTGGCTTGTGGGCGTCTGAAGAGGGCTCCGGTTCCGGATCTTGCGGCGGAGGACGTTGTCCTTTGGCATCTCTGAGAGATGTTTGCTCCTGCCACCGAGAAGCTAACGACCTTTGCGGTTTTTGTTTCGGGTGGACATCTGTAATCGGACGCGGTGGCATGCGCATAGAGTGGGCACACCGGCGGAAAACCCGCAGGGCCAGGACGCCTCTCGACGCTGGAGGCATATCTAGAGGATCAGAACCGGATGACGTTGGATCCTCAACGATCCATTTGGTCTAACTTGCACATGACGCAGAGTCCTCTGCAACACCCTCCGAGGAGTGAGTGTGGGTAATTGTCAAGTCCCTCATCGCAGGAGGGTAATGCAAGAGAGTGCCGTAATTCCAAGCTCATGTTCGGCTCAGAGAGCAGGCAAGTTTCCCGAGGCATCAGGTCAGAGCCATGCTAGAAGCCCAAGGCATGCACGTCTATGGATGCTGAGAGATGACAATAAATTCATTCAAGATGCCAAAGTAGAGTATACATTCGTTTTGCCATGTTCCGTCAACGTGGCGGAAGTAGGAATCCAAAAATATCCATGATCGATCCACATGGGACTGAGCAGCCCTGGCACAAAGTAGACAACGCCGTCGCTATGCCATGATCTTCTCCAACGCAAACGCCTCCTCTTCCTTTATGCCCCCTTGTCTAGGTTTACAGTTCGTCACTGGTGGGAAAATGAAAATCCCAGGATCGGTCAGGAACGGGGAGTCCGAGCCAGAAGTTCCACAATCGATTCAGCTCCATGACGAGGATGGCGAAAAGCTTGAACGGCATCTGAATCCAGCTGGTGAGGACGTGCTTATACGTGCGCCAGACGAGGTCAAACTCGGACCAGAACTCCTCGGACAACGTTCTCTCGGGGAATTGTGGAGAAGCGTGATATGGGTCATCATCCAAGTCGTCGTCGACGTCGTGAAGATCGTCATGCACATCGGCATGAATGGACTTTGCCGCCTCTTGATTTAAGTCGTCTCGGCCACTAATGTCTTCCTCCGGGACGGGCAAACTGCCTTCGATCTCCAGGACACTGTAGTCTCCCGTGTTGACCGCGGTGCGAAACTTCTGGATGGCATCCAGACTGTGACTGATACGTGCCAGAGTGTTGACGAGGGCGACGAGCTCTGTCCTCCTCAAGTGTGGATTCTCTCCATTCTTGTTCTCGTCAAACTCAAACAGCACCTTGAGCGCGGCACCGTAACCGGCCGTCTGCAACTTGCCCCACAACCGGCATTTATCGCACCCGATGCAGTCCATCAACCGAGACACATTGCGGAAGCGGGCTTTGAAGTCGTCCTTGAGATCTAGCATGGCTGGGTCTTGGAACATGACCGACTCGTCAAACGTGTGTGGTGCGGCCGCGGCGCGGTCGGCCAAGGTCAGCACTTTCTGTTTGGTCTCGAAGTCTTGTTCGGGGTCTCCGGAACAGAAGGTATAAGTCTCGAGATGCTTTCTCAGCTTGGCAATGGCCCTGACCACCAACGCGTAGTTGAAATACAGGTTGGAGATCCGGTCAGGATATTTGTGCAGTCGCTCCTTGTAGCATTCCACATTGTGCACCCATTCGCCGGTGGTCTGGTTGAAATACTCCCAGCACAAGTGTGTGGATATCGACGCGTGCATTCCGCTCACGATCCGGTAGAAAGCACGTTGCTCCAGGCACTGATCATCGGGAGGATTCGAATCCTCCTGACTGTCCACGTTCGGCTTTCCCTCTTTGAAGCCGCTCCTCCAGTTCTTTGCCGCTTGTAGTCCTCCCAAGGGATTTGAGTACGGGCTCGAACGGGGGAACCGCTTCGATGGGAAGCAGTTTTCTTTATATATCGCGTCCCAGACCTGTTTCGCCCCAGGCCCTGAGTATCCGGTGAATCTCTCGGTGTTGTTGACAAGACTGACGTAGTCTCCCTTTGTCGCCGTGCCTTCGTCTTCAGGGACACAGTAATCCCGTTCATCGCATTCATCGTCCTCTTCCAGCACGCAGCTCTCGTCGACGTCCTCTCCCAATTGATACTGCAGCGGCCTCTTCTTCGGTCGTTTTCTTTGTAACTCCCGTCCCGGATGTTCTGCTCGTGCTCCCTCGAGTTTGCTCAGTTGCTCTGCCCGCCATATCGGTGGGATGTCCCTTTCATCTTCTATCGTCTCAACCGCACATGCACGGTTGCCACACATGGCATTCTCATCGCTCCAGAACGGGCACACTTTGTTGTACAGGTTTAATCTATAATATGCAAAGAAGTCGGTGTTCTGGGTCAGGTCGTCGAGCGAGGGGCAGAGGTCAGCGTTTAGTCTCTCCAGCGCCGCGTATGATGTACATGCGTCGGTAACGATGCTGTTGGGATCTATGGCGCACTGCGAGGACGCCGCGAGGCATGTTGGCCGCAGTAAGAGGTAGAATGCTAGAAAGAATTGCCCTGCGTGACGTAGATGCATGGTCGTCGCAGCAGCCGAGAAGAAGATTTGGACAGGATCAACTAAATGGAAAAGATGACATTTGCAAATTCAAGTTGTAAAGAGTGATGGTATGAGGGTGAGCGGAGGGCAAGGGAACAGGCTGGCCACATTCCCCAACTTGATAATGCGTCTGCCAAGATGCAGGGTATATTGCGAGTCAGGGGTGGAAAGACGACTGCTAATGAATAAATTAATCCTTTTTAGAGATATGAAATCGGAAGCTCTCTCTATGACCCGCCCCTGTTCTGAAGTGGCCACCTATACTAATCGCTGTATTTTTAGATTACATAACATCCCACTCCTCTGTGGCTGTGCCATCAGACCACAACTGCTGCTAACGTGATAAACTTACCAGTCGATCCTCTTTTGTGCCACAACGCCTATTGGTCGCGAGGCAGCAGCACTTCCAGGCATTCCGGAAATGGTCCGCGCGGCACGCAGCCCCTTGTGGTAGCCAAGCTTCTTGTCGAGGCTCTCAAAAGGATTAGGAGCTTCGTCCCTTTTGACGGTCCATCTGCTCGTTCCGAGCACATTGTCGAGCTCTTGTATGGGCGGGAGCTTCAAATACACCCATCCATCCTCGCGTTCTTCGGCCGGGAAGGTGGCGATGGACATGCTGCTGTCATTGGAGCACGATCCCGCACCGGCATCATTTTTCTCAAATTTCACCTCCCCATTCAATTGGAAGTTTCTCTTGTGGTAAGGACAGCTCACATAAAGCTTGCTCTCCTTGCAGTCTGGGGCAGTCACCTCACCCACCAGACCGTCCGAAAGGCCAAAGGTGCGCCGGTGAGGACACATCTGCTGACTGGCATAATACTTGCCTTTGAGCTTGAACACGGCCAGCTGTGTGTCGCCTCGGATGACGGTCTGCGACGAACCAGTCTCGACATCCTGGAATTTCTTTGCCTCCACAATCGGCTGCCACGTCAGGCTGGACCACTTGGTGCCCTTGAAGTCATCGTGAACGCTCTCTTTGGTCCAATAGGCCGGCCTCGATTGGCCTCTCTCTTCGATTCTCTCGACCGCCGGCTCCTTGGTGTCGGGTGTGTTGGCAAATTGTTCAAAGGCCTTTCGCTTTTCAGGATCGCGCAGGGCCTCGGTCCATTCGCAGAAGAAGGTGCCCACCAGATCCTCCATCTGCTTCTCCAGCTCGGCACAGATACCCAGCTTATCCTCCAGGATGACTTCGCGGAGATATTGGATGCCACCGGGCAACTGTTCCACCCATCGTGCCGTCCGTTGAAGCTTGTCGGCCGTCCGGATATAGAACATGAGATATCTGTCCAGGATGGGAATCACGTCGTCCGGAGGGACGTCCTTGGCCAGGATTTCCGAGTGCCTGGGGTTTGCCCCGCCGTTGCCGCCGACAAAAATGTTGAATCCTTTCTCGGTGGCGATGCATCCAAAGTCCTTGTTCTGTGCTTCGGCGCACTCCCGAACACATCCCGAGACGCCCCCTTTGATCTTGTGCGGCGATCGAATGGACTTGTACCTTTCTTCCAGCCGAATGGCGAGACCGACCGAATCTCCGATGCCAAATCGACACCAGGTCGTGCCGACGCATGACTTGACCGTTCGGAGAGATTTGGCATACGCATGACCCGACTCCATACCCGCGGCCGTGAGTTCGGACCAGATGTTCAGGAGATCCTGCTTCTTCGCGCCAAACATGTCGATGCGCTGGCCACCAGTGATCTTGGTGTACAGACCATATTTTTGGGCCACTTGACCGATGACGATCAACTTGTCCGGAGTGATCTCGCCTCCGGGTACTCTGGGAACAACAGAGTAGGTGCCATTCCGTTGAATGTTGCCGAGATATTTGTCGTTGGTGTCTTGCAGGCCGTGCAGTTGTTTGGATATCACGTGCTTGTTGAACATGCCCGATAGGATTGATGCCACTGCGGGTTTGCAAACCTCACACCCAAGGCTGTCGGGCTCTTTTCCGGCCTCATGCATGACCTCGGCGAAGTCCTTCAATCTCTTGACGTAGATGATGTTGTACAGATCCGCCCGGGAGTATTCGAAATGCGGGCACAAATGGTTTTTCACCTCGTTGCCCATATCTTTCATGGTTTTGTTGAAAATGGATTGCACCAGGGGCATGCACCCGCCGCACCCGGTCCCAGCCTTGGTACAAGACTTGACGTCCCCGATCGACTTGCAAGAACCATTTTTGACCACACCGACGACATCGCCCTTGGTGACGTTATGGCACGAGCAGATCTGCGTGTCATCCGGAAGGTCATCGGCGTCACCATCGCCCTCTTTCGTGGCACCGACAATGAATTGGGAGGGCGGGACGTCCAGAGGCTTGTTGTTCTTGACCATGGGTACAAGTTTGACATAGTCTTTGGTGTCGCCAATCATCATGCCGCCGAGTAAGTATTTGCCGTCAAGGGTGAACAGGTATTTCTTGTACACGGATTGAAACGGGTCTTTGTAGGTCAGCGCCTTGACGGCTGGTGGCGGGGGCCCATCGGTGAGACTCTTGACTTTATCCTGGCCAGCGGCACCACCACCCCCCCGCTTTTCCTCCCTCTTTGCATGCCTTCTGATCGGGAGATCTTTTGGCCCATCGCGGTCGGCGAAGAAGTCACCAAAGCTGGCCACTTCCACGCCTAACAGCTTGAGTTTGGTACTCAAGTCGGGTCTCTTGAACGTCCTCCGACTGTGGACTTTGGATTGGGTGAGGTTGAATGAGAGGACATCGGCTTGCTCGACCCCAGGAGCAATGAGACCAAACGTCTGATTTTCCCAGCTGGCACATTCACCAATAGCATAAATGTTGGGATCGCTCGTCCGAAGATCGTTGTCGACAGTAATGCCTCCACCTCGATCCGCGCATTTCAGACCGGCTTTCCGTGCCAGTTCGTCTCGAGCCTTAATCCCGATGGCAAACATGATGCATGCACAGTCCATCTGCTCACCGTCTTCGAACACAATGCCCTTGACACAGTTCTGCTCGTCGGTCAGGATTTTGCCGACGCGTTTGCTCAGCATGACGTCCAACCCTAGATTGCGCACGAGCTCGACAACCATGCCTCCGGCGTCGGCGTCGAGTTGTCTCGACAGGACCCACCGATTCCGCTCGATCAGCTTGACCTGTTTGAATCCCTCCAGGTCCATCATGGCCTTGGCCGCTTCGAGACCCAGGAGACCTCCGCCAACGACGCACCCTGTCGTGCCCTTGACGGTTGCAGAAAAGTCGATGAGCTTCTGTAAGTCTTCAATCGTCCGGTAGACAAAGACCCCCTCGGCATCATGGCCTGGAGTGTGCCGCGGAAGGAGGGCATCCGAGCCTGTAGCGAGGACCAGGATGTCGTAGGACACCGTGTCTCCCTTGGATGTCACAATCACCTTTTCTTGTCGCTTGATCTCGGTGACCAGTGTATTGAGGTGGTAGTTGAGCGAGTTCTCGGCGCGATCTTTGTACCACGTCTCCGGGTTCAGATATAAATTCTCTACTTTTCGATGTTGGAAGAAGCTGGTCAAGCCGACGCGGTTGTAGGCCAGGTGCGGCTCTTCACCAATGACGACGACGTCGTATTCTCTGCGCCTCGCATCGAGTTTCAACAGCTTTTCACTGGAATACATACCTGTCAGTCACATTCCTGTCTGGTACGGTAACCTCTGGTGCCAGAATGCAACCCTCGGGTGTTGTATTCAGTCTGAAACTTACATGAAGGCTATGCCGACCATTCCCAAGCCCACCACCACGACCTTCTTCCTCTCTCCTGCTGCCGCCTGGGGACTTTCTGCCCTCTCCTTTTCGTCATCCGCACCAGCAGACTTGCGGCTAATAGCCGTTCCTGGAAAGCTTGTCGACGAAGACATTTCGTCTCTTCTGATCGGCCCCCCCTCGAACACGGCTCTGTCTTCAACTTCCTGTATCTCGGTCAACGGCAAGTCATGGAAGACGAAAGGAAAGATACTAAATGGAGAAGTGTGAGGCCATCACAGTCAAAGAAAAAGAAAAGATGAGACGAATCGGAGCGTGTCCCATTAACTGACAAACCAAAACTTCTGCAGCACTGACAGACACGAGTCCGCGGAATACATGGATCATGCTGCAAGGTTTGAGCAGAAGGCTTATCAGCATTGTGTATGGCTGCGGCCATGGGCTAAGAGCGTCAATTGGGCCCCTCAGCGTCATGGACCAATGGATACAAATGTGTCACTATTGTCGTCAATCGTGGTATCACAGATGTTCTGTAGACGACCAAGGTGATCAGCTTTCTCCACGGCCGGAGCTGGACCAGGCTGATAAGCTGACTGGCTTCGCCACATAAGTGGTCAGGTAGTGGTTCAGATAAGAAGTTCTTGCCAAGGGTGCGTACAGTATTACCGCTAGTACAAAAAGAGTTGTGACCAAAAGTTTGAGGACATTTCTCCAAGGAAATGCAGCACTTTTTGCCATCTTGCCAACAACCCTGATTACCACTGGTTGCATGGCGACCAAACGCCTGCGCTATGCCAGTCCAACCATTCATGTACATCAGAAGAACATCAATTGGTCGTCATCCCAGCCCTGCTCCATCAATGCCGCACGCATGCTCTTCTCCATCGCCTCAGGACCACATAGCAGGACCAACGTATCCTTGTCCTTGACACAGTGCTCCTGCACAAGCTGTCCCGTAATTCTGCCTCGGAGGCCTTTCCAGTCGTCTGGAGGCTTGGTCAGAGTGTGCAGAATCTTGCATCTCCCTGGATTGGCCTCGGCCAACGCATCGAGTTGTTCTTTGCATAGAATGTCTTCCAACAGTCGGTTCCCGTCTAGAATGGTGCACTTGGTGGGATCTTCCGGATTTTGCATCACGGCTCGGAAGACCTGGTAGATGGGTGTAATACCGCTTCCCCCACATATCATGACGAAAGACCTGACGAACCTCTCCTGGCCTTGAATCAAGCATCGGCCGTTTCCGAGGTATTCAAACTTACCAATAGGTCCTTTCATCTCGATGAAGTGGCCGATTGGCAAGGCATCCATGGCCTGCGACATCTTCCCCCCTTTGCTCTCATTCGTGGCAAAATATATCTTGACGAGCATGTCCATGAATCCCCGGTCATTTGTTTCTGAAATAGGAGTATAACTCCGAATTATGGCCTCTCTGGTCGCCGGATCTCGAAGCCTGGCCATCAAATGTTGGCCCACCGGGAGTCCCAGCCGTTGCTCTGAGTGTTCGAGTTGATACGTGAAGATTCGAGTATCCCAAGAGACCATCTTCTTACTGTGTAGCACCGCTTTCTTCCATGCCTTGGAATGCAAAAACGTCTCGCGTGGTGGTTGTTCTTGTTGGGGAACCGATGCGTCTCCCTCAGCGTCCCCTGCGCTTAGCGCAGTTTTAGCGGCGTCATCCAAAGAACCGACGTGGTATTTCGGCATCATCGCCTTAGCCGTCTCACTGTGGATGGCCACGAACTCGTCTGTGATGTCCAGGCCAGCTGCGGAGATGATGCTTTGTGCACCACCTGGGTGTGCATTCAAAAACGAGGTGCCATCATACACTTCTCCTTGGACGACAAACCATGGCTGTTCAGCCGTATCATGCTTTCGCAACTCGTCCATGGTAATCGGATTCTTCAAGCCTTCCTTGATCATGGAGATCTCCTTGGCCGGCTCCTCTGGGTGTGGCAAGACTGCTTGCTTGTCTTCTCCGATCTTCTCTCCCCAAAAGCCATTGGCAAGATCGCCGCCGGCTTTCTTGACCTTCTCCATCCAGCCTCCAGGCAGGAGGGCAGGCTGCGTCGGATGTTCAAACCGGAGATGATCATCCTCCAACGTGATGGTGACCCGAAACCAGGGATTGTTCATCATGCCCAGCACCGACCAGTACATGTCTCGTGGCTGAACGTTCATACTTTCGTCCATTGCTCGGACAACCATGTCGGTCGCGGCGACAAGGTCTTTCTTGGCAAGGTCAATGGACCAAAAACACCAGCAGAAGCATGTCTCACGCCAGGACATATCTAATCGACCGCCAAACAGGTCTTTCTCAATTTGCCGGTATCGATCTTCGGGGTAGTCGACGTCCGCGAGTCTCCACGTTCGGCCTTTGTCCAGAGAGATCTCGACACGGGTGATGCGTCGTCCGCCGCCGCTGTAAGCATATCCTCTGGCCCGGTACGTGTCGGTATTGTCTGTGAGGGACCATCGCTCCTCGTGTTGAGGGTAACAAATGGCTGAATTGGTGCTGAGGTCATATATGGCATATCGATCGTCCATCCACCACTGTGGATTGTTGGCCGACTCTTCTGGCGACACCATCGTCGGCAACACTCGATTGTCGTAGACGTGATACCAGTTGTCGCTGGGAGTGTCCGTCACGATCAGCTTCTTCAACCACTTGACAGAGCGGCCACCGATTTGCCCGGGAATGACAGCCCGCAACGGTTTGCCATGGTCGGGTCTCAAAGCCTCGCCATTCATCTTGTACGCAAGCATAATGCCGCGATTGGGATCCATCACCCAATTCAGCTTGACCGATGTTCCATAAAAGCCATTCGGGAGTTTGTCCGCACCTTCCATACAGACGTACTTTGCTTTTCGTTTCGGCTTTGCTCTTTTGATCACATCCAACATGACCACACCGGTGAAGAGTGCCGTCGAAAGTCCTGCGGCTCCCCAGGAGAACCCCTTGCTTTTTCGAACCATGTTTTGTTCCTTCCGCCTGTTTCCCGCACAGACCAGCGTGATCGGATATGTCACTTGTTCATGCTCGGTCATGAGTTGCTTTAACGTCATCGTGAGGGGATGCTCAACAAGGCCTTCCACGGAAAACTCCCAATTCGGGATATCTTCTTCCTGGACCTGCGGGACCGCACCATGATTGCGGACGTAAAACAGCTCGGGGCTCGTCAAGAAGCCTTCATTGAAAAGCTCCGTGAGCGGGGCTTCAACATTAAATGGATGTACTCCCGTCAGCCGGATCAATCTTGGGTCTCGGGCGACGTGGTTGTCGGGAGTCTTCAGGTCAACATCTAGAACCTGGATTGGGGCTCTCGTCGGCGGTGGAAGCGGAATCTCATGGCCGCCCTCTTCCGTCGATCGATCCGAGACATTGTCATCTGTGGCCGGGGGGGTGGGAGGCTGCACCTCTTGAGACTTCTTGTGGACCATCCCTTCTTCGATCCCTTCGGGTAGCCTTTGTGCCTCTCTATTGATATCCTCCATGACCGACAATTAAACATCAACCAAGACGCGTGAGCAGAAAGTCTATCACTGACATGAGAGATAACGAAGTCGAAAGAATCGGCCAAAAATACAGAGAGAATAGCAGAAGAGAGAATGGCGGCACAGTACCGCACTTACAGTGAAGGACGAAATAGCTTCCACCATGGAAGTGATGACGCCACATTATTTGCAAATTGTTTCCAGCCGTAACGGCTAGACGTCAGGGCCTGTAAAGATCGAGGCATCTTCTTATGAAGGTCCGCGGGAATGCACCACAGCGTCCGTGGTGAGAGCGAGGAAATATTGCACTTTGGCTTATCTCTGTGCCTTGCCCGTTTCGTCTAGCTTCGTATCACTGTAATAATCCGATACAAGTCTCAGCGAGAGAGGCCAGCCTGTCCTAGCAATCACTAAGCGAGTAAAAGAGAGACCTCATGCATAGGACAACAACGTGATTTCGTCAACGGCGCCATGTCATTGAATTCTGGGGTCTGAAGGTCGAGACTGCTCCATTGTTGGTTCTGTTGACCTCATTGGTCAGAGTTTGGTTTCGGCTGAATTTATTTGTTGTGTTTGGGGTTCGCCTGCTCGATTTGAGGCACGACAAGACTTTAATTGAATAGCCATATACTCTGTTGATTGTACAAATCTAATTACCTGTCTGGCAGATTCTGTCTGCAAATTATCGACTTGGTCACGTGACAGACTTGGCGCACCCATTGCCGATATTTTGGCGAGATTGGAAACTTTTCCACTCCAGCCACTCTCCCGATTGAACCAGGTGAGACAGACGGGCCAACATGCCTCAAAACGAATATATCGAGCGGTGGCAGAAGCAGCATGGCAAACGCTTTGACCATGACGAACGAGTTCGAAAACGAGAGGCAAGGGAGGGACATGCGCAGTCGCAGAGCGCCCAAAATCTCCGTGGCCTTAGAGCGAAATTGCACCAAAAGAAACGGCATGCGGAAAAGATACAGATGAAGAAAGCCATCAAGGCCCAAGAAGAGCGAGACGTAAAATCGGCGGCACCGACAGAGCCGTCTTCGACACCGCTGCCCAACTATTTGCTCGACCGGTCCCAAGCCAACCATGCAAAAGCTTTGTCGAGTGCGATCAAGAACAAGCGGGCGGAGAAGGCTGCCAAGTTTTCGGTGCCGCTACCAAAAGTGAAGGGAATCAGCGAGGAGGAAATGTTCAAAGTCGTCAAGACCGGCAAGAAGACAGCCAAAAAGAGCTGGAAGAGAGTGATTACACAACCAACATTTGTGGGACCCGATTTCACAAGAAGGCCTGTCAAGTACGAGCGATTTATCCGGCCGATGGGGTTGAGGTACAAAAAGGCGAACGTCACTCATCCGGAGCTGGCGGTCACGGTTCAGTTACCTATTATCAGCGTCAAAAAGAACCCACAAAATCCGCTCTACACGCAGCTGGGTGTATTGACCAAGGTGGGTTCCGACCGACCTATTCATTTGCGTCCCTTCTCATCCTCTACTTTCCTAACTCGAACCAGGGCACTGTCATCGAAGTCAATGTATCAGAGCTCGGACTGGTCACCACGGGTGGCAAGGTCGTGTGGGGCAAATACGCTCAGGTCACCAACGACCCCAGCAGGGATGGCTGTCTGAATGCGTGAGCGATGACTCTTGTACGATGCGAAGCTCTCCTGACCGTGATTAGGGTGTTACTGGTATGAAGAACACTGCACGAAGATGCCGAAGATGATTATTCTCACACATCTACGCCAATGACGACAACGTTCATACTCGAGTTCATTTCAGGCCACCATCAAAGCATGACATGGCTAGATCTCGATTCGCCCATCTTGGCCGGAGGAAGAAGTGGACACTGACGGATCCAGCCAGCCTCGATTCGAAAAGTGTTCACGACGATTGCGCCTTTGAGTCGACCCAACTGTTTTGTCATGCCAAACGTGGGCATGGTGAGAAGTGTAAAGGGCGCTCCATCATCATAGTTGCTCAGCAAAAATGCCATGTTCCGAGTAGCCCATGGCTTTGACGGCGATCTTCGCACTTTGCAGCACTCGGGCCTTTAAGCTAAGATTTTGACCGGGCCTCTCGACTATGCAGACGCGGAGATTAGCAGTGGGTATCATCAAGCAGGCTCTATCGACTGCGCATCCGGACCACACGGAGCCACTTACCGACGTTGGTAATCTTGGCCATTACGCCATACGTGGCCTTGAAGTCGTAGGGCTTCAACGCTCTCCAGATCTGAAGGACAGTATTTGGTGATAATGGAATGAAGTTTGGAATGCTCCACAAAAACTGATACGAAATCGTGTCTGGACGCTTTCCAGGGTCCGGATTCTGGCCAGATGCCACCACGAAGATTGTATCGGCCACGAACAGAGTGGGCAGGACGGTATTGGGAGGAGCCGAATGAAGCACCATGCTCCCGGGGAAGTGGCCGCCGCAGATGACGGCCGTCAGACCGGGCAAGAGTTCAGTCGTTTGTTCCGTCAAGAGCTTGAGGTTTGCGGTGGGTGAATCCTTGCGGTTGGCCCACACTGAGTCGATTTCTGTCATGTATACAGGGCATTTGAAAGTCGCAGACCAGTCTGCCCACGTCCTACCCAGAGTGAGATTTAGCAGACCGAAAACAAGGTGACTTGCAATGGGCCGGCCATAGACTCACGTGTAAAAGTGAGGATGAGATATGATGATGAACTTCAACCCACCAAGTTCGGAGATCTAACGGGGCGCTCAGTAAAGGGCACGCTGGTCCACGAAGACGGACAGACCTTTTTTACCGTCTCTTCGTCCAGATACGCGACCAGATCCCACAGCACATTTCCATGCGGCGTCTGAATCAGACATGCCCGCTGCCCGATCCCAAACTAATTGGAGAGTTGGTCAGAACTCACCGACACAGGAGAGCTCGCCAATGGTCAAGAATGTGACCTCACAGGCGTACCTTGGGCTCGGTGAATATTTCAATGACCTTGTCGTCATACTTGACCTGCTCAAACACGTTCCTGTAGCCTTTGGCGTCCGTTTTGAGCTTGCCGAGTGTCGTGAACGATTGTCCCGGAGGGGGGATGAACTGGCGAGGATCCTGCGTGGCGTCCAGTTACTTAAATTCGTATCTTTGGAGAAGCACTCTGCTTGGTTCGCGCCGTAACGGGGAAGAAATGTGTGCCTACTTCGCAAATCCTGCATTCGTCCTTGCCAGAGCCTTCTTCGACTTCGTACTGTGCTCCACACGCCGTGCTAAATGAGCCAGTTGGCGGTTAGTTAGCAGGTGGACTTTGGGGACTTCACAACCCAGCAAACGCTGCGGGCCAGTTACGATTTTGTGCCTGTCGGTAAAACAAGCCCTCTTGTGCCAGAATATTGCCAAACCCTACCAGATCAAGAGGTTGTCAGAGGTTGACAACAAGGGCTTCGCCATCATAATTGTCTCCGGAAATCGACGGCTGATGTATGTGATGACTCGACGACTTACAGTCTGGCCGGAACAAGTGGGATTCTCAGCCGTGGAATATTGAGCAATTATTGGAATCAAATAGGCGCCTATGTCCTCCGCCCAAGCAGAAGAATAAAAAAGTGGCAGCGTGAATACAGAGGGAAGCGGATATCAGCGTCCCTTCAACAGTGAGGAGTGTTCTTGGCGAGATGTGCCCACTTTGTCATTGCAGGGATCTGACGCTTGTCTTTTTCACGTGTCCTCCTGTGGGGGAGTCCGCAGTCAGCGGCATGCCAACATATGAATTTGCCGTCCCTGTTCTGATTCTTTGATAGAGCATCGAATCTCATTGCCCGTCATGGGCTCTTCTCCCTTGCCCGCGAGCTTGCAGAGCAAGCTTCAGAAACATCGATCGGCGTATAGATTTGGAGACTTCCAGTCGAATTTCAACATGTCGGTGCCTGCACTTTTTTTATCTCAGGCGCGGTCATACTGATCCTCTGTACGCAGTCTTCGAAACATCATCTTTGCGTTATTCATCCTCCGCATCACTCGAAAGTCATTCTACTTCCTCCGTGGCCATGGCGTGCTCGGATCGCTCGTGTTGTTATACCGCACCCTGTACAAGCGGGTGTACAAATTGATTCTCTCTGCCCCCGGGGTCCGGTCACAGGTGGACAAGCAGCTGGCATCGGCCGAAAAAGAGCTGGAAGACAAGCTCGTGGCCAGCGGCCCTGGCGTGACTCGTTATGTGACCTTGCCGAAAGAGCCGTGGACGAAGGAGCAGCTGCACTCCGAGCTGGAGATCCTCCGGGGCATGAAGCGAACGCGGTGGGAGGAAGGCAAAGTCAGCGGAGCCGTCTACCACGGTGGCGACGAACTCCTCAACATCCAGGCCGACGCGATGAAGTTGTTCTCCGTCTCCAATCCCATCCACGCGGACGTGTTCCCGGCCGTCCGGAAGATGGAAGCTGAAGTGGTCGCGATGGTCCTCGCCTTGTTCCATGCGCCCGAGTCCGGGGCCGGGGCGACGACGTCGGGGGGGACCGAGTCCATTCTGATGGCTTGCCTGAGCGCGAGGCAAAAGGGGTATGCTGAACGAGGAATCACCGAGCCCGAGATGATCATTCCGGTGACGGCGCATGCCGCTTTCCACAAAGCCGCCGACTATTTCAAGATCAAACTGCACCTGGTCGCTTGCCCAGCACCGGCATACACCGTCGACGTCTCTCGGGTCCGGCGGTTGATAAATCCCAACACGGTGCTCTTGGTCGGCTCTGCGCCTAATTATCCCCACGGCATCGTGGACAACATCCCGGCGCTTTCCAAACTGGCCGTGCAATACAAAATCCCACTCCACGTGGACTGCTGCTTGGGATCTTTCCTCATGCCATGCTTGTCCAAAGCCGGCTTTGAATCGCCTTGGGCCGAGGAGGGCGGATTCGACTTTAAACTTGCGGGAGTGACGAGCATCAGCGTCGATACCCACAAATACGGTTTCGCGCCCAAGGGCAACAGCGTGATTCTCTACCGGACGAAGAAGTTACGACAGTACCAGTACTTCACCTGTCCCGAGTGGACGGGTGGCGTGTACGGTTCGCCGAGCGTGGCGGGAAGTCGACCGGGCGCTCTGATTGCCGGAACGTGGGCAAGCATCATGAGTGTGGGCGAGAAAGGCTATGTCGATGCCACCCACAAGATCGTGACGACGAGGATGACGATCCAGAATGCGATCAAGCAGCATCCCGTGTTGAAAGAGGCATTCGCCGTCATGGGTGAGCCCATGGTCAGCGTCGTTGCGTTCGAGGCCGTCGACCCCACGATCGACATCTACGACCTCGCCGACGCCATGTCGAAGAGGGGATGGAGCCTCAACAGCTTGCAGTCCCCGCCGGGCGTCCATATCGCGGTGACGCTCCCCATCACCCAGCCTGGCGTGGTCGATGGTTTGATTGACGACCTCGTCGCCGTCATCCAGGAGGAGAAGGAAAAGGTGGCGGAAAGGAGCAAAGCCGGTGGCAGTTTGGAGAAGAGCCACAAAGGCCACACTGCGCAGCTGTACGGCGTGGCTGGCAGTCTGCCGGACAAGAGTATCGTGGAGCGGCTGGTTGTTGCCTATCTTGACACTCTGTACAAGGCGTGACCGGCGAACGGTCGCTCGATCTGATCCAGGCTCAACGGGCCTCCTTGTCCAAGATGGTGTCCGAGCGGGTGCTGCCAAGAGAGGGATCTTTTACACTACTATCGGTTGTTTTGAAGAACGGTAAGATTTGACCTTTGTTGAGCCAGTAACGCTGCAGGTCTTCCAAGTTAGAGAGATTTCTTCGCCGGAGGAGCAGCAAGCTCCACATCGACATGCGGTGTATAATGATGATTTCTGACGCCGTCTGTCTGTCCGGCGTGCCATTCAGGATCTGTTGGGATGTGGTCGGTAGTCCCTTGTCGGCCCCAGTCCGAAGGCCAACAAATGAAGGAACGAAAGATCTGTTCCAATGGTATTGGTTCCCACGGATTCATGGCAATCATCGGGGGCTGTTCTTGATAGACTGAACTGAATGGGCCGGCCCATGCGTCATATATAGTACAACAGCATTCTCCTTCTCACGTACCGTTCAGCTCAGGTGCTCTTGCCAGCATCTTTTCCATTGTCTAGCAAGTCCAGGCGTCAGAAGAGCTTCTTGAGCACCTTCTCGAACCGCGGCCAGTCCCCGGTGAAGGAAAACGATGGGATCTTGCGCCGGGGCGGGTCGGGCGATTAGGATCTCGTCCATCAACTGGGTGGCACCCGTCTTGAGTGGTTCGCATCTCGATGCCTCAGCGGCCACCACGGCCGTCCACGCGAAATGCTCGTATTTTTCGGGGCCCAGGTCTTCTTAGCGCGTCGAGCGATGAGATCGAGCAATCTCTTGATCAGAACACTGTTTTGTGGCGAAAGCGGTATGTGAATGTGCGCATATGATAGAGCATGACGAGCGATTCCGTGACGTTCTTGGAGACGGCCAAGTATGGTTGACCCTTTCATTTTTTCGATGCGAGCTCCTTGAGCCTCTGTACCGCGGTGGATTGGTCGAGGATGTCAATCACTTCGCTGCTGAGGTGTTGATGCAAGCTGAGTTCACGAAAGCCTTCCGGCAGCCTCACAATCCTCATTAGTCTGGTAGAAAAGGGTGGCCTGGGGACCACAGATTTGCCCCGACTTCCTCTCCTCCGACGGGGGCAGTGGCGAGAACGCTTCGTGCTCGAGGTCATCGCCCGCCATGCTGGCCATGGGACTGGCGCTGACATTATTTGGCTCAACGACGGTGAGATATTCAACCACTCACAAATCCAACAGCACACGTGCAAGCCGGACCCAGATTGTCCTGGCCGCCAGTAATAATTACCTTTCGTTTCATGGCGTTCAAATGCACCATTCTCTCTGCAAGTGTCCCTTATTTCACCTCGAGACTGAACCAGCAAAGGGGCCTAGACATCTCAGAGTCAGCCTACCGCGCCTTCAGTGAGTACCATCGTCGTGATGATTGCGGGGTCTTCTGCGCAAGTGTTGGGATGCATCAGCCTGTCCGTAATCGTGCCATGGCCCGGCCACGATGGACGGCAATTTCAGACGTCAATTCACATCGGCCACAAATAGTCGTCTGCTGGTGAGGTCGGAGAAGGCAACCAGGGCCTCCAACACGTCAGTGTGTTGCATACCAAATTGAAGCATCGACATATAGAGACTGGTCCCGACAAGCTGTGGGTCGTCCTCGGGACCATATAATAGACGACTGCAATGAGGCATCTTCACCGCAAGACCCAACAGCAGGAAAGGTGCACGTCCGAAATTCAATCGCCTTTGGGACACAACCGAGATTCTCAATGGAAAGGAATTGAATGGATCTGTGCGAGAATTCCCTATTGTGCTGGTCGGGGCCACGACGGCCAATGTAACAGCCTTGGTCTCTGAGCATGACTTCGGGCGCTGCTCATTTCGGTCGGTATGGTGAGACAATGGTCGAGCAGCGGTGTTGGAACGCTTTTGATAGAGAATACCAACGCAGGAAGTGTCAAGGCAAGGAGAGGAGAGGTCCTGGTCTGGTATCATGAAGAAACTGAACCTCGTCCAAGAAAGGCGGTCAGAGAGTTTGGAATGTAACCTGATGTGGCGTACCTGAGCCTACACCTCAGATGACGTTTTGGATGATCCTTGCAAGCACCTGCATGCTGCTAACTCTTGAGCAGTTTACGAATAATACTCGGAAAGCAGCATCGATTATCTTTGGCATGTTAACCAGGCCATCAACTGACAGCGCCATACCAGACACCTGACATTTTACTACACGTGACGTGACCACGAGTCCGGCAGAAGCGATGGACTATTCGATAGATGGCCCTCTGAGTGAGAACTTGGCCGCTGTATGGGAAGAGGGAAGGACATGTGGTGAACAAGAGTCTAGTTCTCGGCGGCGGTAACGCCTACAAGATCGATCCGCTCACACTCATATTCTGGCAGTCAGGCTGAGCTTGACGTCAAGGTTGGTAAAATACATATACTAAGTCCCAGATCGATACGCCTTGACCTATACGCCTCCCAGCAGCGATCCGCTAGGAAAAGTCCCTCCCCTCCAAAACGACGGGCGCAACGAGGGTCCAGCTATATATGGCATAGCACACCCAGGCGCTAGCGATTTTGATCCAGCTGGCCCAGTATGTTCGTCCCACGGGTGTGAAGTCACTCTCATTCTCCGGGTCCATCTTTTGGGTCAACAAGGTCGCGACCCAACAGGTTGCCAGCAGGAAGATGATATGGAACAAGCTGTAATTGTACTGCGTGCCATGGCGCTCGTCGTCCTTGAGATTCAATTTCTTATCATCATCGTCGTCGTCGTCGTCGTCGTCATCGTCCAGGGCCGAGGCAGGGAGGGCGCCACTTTCAACAGCGGCCCGCATGATTTCGCGACGAGATGCTGGCTGTTGCGTCACCAGGCCATGCTCGTACTCTTCCTGAGATAGTTGTGCATACGCATTCTTATGGCCCGCATCGGTCCCGATGGCAAATCCTTGTGTGGCCGCTCGAGTGGTGGTATATGCAATCGTCAGCATCGTGACGATGGCGCCCAGAATCACCGTGGTGGTCCGGGCGCCACGGGCACGCACGAGGGGGTTGCAGTGATTGTCGTCGGGTTCCATGCAGACGGCCGAGAAGGTCAAATATGTGCAATAAACGGCAACCATGGCCGACTGAGCCAATCCGGCTTTGGGATTGGCATCCTGGATGACGGGTTGAATGCTGAGGATGGTGATGATAAAGGTCAAGACGAGGTTGATGGTGATGGCCGCGATGTTCATACTGCAACCGCTGCTGGCAAAGAAGATGTACATGACAATCGTCATGCCGATGGCGCCCAGATACATGCCGAGGCTCGAGCCCATCAACAAGACCTGCCACAGTCGGTAATGGGCCCCATCTCCATCGTCGATCTTATCCTGGCACAGCTCAGCCCAGCTGTGGGCCAAGTCGACGAGGAGTACCAGGCCGAGGAGGACGAAGAGGATCGCTCCGAAGTAGGCGAAATAGTTGCCCCACACCAGGAAGAAGCCCTCGGGAATGAGGAAACTGAGGACGATGAAGACGAGCCAGATGATAATCTTAGGTCCCCAGTAGCCGTTTTGTAACGCTGCCCGACCGTCTTTTGTGCTCCGGACACCGATCAGCAGGAAAGCGAGGATCAAATGAAAGAGGCCGAGGGCGAAGTTGATCCGTTGAACGGCAAAGTAGCCGTAGCATTGGCTGTCGCCGCATTTGAAGTGCATGTAATCCAGCGTCAAGTGTTCAAGTTTTCGCACCGCCCAGGGAGTCAGCATGACCCAGGACAGTATACTGTTGACCAGCAGAATCAGAGCGTAACTGATTCGTGTCGCCATCGAACTTTTGAACTTGCCGCACGAATTGCACAGCGCCGAACAGGTCGCAGCGCCCTTTGATGAACAGTCAGCCATATGCCACGGCAGACCAAGAAGCAGAGATCATACGCAGCACGAGGCCACCACCGACCACACCGTGGCTGCGCTCGGGAGAGCGAGCAAAGGCAGCGAGAGTAAGCCGCCCATGGTGAAATGAACTCAGCAATTACTCGACACTCGAGAGGAAGATAACGTAGCAAGTCCCTTGTTGGTCAGAGACCACTTCAGTCATGGACATACAAGCGAGAGTTTGGCAGGCGGAGAGAATGCAGGCACTCTATAGTTAGCACCGCCACCGGCACCCCCGGCTTAGTTGCCCTATCAGCGACCTCTCTTGCTCTGACCGGAACGAATCATCCGACATTTCTTCGCTATGGCGAATTCCGATGTTATCATTTCGGACAGCTAAACTTCGAGATTGCGTCGTCCTCGCAGCTCAACTGGCGTCCATCGCTGCACAACTTCCCGTTGACGAGATGGATTGACCACCTCTTTCCTCCCTCGGACTCTACGTTTTGTTTCCTCCTGCTCGCGCCACTCCGCCATCATGATAGCCACCAATGACCTGAAGCGCGTCCGACTGGTCTCGGTAGCCGCTGCTACTATCATCTCCATCGCCTGCGGTATCAACCCATTCTCGTTGATCCTGTGTCACCAGAACGAATCTCCATAGAATACGCAAGATATATTCTGACTCGGGCTGCGTTAGGGACCAACTATGTGTACAGCGCGTGGGGACCACAGTTTGCTCAAGAACTGAAATTGTCATCGACTCAGAGCAATCTTATTGTACATGTCCATGGGGAGCGGGAAAGAGGGTGTGCTGATCATCACATAGGGAACATGCGCCAATCTAGGCATGTATGCTTCCGGAATACCGACGGGAATGATGGTGGACGTCAAAGGCCCGAGATGGGGCGTTGCACTGGGGACGGTCTTCTTTGCAGCGGGATACTATCCGATTGCCAAAGGTATGCACCACCAGGTTCGCCGTGGTCACCAAGCTGAGACCCGATGGCAGCATACCAGGCGGGACCAGGCGCCTACAGTGTCCCCGTCTTGTGCCTCTTCTCCTTCTTCACCGGTGCTGGAAGTTCATCTGCCTTCTCGGCGGCCATCAAAGCTGGTACGTGGTCAGTCCTTGTGGATGCCGTGCTCTCTGACTGGTCCAGCGGCCTTGAACTTTCCCGAGTCGCGCGGCACCGCCACAGCGTTTCCCTTGGCCGCCTTCGGCCTCAGCGCGTTTTTCTTCGCAACCGTCGCGCTCGCCTTCCCGCACAGCACGTACAACTTTCTCTTACTGCTTGCCACTGGCACCGTGGTGTTGCCGGTGTTGTCGTTCTTCTTTCTCCGGGTGGTGCCTCCCCGCTCGTACCACCACCTGCCTCGGCATGAACCGCAGGTGTTGCACCGGACCAAGTCGTCCAGCAGTCGAGATGGACGATTTTCAGACGAACCAGGTGCGCACCATCACGTCCATAAGAGCCCAGCATCGAGCTCCGAGCCGCGGCACACAGAAACGGGGCCGGAGGATGAGAACTCCTCTTTACTCTCCAACCCGTCTGTGGAAGGGGAAGATATGGAAACTTCCAAGCATGTGGTTGAATCTGACAGGAATTATGAGGCGCCCCATTTAGATATTAGGGGGTTTGCCTTGTTACCACATCTTGAGTTCTGGCAGTTGTTTTGCATGCTGGGGCTCATGACGGGCATTGGCCTGATGACGATCAAGTATGACTTCAACGTCCACCGAGTTGACCTGCTGACCTTTGGTAGCAATATTGGCAATGACGCACAAGCGCTGTGGCGGCATTACGACGACTCCACAGACCCGGCATTCATCGAAAAACGCCAGACCATGCATGTGTCCATTCTTTCCTTTTGCAGTTTTGTGGGGCGACTGTCGAGTGGCATCGGATCTGACCTTCTCGTCTCGAAACTCTCCCGGAGCCGATTCTGGTGCCTGTTCGTGTCCGCTCTCATTTTCTGTGCCGCCCAAGTGGTCGCGATCGTGCTCGAGAACCCTCATTTCCTCTTTTTGGTCTCTGGTCTGACGGGCCTGGCATATGGCATTCTTTTTGGTGTCTATCCCAGTTTGGTGGCGCACTGCTTTGGCGTGCATGGACTGTCACAGAACTGGGGCACCATGACCCTCGCGCCGGTCATCAGCGGGAACGTGTTTAACCTCGTCTACGGACGAGTCTACGACCGTCACAGTGTCGTGGATGAGGATGGCGCCCGAGAATGCCTCCTGGGCCGCCAGTGTTATACATCGGCGTATTGGGTCACGTTTGGCGCGGCTGTCGGCGCCGTTGGACTCTGTCTTTGGAGCATCTGGCATGAAAATGAGGTTCACAAGAAGGATGAGAAGTCACGCCTATGCTCGGATCACGAGAGAACGGCTTGACAGGCCCAGGTTTGACCAAGTTTGAGGCAGGATACGCATCAACAATAGACTAGATAGGGATATGTCGTTCAAACTGCTTGCGACGCCAAAACACATTCGGACTCCACAAGGCGCCTCTAGAGTACCAGCAGCAGTGGCCAATGCTGTCCTGCATCGCCCTAACGGAGTAGACCAGGTTTGACCATCCTCTGTCTGGTCTTCATCCTTCGACTCCTGCTACCATGCCAACCATCCATCGTCGGGATCTCTGCCGGCAAACAGTCCCAAAAGACCACCGCGCACTTTGTTCTTCACCACGTCCCATCCACCCTCTCCATTCCGCTCCCTCATGTATCCACTCAGATCAGGGTTCAAGTGCTCCTTCGGCACGCGCACCTCCTCGTGGTACCGTCCGCCAAAGTATCGCACTCCCGAGTCAGTGTCAGGCTCGGCCCCCACGCGTTCGCCCTCGACCCGGCGGTCGATGCGCACACCTTGTCTCGAATGCACGCTGACATCGTGGTCAAAGAAGTTAAAGGGCGAGAAAATCACCGACGAGGCCGACGTGTGCATGAGCGTGTTCGGGATGTCCTGCGCATTCGGGACGTGGTGCCCTCCGAGGTTGAAGTACACGACAATATCCTCGTCCACGATGGTCTCACCGTCGACCATGAGCTCGAAATCGACGAGCGGATCCAGCGGTTCGAGGTAATTCATGTGGTGCGCCGAAGCCGGCTCGGTGTCGTGATGTCTCAAGATCCAAAGGTCCGACGACGACCACGCCGCGGATTTCCCGAGGGTCGTGCTGTTCAAGATAGCCAGATGAGGCGGGGTGCCGATTCCCGTGCCCGGAAGGATCCTATATGCACGCTTCTCTCCCCATTTGTTGGTCTCGTTGCTTTGGATCAAGTACATTTGTGCGCTGTTCTTGGGCCAGTCCATTCCCGTCTCATGGGTGACAGTATGATGGGTGAGATGCATTGTGTTGCGCGCGCCAGCGACCTCGGGCTTGTCCCAGGCATATGTCTTGGTCAACGGTTCCACAGAAGTACGAATCAGAGTGTTATCAGCGCCCGCCACGTCGAGATCGGCACGGAAGGACACGACGTGATCGTGCAGGGAAGTCAAAACCGCGTCGTGAATTCGGTAACCATATTCATTACTTCTCTCCTTGAGATCCGAGACATCATCGAGGTCTGAGGCCTTGGCCTCGGGGTGAAAAGCACCAAAGATGAAGCCACTGGCCCGTAGCTTTACCTCGACACTTCCGTCAAGGTAGAATATGTAATCAATCTTATCCATCAGTGTTGATTCTTCGACCCGACCAGGCACTTACCGTATAGTCATAGTTGCCAACGGTGCTCACGCTGCGGACGACCAGGTAAGTATTTCTGGAGACAGTGACGCTGGTCGCGGAGGTATGTCTTTGCAGTGGCGCGTCCGACGTATACTCGAACACGCAGATGGCGTTTTTGTTGGTGAAAGTATGCTCGCCTCGTCGATAGGAGAAGTCGAGATAGTCCGCATAGGCGGGACAGTCGTGACCAGGCACCAAGCTAAACATGGTCACGCCCATCCCGAAGAACGAATCCAGGAATTCCAGGCCGGACTGGAGGGGCTCTGAACCTGCGTAGTGTGCGAGGGCTTCTTGCAGCCCGAGATGGTAGATTATGCGTTCGTTGTTGAAACGTATGTCAAATAGAGAAAGAGCGGTAGATTGTGATGTCATCAAGTAAAAGGTGAAGCCCATCCATGAGATGTACTTCTGCTCGCGGTCCAGCGAGTAGCGGCCACCGTGAGGTTGGATCGACAAGGGCGCCGGCTTGGAGCGTTCACTGACGGTGGAGCCGAAATCCTCTGTATCCGTCCATGGCCCATTCAGATTGAGGCGCAATTTCTGAAAGTCAGAGGATGACCACGCCTGGCGAAAGGCGGAGATGTTGGGATAGATAATGTCGTTATAATACCATTCGGACGTCTCCCACCTCGACGGGTCAGGACTGGGCGTCTCCAACTTGACGTAGAGCCCCTGAGGAAGCAACGATCTCCCATCGGACGGGATACCAGCTCGGAAGAACTCCAGCCAATGAACGATACGGCCATTCTCAATCAGAGCAGGACGAGAGCCAACGACGAGGGCGCCAGGGTCTGCAGGGTCTTTGCGGTTTACCGTGGCACCCAACAGATCCTGGGTGATGTCGGCAACGTCCTCGCCAATATTCAACGCCCAGTCGAGCAACTCAAAGACGTCGGAGACGGGACTGTGAACGTAATTGCGTCCTGAGTTGTGGCAATACTCCAAGGGGAGGATTTGGGTATCATTGCTGGTCGGCAGCGGCCCAACCATGTAATTCACCAAGTAAGCATCATCATCACTGCTCTCCAGAGTTTGGACTTGAGCCCAGCGGTCTGGGGTGCGTCCATGATTGTCAAGGTAATCAAGGACGTCCGACTTGTTGGGCCGCAACACCTCAATGGGTCCAATGACCGCCAGCGGCTTACCAGACCGGGTCTGTTCTTTGAGGAACGGGAGCCCATGAGGACTTTCACGGAGGAAATGGTAAACCTGAGCCGCCTCCACAGCGTCGAGCTCGACCCACACGTTGGGTTGCGGCGCTTTGAAGGGGCGATGTTTCGAGGATGAGGTTGAATGTGGCTGCTGCCTATTTGAGTTATAGTGGGGCACAGACAGGAGATAAGCGAGGCTGGCGAAGACGGCGATCGCGGAAAGAGACAACAGCCCCAAGGGCTTCTTGTTCCATGCTTGCATTGTCACATGCCCTTCTCACGACAGTGCGAGAGAAGGAGAGTATGAGACGTTTGTGGTGGACCTTTGGCAGTAACGCACTTGGGCATCCCGCAAGGACATCTGGCCCTCGAGTGGGAGATGGTCACGATGATGGGCGGAGATGGCAGCTCTTGCATAACGGCTTCAATGCACCCCACCTCACGATTGGCCCGGATCACCAGCCGTGCCACAAGGCTTCAGTCGACTTGATAACAGCCGTGGGGGATTGATTCGGTGTGGTCACAGCGAGACTGTCTGACCGCCACTGACCGCCACTGGGATGGACCAGTGTCCCCCTATGCGGGGTTTACCACCGTTTTGTTGTCGTTGTTGATCTTCTCCTCCTCCTCCAACGGTTCGTGTGTAAATTTGGTGTCGTTGAGGTACCAGCTTAATCCTTCCAGGTCACCAGTCCTTTCCGCCACGGCCCAGCCGTCGCCAAACCATCCAAAGTCATTGCCATCGACCGTCTTCATTTCAAAGTCATCCCATCGGACCCTTTCGAGTGCCTTCACGGCGTGGATGCTGCTGCCGGGCCACAGCGCCGTGACTCTGCCTCTCTTCCGGTCGTCGGGGCTCGTCCCTGGAGGTGAGGACTTGTACCAGCTACCGCATTCGGCGGAAAACACGGTCCGCTTGAAAAAGGCATCACAGTAATTTGTAAAATTCTCGACCTGTTTTCGCTTGGGCTCGATCGTCTTGACATGGCCTTGGGCGAGCCGCTGCAGGATCTGGCCCACGTAGAGAGCGACTGCTTCAATGATGATCAACAGGTTTCCGTTCCCCACGCCGGCATTGGGGCCGAGAGACTGGAAGAAATTGGGGAATTGGTCTGTGGTGATGCTGAGATATGTCTCCGGCCGGATGCGATATCGATCTTCCAAGTTGACGCCTCCTCGACCATAGATCGGAAATCGTCCTTGGAAGGACGTGTCGAAGCCGGTGGCGCAAACGATCGCGTCTACCGGTCTGTGCTTCCCATCGGTCGTGGTGATCCCGGTTTCGTCGATGTGAGAGATTTTGGTGGGAATGACGTTCACGTTCTCGGCCGCCAAAGCCTCCAGGTAGCCAGGCCCGGGCGTGAGTCGTTTGCACAGTGGCGGGAAGTCGGGGAGGAGGTGATTGATGACTTCAGGTTTCTTTGCCAGCCTCTTGCGCATGTCCTCGTCAAAGGCCGCTCTTGCCCCTTCATGTTCTTTGGTGTCTCGATGGGTCACGGCGTAGCCTCCTTGCATCCCAATCTCGAGCATTTTCCGATACCTCACGTACGAGGCAGGATCTTTTTTCCATGCTCCCTTCTCCTTCTCAGTGTACTCAAAATTCCCATCCTCACCGTGGTTGCGTTCTCTCACAAGCTCGTTTCCGAAACTGGCTGCGATCCAGGTCCGTCCTCGCACATAGTGGTCCATCGACTTGACCAACGGCTGCAGAGACGGGACGATTTGGATTCCACTACTGCCGGCACCAACGACGGCCACGTTTTTGCCCTGCAGACGTGGTCAGACAGATCTCGACGCTGGGAGAGAGCAACTCACCTTCGCATCGAAACTTGGGTCCCAGTCAGCGCTGTGCAACAGGGTGCCTTTGAACGTCTTCAGGCCGTCGATGTCAGGCCATCTCCACTCATTCAATACGCCCGTACCGGTCATGAAGACATCTCCCACGTCCTCGACGACTTCTCCGGTCTCCACTTTCTGCAGCTTGACATGCCATTTCGACGTCTCTTCATTCCACCGAGCTTCTACACACTGATGGCCGAACTTGACATATTTTTGGACGCCGTATTTTTCTGCCACTCTGCGCCAATACCCAAGGATCTCTGGAGCGTCTGCATAGAACTTGCTCCAGCCCAGGTACGATTCGAAGCTGAGCTGGTACGAGTGAGCTGGAATATCTACGACCATCATTAGCGTCATCATTGGTTGAAAATCGCGCCATTTACCGCATGCACAACCGGGATATCTACGCGATGGTCAGCCGTCGTTCAACGCATCGCTATCCAGAAGACCTGACCTGTTCTCAAACCAGGTTCCACCGACATCGGCGTTCTTCTCATATATGGTCAACTCGATCGAGGGCGTATATTTCGGGAATTGTATCGCCGCGCAGATTCCCGAAACTCCAGCACCAATGTAAATGACCTTGAGTGGTCTCGGTTCGTCAATGGCTCGCTCTGAAATCAGGGGATGGGCAAATTCGCTGCCCTCGGGGACTTTGTATCCGGATCCTAAAGAACCCATTGCGGTCGACTGGCAATGGCACTTTGTGACACTACTAGCTTATCCCAACGCCTGTCTGCGCAGCAGGTTAGCAACAAGAGAAAGGTTGTAGAGGCAGATTTCATTCCCAAACTCTCCATATACTTGTGTTCCACATTGTGGCTCTCTGAGATCTGCCGATAACTCTTTGGATGGCCAAGTACATTTCATTGGTGAAAACACTCGCGAGTTTAGCCCTCGCCCCCACATAGCCCCGTATCGATGGCGGAGGGAGTGGTTTGCGACTGTGGGGAGTGCCCGGGCCGAGCATCCGCTGCAGACTGCCTGGACGTGGTGGTCTGATGGGGCTCGTCTGGAAATTCAGGTCAGTAGCAACCAGTCAGGAGAAGCGAGGGCGGCCAAATGGTTAGACACTTCGGCAGCTGGCAGGCAGTCAAGTCCCCTTGCCAGTTGGAGAGGAGTATGTTGACCCATGGGAGAGCGAAGAGTGTGCAAATTTTCAGTTCAGAGGACAAATACTCGTGAATTGTCTGAATCCCGCTTCACAGCTGTTAATTCCTACAATATCTTGGCTGGCATGATCAAAACACTGAATCAGGTGGAAACCAAGGATTTGATTTTTCAGGGGCCAGCAAGCCGTGCTGTCCGACACGGACGGTGGGTCTGTCTATGTCTATCATAGTCTATCCACCTCTGGGATTCTAAGAATCTTGCGGCTAGTTCCCCAACGCCGAACTGAAACCGTCCATTCCGGAAAGGAAGCCCAACACCACGTAAAATCATGTACAAAAGAAAATCATGGATAAAAACGAGGTCGGTTCGGTCGAAAAGAGGACCGTCATAGCAGACGTCTAGTCATCCTCGTCAGAGAAGACCTCCTCACCGCGCTTGCGACGAGCCATGCGGTCCTTCTTCTTCTTGCGCATTTCCGAAGAGGTCAGTTTCTTCGCTTTCTTGGTGCCCTCAATCTCTGCCACGTTGTTAGAATTGCAGGGACAACATCTAAGAATAAGGAGGAATGACTCACTGTTACCCATGGCATCGAATTTGTCCTCGTCATCGTCTTTCTCCTGGAGGCGGGGACCAGATCCTTGGCCTTGTACCCACTAGAACACGAGTTAGCTTCAAACATAGGAGGGGGAGAAATAGAGGGTCTCACGTTGTGTCCAGACGGGGTCATTCTTCCTGTGGAAACCGTTAGCAGACGATCCGATGAAAATAAGGAGAGGGAAGTGACGAACCATCCATCACCGCCCACACTTCGCTGGTCAGCGACTCGGTGAATTCGGCGTTGTGTGAGATGATGACAACACCACCCTCGAAGGCCTTCAGGGCCTTGGAAAGAGCGCCCAGTGAGTCTCGGTCAAGATAGTTGGTCGGTTCGTCCAGGACAATCAAGTGGGGGCGTTGCCAGGTGCAGGCAGCGAGGACGACCTTGACACGCTGGCCACCGGACAAACCACGCATGCGGGAGTGAGAAACTAGCTCGGTGTCGAGGCCGAAGTTGGCACAATGCTGCTCGATTTCTCGTCGGACCAGAGGACGGAACTGACCGCTGGCCAGAGCCTCCTTTTGATCGACTTCGGCGACCATCTTCTGATGAGAGGCGAGGATCTCGGATCGCGGAATCCAGGCATTGTCGGCCGTCATCATGGGCGTCCAACGCTCATTCTTCTGGCCTACGTTCTCACCGAGAGCAAAGGAGCACTCATACTCGTACGAGTTCTTGAACTTCCTGCGGGCGTGGATGCCAATGACTCGTCGTTGCGAGCCCTCAATTCGGTAAATCTTGTTCATGGCCTGCTCGTCATCTTCGGTGACGATCTTGTTGGCACGGTCCATGGTCTCACGGTCTTCACCGGTCTGGAACCGCCATTGGATGTACTCGGACGGAGTCTTGTCAAGATGGTTGTCGATGTGCGCGAAGGCGTGCTGCTTGATGTACGCAATTCGGATGTTCTCGTGCTGGTAGAGTTCACCCGTGGTGGGAATCAACTCGCCGGTCAAGACGTTGACCAACGTCGACTTGCCCGCGCCGTTCGGCCCAATGACGGCGATACGCGAGCCGAGCGAGACCTGGAAGGTGATATCTTGAATTTGTGGCTTGGACGTGCCGGGGTACTGGAACGACATCTTGTTGACGCGAACGATGGCCTTGGCCTTGGTCTTGACGCCCTCCAGGAAGCCCGGTTCGGGGAACTTGAACTCGAGCTCCGACGCTCCCAGCTCGAAGTAGGAGCGAGCCGAGGGCACCCGCTTGGCAAACTCGGTCAAGTTGCCCCGGTATCTGCGCAGCTTGAAGCGCTCGTAGTGGATGACGTGCTGGATGACGTTGTTCAGGAACTTGCTGTCGTGAGAGACGATGATGGACGTGCAGGGCGAGTTGATGAGGTATTGCTCGAGCCAGGCGACGTTTTTGACGTCCAAGTGGTTGGTCGGTTCGTCCAGCAGGAGGATATCGGGTTCCTCAAAGACGGCACGAGCCAGGGCCAGCTTCATCTTCCAGCCACCGGAGAGGGAAGTGATCGGAGCCTCCATCTGCTCCTTGAGGAAGCCGAACTCGATCAGTTTGGACTCGATCTCGTCGTGAGGTTTGTCGATGTTGACCTGTCGGAGCTTCATCTCGGTCCAGCCGATGACGGAGAGCTCGGTGTCGGCGGCGTCGAGATCGTGCTCGACGAAGACGGTCTTGACCTCGCTCTTCTTCGGGAAACCTTCTACCTGTTCATTGTTGATGGCACGCATGAGAGTGGACTTGCCCGAGCCGTTGGGGCCCAGGAGACCGTAGCGTTGGCCACGCTTGAGCCGGAGGTGGGTCTGGTTGAGCAGGATCTTCGCACCGTAGGCCAGGTTGAACGTGCAGTTGCACAAGTCTTCGCCCTCTTCCTCGTCCGCCTCAGCCTCGGCTTCCTCCTCGAAGTCGGGCGAAGCCTTCTTGCGCAGCTGCTCCGCCACCGACTGAGCATCGGCCTCACCGACCAGAACCTTGAGGTACTCGACCGTGTTGCAGACCCAGTCAGCGGCCTCGACGACCTTCTCGTCGATGAGCTGACCGGCAATGGCCGAGACATACTCGACGACCACCTCGTTGCCCGCGGCGGCCTTGTGCTTCTGCTCGAGAATCGACTTGAGCGAGGCCGCCACGGTGGAAATCTCACCGGCGGTCGACACCTTGGGCGCCGTGCCGTCTTCCTTGACGGCGCCGACCCGCTTGAGAGTGTCGAGACCTTGCTTGGTCTTTTCACGAGCCTCGGGATCGGCCATGTTCTCGTAGTTCTTCTGGAGCGCCGGCATCAACTTGGGCAAGAAGGCCGCGACGATCTGAGGATCCTCGACCAGCTTGCACATGTTGTCCACGATCACGGCCGACTTGCGCTTGATGGCCGTTTCGCGCTCGGCCAGACCACGCTCAAGGAGAGGCACCATGATGGCCAGAGTGGGCTCATGCACGTCGGTGACGAAGGTCGTCGCCCCGAGCAGGTGCACCGTCTCCGGGACGTTCTCGGGCTTCGCGATACACTTGATCAGTTCGGGAATGAACTTCTCAATGTCTTTGTTCTCGATCAGTTTGCAGATCTTCTCCATGGTGCCGTAGGCCTTCTTCTTGACCTCGGGCTTGGTGTCCCACATCGACTCGGACACGATGGGGATGAGGGTGGGGACGAGGAAGGTCAGCTGGGTCGGGGCGGTCTCGACGAGCGCCTCGATGCAGTCCAGACCCGTCATCTTCTCGGGCCACTTCTGCGCCGTCAGGATCGACTTTGTGATGTGTGGCAGCGCCGCCTTGGCGGCGTTGGGGTTGATCGCTCGGACGATGGCAAGAGATGCGGCCTGCGCAACGTTCTTGACCGAGGTCATCTTGTCGCCCACCGCGGTGAGCGTGAGGGGCAGCAGGGAGATGAGGTACGGCTCGAAGCCGGGCGAGACGGTCGAGTGCTGAGCCACGGCGCGGATTCCATCGACAGCCCGTTCGCGCACCAGCGCGTCTTTCTTGTTCGCGAGCTGCTTCTTGAAGGTCTCGACGGCCTTGGCCGGCAGGACGTGTTCTTCAATCGGGCCGTTCAGCAGGGTGGCGACGTTGAGCGCCGCCGAGTTGGCTTCATCTTGGGATTTGGAGATGGACAGGGTCTTCAGCAGCTCTTCGAGAGTGCTCAGAGATTGCTTCGTCTCTTTGGCAGAGACGGCGGGAACGGAATCCATCACGTCGACGGCAGGCATTTCGCTGGGAGGTCGAGTGTCGTTGATGTCGATGGTAATTATCTTCGTCTGGTGGTTGTTGCGTGGAAAACTCGGAAGCGGAGGGGCAGCGGTCTGGCGAGAATCTGAAAAATTGCAGTGCCCACGGACTGCGCTGCGCACGCAAGTCTCGTTCTACTCGGCGTCTATCGATGAAAACAATGTCCAAAGACTCTATCACAGGGAATATGGAAGAGCGGAGAGAGGACAGGGTGGATGACAGGAGTAGAAGAATCGGTGGCGGCGCAGACAGGGCCACACACCTACTTATGGCCCGCTGCTCAAAAATTTTTGGGCGCCCCCCAATGGGGTTTAGCGTCTCTCATCAAAATCCCAGACCGCCGTCCAAGCCAGGCATTGCTACTGGCGCCTGGTGGCCTAGCACGGACGTCTCAGTAATGCTGGCGCTCCGACTCGCTATGGGCCAGCAGCAGGAGCAGTTCTGCCTTGGACAGTGTATGATTGACAGACCTGGTGTTCTTGGTCCAGTCATGCATGAGTGAGTCCGCCGTCGACTGTACACCTCGGACGGGCTTTGCGACCACGAGGTCCTCCATTTCACACCTCCCAGTTCATTAGGCCGTGGTCGAGATGCCTATTCTTAGTCGCCACTCACCCTGAGGCGAATGAGAGGTTCCCAATCTTCTGCATCGTTACACGATCGCCCACACCGAACCCGCCCACGTCAGACTTCAGGCATGGATATGTACTGTCTACAATCAGCCACCGTCTCCGCCCCTGCCGGAGATAATCTCTATTCCTGTTTGTCAACATGATTGGTGATGGCACTGGCAGGCAAAGCATGACTCTCAAGTCAGAGAGCGAATGATCGATCGATCCCTGGTGTCAGGCCGTTGTCATTGCCACTAGACGCTCTAGACTGGACACTCGCTATCGATAATGCCGGGCCAAAACTCCTTAGCGAATGGCACCCTCCCTTTATCGCCCTTCTCTCCACCACGGTCAGATTTCTCCAGGTGCTCGCAGCCACCGGAACAGCCACCAGAGCGTCCGGAGAACCCAGCCTAGAATTCGCTGCCAGAGGCCCACTCAGGTCGCGGCCCCTATTATTTTTCGTGGAGAGGGACATCGCGGCTGGCTGCCGGGAAGGCCGCGCCATCCATGGGCCATGCGGAAGACATGATTCGTCCCGAGTGGGTTCTTGGAGACGGCCGTCCGGAGTTTCAACGGGTTCTGGCTGGAGATTCTCCTTACGACGCTGTGGCGCTCTACGGCCCTGCATGCTCCAGCCCGGCCTTCTCAGAGTCCTCCCTTACGACACTCACCGCCTCATCTACGATTTGGTGTGGTTGCCCTGTCTCTGAGGTTCAGATCCCTCTTCTTCTCCCTGGGCTCCACCGCCAGGGCTGGCCGACCGCTCTCGCCTGCAGATCTTTCAGGCTCGCCACACTTTATTTTTCTAGGGGGCGATTGGACGACCGATGAACTCAAAAGACCCCGGACTGGGAAGCAGGACACATCGTACGGAATTGTCATCATATCAAAGATTGGTCTCAGTCGTTCCTCAGAAAGTTTTACAAAAGGGGGGAATGATATCATACGCAGTCGTCATTCATCCTACCCGGTCCTCGTAGCCATTATTACTGCAATATCGTCGTGGTGTCAAAATCAGGAGGAAAGACGGCGAGTCAAACAGCTTAGTGATGATGATGATGGCGTCTGCGCGTGCTGTCGTCACTGTCGTCGTCGCTGTAGTCAGTGATGCTCTGGCGACTACTCGACCTTCTGGAATGACTGTGTCGCCGGCCTTCGTCATAATCTGGATTGACCAACGGCTCACTCTCTCGGCGCTCCTTCTTCTTCCTCTTATCTTTCTCGTGTTTGTCTTCCAACTGGTGCCCCAGGTAGGCGCCTGCCAAGGTCCCTGCGACCGTGACCAGGTTATTGTGATTTCCCACTTCATGGGCAGCCCCTAGTCGGCAAACGCGTGTCAGTTTCGGTGGAAGAGAGGAGTCAGGAGGTGAGCCGGCCACTTTTCACGAGGGGATGACGAACAGTGGTGCACGAGAACAGGATGAAAGGATAATCACTTACACCCTCCAAGCGCTCCTCCGGCTAGCGTCGCACCCAAGACCTTTTCAGCCTCATGGCCATGTTTCTCTTTCTCGTGTTTCCTGGACTCTCTTGAATGCGGCCGATCGCTATATGAAGGAGAGTATCTGCCATCGCTCGGGCGGCGGCGTCGTTCATACCAATCGCCACCGGAGCCGGACCGCCGGCGGTTGTAGTCGTAGTCGTCGCGATATGGTCCTACTTGCAGGTTGGAAGGACCGGGCGATCGCCGGTATTGATCTTCGCTCGGTGGCTGGTACGTATTCTGCAACCATCGTCAGTCTTTCGATTTCCGATTCACTCCCTCCTCTATTTTTTACCTGTACCGGCCCGGAAGTGTAATTCTCATTTTGCGACCCGGACGACTGTCTCGGACCCGGGGGGGGGTACGGACTTCCACCACCTCGGCTTTGAGAGCGTCCATTGTTCTGATAATAGTCGGTCATCTTCAACAGGCCAAGTCTATCGTAGACTTTGCAGATCGGGGAAAAAAGTCAATGGACGGAAGCAGGATTGAGGGAATTATTCCGCTACATTTCTCCCTGGTCATAATGGTGGTCGAGGCGCAGCGGGGCGGCAAGACGGATTCAGCCGGGCAGCAAAGAATGATGTCATCGCCCAGGCACGTGATGACAACACAACAACGGGTTCACCAGGATGAATGTCCTTGTTGGGTGAGTGTGATCTTGAGATCTCGACACAGGGTTGCCTCATGGCCACCTCATGGCCATCCCCGCGCGGAGAAATGGAGAGCCATGTCATGAGATGGTGTTAAATCTCGAGTCCTGGCTGCGGCGCGGTCACCAGGTCAAGGCTCGACTAGAAGCCCAAGATTCCGCAGCATCCGCTGGCCACGGCGGATTTCCCAACCGACTTTTGCACCCAGATATCGATGTAGAAAGTTGTGAATCAACGCAGCAGAAGACTGACTCACCAGGGGACCGATTTTCTGCACTGGAGACGACGGTTGTAGTGGTGGTGCCCAAAGTGATCAGCCCTAATGCTCAAGGGGAACCGCCCTGGAAGTCTTGGCACTCGGCGAAGGCTCGGTCGGCATTCTCTTCGGGAATGATTTTGTTTGTATCCCTGAGATTCGTCTACCAGACTCTCCACACTTCTATCTCTCACTCCTGGCTTTGCCGTCTTTCCCTGAATGGATTTATGCTTAAGCCTAGCATGGCCTGACATTGGCCTGATAATCCCTACGGCACGAGCCGCATCATGTGCAGTGGAGTTTTTGCTCTCTCTCTTCGCGGTTTTGAAGGCCCGAGAGATGTCCTTGCGCACCGTGCTCGACTCCTCACGGTGCAATTGCCTCAAAGCCATGGCGCTATCTCTTGCTCTTCCCCCGTCATTGGTTGGAAGACTTCATCGTCGTCATGTTGCAAGTGGCATTGGTGGGCCCCAAGATCCCCAGCATGTGAGAATATATAAACCCAGGACATCCTTCCGTCACAGCCGCTTGACCTTGTCAAATCGAATAGAGAGATCGCTGCCCTCGCCGCGTGCAGCAAAACACAATTCCTTTGATACTCATTTCCTTTGATACTCGTTTCCTTTGTGGCTCTCTCCACTCGTCCTCCAATCACTACCTACTATATATTTCGACATGTCTTCGGCCTCAGGGGACTCCATGGCCGATCATAACGCCCCAGCTCACCGCCTGTCGAGGGAGGAGACACACTTGACCCGCTCCTCGACCCGTCGGACGCTGGAACACTATGAGACCAGACCGACTCAGGGCGCGGCAGACGTGCTGGATCTGCCCTACGACCTCCTCAGCGATGATGCCAACTTGGCCGAGTACACGGAGGAGACGGCCGAGGGTGTGATACCAAAGCGGACCATTTCCAGAGTCACGGGGAAAGAGGAGGAGCATGAACTGGTCACCTTCAAGATCAATGACCCCGAGAACCCCAAAAATTGGAGCAAGCCGTACAAGTAAGCCGGACAGCCACCGAACGCTCCTTTTGTTTCATTCAGCTTGCTAACTCATGTTGTGTCCAAAGGTGGTATGTGACCATGTGTGTCGCGTTTACTTGCTTTGTCGTCGCCTTCAATAGCGCGGTTATCACTCCCGACCTGGAGGGTGTGTCAAAGACCTTCCACGTCTCATCTGAGGTCGCCCTCCTCACCATCACCATGTTTGTCATTGGTTTTGGCGTGGGACCTTTGTAAGTACACCATTCGTGGTCGATGGCGGAAAGGTCTTTGGACTGACACCAACGTCAAGAGTGTTTGCCCCTTGCTCCGAGCTGTTCGGGCGTAAACCAGTCTACGTGATCACCATCGCCCTGGCCGTCATCTTCGAGATTCCATGTGCGGTGGCCAAAAACATCGGCACGCTCCTGGTGTGCCGTCTGATCGACGGGATTGCATTCTCCGCGCCCATGACGCTGGTCGGCGGCACACTGGCCGACCTCTGGCGCAACGAAGAGCGAGGGGTTCCTATGGCATTCTTTTCGGCCGCGCCTTTTGTCGGCCCTGCCATTGGCCCGTTGGCGGGCGGCTTTCTGGGCGTTGCCGCCGGCTGGCGATGGCTCTATTGGATCCAGTTGATCCTGTCGGGCTTTTGCTGGCTCATCCTCACCTTTACCGTGCCCGAGACGTATGCGCCCACCCTCCTCGCGCGCCGGGCCAAGAAGCTTCGCAAGGAGACCGGCGACGAAAGGTTTGTCACTGAACAGGACCTCGACACCCGACCATTTGGGGAGCAGCTTCGCATCTTCCTCTTCCGACCTCTTCAGATTCTTTTCCTCGAACCCATTGTTCTCTTCCTCTCGCTCTACATGAGCGTTCTCTACGGCCTCCTCTACATGTTCTTCGTTGCCTACCCGATCGTCTATGTGGAGGGGAAAGGCTGGGGCCAAGGTACCACCGGGTTGATGTTCATTCCCTTGGCCATTGGCGTCGCCCTCTCAGCCGCCATGTCCCCTCTCATCAACGTCCACTACCTCAGCATATGCGCCAGGGCTCCCGGAGGCAAACCACCACCCGAAGCACGCCTGATCCCGATGATGCTTTCGTGCTGGTTCGTCCCCGTGGGACTCTTCATCTTTGCCTGGACCTCTTACCCGCGCCTGTCCTATTGGGGACCGATGATGGGCGGCTTCCCGGTCGGCTTCGGATTCATCTTCCTCTACAACTCGGCCAACAACTACCTCGTCGACACGTACCAGCATCAAGCGGCCAGCGCCCTGGCAGCCAAGACATTCATCCGGAGCTTCTGGGGCGCCTCCGTCGTCTTGTTCACCGAACAAATGTACCACCGGCTGGGATACCAGTGGGCCACTTCGTTGCTCGCCTTCATTTCCCTGGCCTGCTGCTTGATCCCGTTCGTCTTCTACGTCAAGGGCGCCAGCATCAGGAAGTACAGCAAGTTTGCCTTCTCGGACGACGATGAGACTACGCTTCCCCCCGCCAAGGTGTGATTTTCATCGCCACATTGAGCTTCACTCGTCAGAACCAAGGACGAATGAACTTTATTGTGGCCAACACGGCTTCCCATTCCATTCTCCCGCCGCACCCGGAGGAATGGACGCACCCTGCCTGGCAGTTCCATGCCGTGGTTGGGACCTCCAGGTGTGGCCGGATATCCACGTCTGGTGCGAATCACGCCAGAGCGGAATATCGTCACATTCAGGGACGTACTGTTGGTCAGGCGCCTGGATTGGCCGCTGACGTCGTGGGTACGGCAGTTCTTGGAGGAGAGGGGCGGCGGATGTAGATCAATAAGATCACTTGGCTATTTGGCATCCAGATAACGGCGACGTTCTGTATATAGCCAAAATATGTATTATAATAGCACATATCATTTTCTGAGCATTCTTCCAGGCTGAGTGTGTTGCGACTAACTGATTCTCATCAGAAAATGAGGGGGAATGATGCTGGACAATGTGCGGCCGAACGTCCACCTGCCACTCCCTATATCGTCCCGGTCCCGTGGTTGAGGTCGAGGTGTCGTTCCACGTTCCACATGATGAGAAAAAAAGGCGCAGGCTATGCGTAATGGGCAAAAAGTCAGCTTCGAATATTATCAAGTCAATATCCGGTTATTCCGATAGGGCGCCCATTCCTCCAGCATGTAGCCAAGCCCAAACGCCAGATTGTGACGCAACATGCATGTCCCTTTTGTCTATAGAGGAAAATTGATCTTTGGCCCGCTCGAACGCTCAAGAAAGGTAAACGTGGTGTCAACGAAATTACCGCGCAGAAGCCCAGACATTGTCCTCCTCTATCAGGCTTCCATAGCGACCTCCATCTCCACTTCCCGTAGAACTCTCACCTTGGTCGCCACTCCCTTCCTCATCGCTCACGGCATGTTCGGTGGGCGGATGTGTCGGAGCAATGCTGGGGTCGAAACCTTCTCTGATCTCTTTGCCGGCCTCGGCATCGCCGATGCTGGACTGCTTCTGCGGGCTTCTATTCCAGGTGTCGCCTCCTTTCCTCACCCGCTTGGCCTCCTCTGCTTCAGTGTCTTCCATCACTGGATCGACGAGCGGACTTCGGTCGGTCTTGCCAGACGTGGATGAGCTGCGATCCGACCTCAATTTCGACTCGGTGGTGTCGTGATGGCTCCGGTCAGATGCGGAGCTGCAGCGATGCTTCCCCTTGGGGATGCTCTGTCGCACCTCTGTTTTCCGTCGTTGGCTGTCGTCGCGAGTGGGCTGAAAACGATTTCGATTGGCAGAAGTGGTCAACAGTCCCTGGTCTCGACGGCCCCAATCGACCCGTTTCGCTTCGTGTGCGGTAATGACCGGATACTTGATGCTGGGTTAGCTTGAGAAAACACAACTTGACATGTCACGTACGTTCCAGTCTCCAAATTCCAGAGCTCTGGCGTTCGTGTAGAGCCGCTCGTCTTCCGCATCCATACCCACCTCCCCGTCGGGATCGGCCGCCTGGTAGCCATGGGCCTGGCCCCGGCCTTCCGACGCGCCACCGCGATGGGTACCATCTTTGGACAACAGCGGTGTTCTGCTGCCAGCCCGCGGTGGTTTGGGAATCCAATATTTTGCTTTCCCACCACGCTCGTAGCGCATGCCGTCCATCATTCTGGCCACGCGTGAGACTGACTCTTCGTGGGCGATGACGTTGTCGCCCGAATCAAACGTCCGATAGTCGTATTCCTTTCCCCGAAGGGTCCGCTTCGTGTCTTCGATCAAATCACGGATGCCGAACGCGTCTCGGAGTGCGTATTTCACAGGCATGCGAGCCGCTGAAATGGACACGTCGGCGTAGTCATGCCATGAAAATGCGTACCAATGTGCTACCGCAAATATCGGCATTTCGAAACAGATGAGTGCGTCTTGAATGGCCGCGGCCAGATTGTCCTGCGTGTAGCCGGGGACATCACTCGGAATGGCCCCCAGGAACTGCAGAATGGACAGGAAGAAACCTTGCCAGTACGAGGCAAAAATGATGAGCTTGATGCACAGGAATTTGGGCATCGGTCTGAAGGGTCGCAGATCTTTCGCCATGCACACCCAGAACATTGCCAGCGAATACAAGCTCAGGGTCACACTGGCGTTGTAAAGGAGACCGATCCAAAGGTACCCTGACGACAATCCAATGTACCCTTCTTGGTAACTGCCCGTCAGCTTCAGGATGATCGTGGCGGCACTCAGGATGGGCTTCAGCCATGCATACTGCAGGATGCCCCGTTTGATGGCCAGGAAGGTATGGGGATCGGAGATGTCGACCTTGGGGAAGTAGAGGTTTATAGGCCACGGATGCGACACCGGCGCCCGGCCATGCATCATGATGATCAGAGAACGTTCACCGCCGAGGAAGTTGATGAGGAGCTGGAGGAAGGTGTAAATCGTGAACGCCTCGTAGATGTCTCGCAAAGGGTCGAGGAAAAGCGCGGTACGTTGAGAGACGATTGCCGCCCACGAGGTCCCAGAATAGATGGGTACCATCAAGAGGATGCGAACGACATAGCGCTGGAGGAGAGGTTTCCGGTAGTTTTTGGTTTGCAACCAAATTGACCTGGCATGTCGTTTGTTAGCGATCGCCCGAACGGGGACCGGTGATCATACAAGATCGAGATGAGAGTCGCACCGAGCGACGCAATCCCAGCAAGGATAATGACAATCTTGGTGAGCTGGGTGCCATTGCCACCAGTACTACCATCATCAAATTCGACCGCCATGGTCGAAGAGGATTGATAGTGATGTTCTCTCTCCGGCTTTCCCGATCACGAGTGTGGGTGGCTTTGCCCGACTGAACGACATCACCTTTGGTACATATCGAAAATTCGTCGACCAACGTAAGGAGAGATGTAGTGTGGGACAATTCTTCTCCTGACCTCACAGAGTAGTTGCCTGCGCCTGGGAAATGACAAGCCAAGTAAAAGGAAGACGCGCTGATCTGCTGCAAGGCTGCGGGTATCACTGCGGGGCGCCACGCGCTATTGACTCCTCGCTATCCATCTGGACCTTCACCTCCGCATTCCGATGCACATGAACTGCGCATTTTGGCTGCGCTCACAGGACCGGTCCTTCCAGATGCTGGGCATGAATCTCCCCATGCAATGCTAGCCGCCATGAACGAGGCTTCTCGAGGAGCCAGCTGGAACGACCATGACCGTGTTGGATGTCCTTACGGGCCGCCCAATTTCTGAGACCACTTCGTTTAATTGGTTTGTTCTGAGGGAGGATAATCCCGGGAGAGATGGCTGACCTGGCACAGGACGTGGTTTATAGAATTGGTCACCGCATCTTGCCTGTCTTTGTTTTTTCTCTTCTACTTTAACCGACTCGTCGCCACCTTGGTCTCCTACGGTCTTCGAGCGTACACGTGGCATCGATATCGCGTTTGGATCGACATTCAGGCTCTACAGCTCTCGTTTCTCGCAGGGAGGATATTTTTCAAAGGCTTTCGGTACCACGGCGAGAATGAAACGGTGTTGATACAGCATGGCTACATTACGTGGAGGTACTGGCTCCGTTCTACCCGACAGGTTGACCTCACGGAGGAAGAGAGTCTCAAACAAAATGCTCGTGGCTCCCCGACGCAGGGAGGTTTCAATACGGACCCGAATGCCTCCCCTTCAGGTGTGCAGGACGAAGAGATTGGAGCTAATAAAAAGGCCGCTCTGTCTGAAGGCAGGGTCTCGATCAATATCTCTGGCTTGGAATGGTTCATCTATAACCGAACACCGGTCTTTGATTCGATCCTCTGCGACGCATCGAGTCCGGATCTTTTCGGCCAGCGCGCCTCTCCCGGGCCGCCAGTAGCGGACAGCTCTACGTCCAACCTACAGCCAGAGCTAAAGCTACGCCACACTCGGTCGACATCCAAAAAGTCGTCGGCCAGTTCTTTCTCGGCCCCCACGCCAACCTCAGAGAAAGGGGATGGGCCCCTTCGACACTCAGAAGAGGGTAATACGTTGACCCGAAACGAGACGTACTCTAGTGTGGCCTCCGAAGACGGCACAAGCAGTCCCGCCCCAACATCGATGCATGCCTTCCTCATACGGCTTCTTCCGCTGGCCGTTGAATGCTCCAAGGGGGCCATCTCTCTCGGAAACGAAAACACTCGAGCGATTGTTGTGACCGCCTTCGACAGAGCCAGCGGATCTATCGATGCCGCGAGCGCTGGCCCCGCCGACATCTTTCGTCAGATGTTTGATTTTGAGATTGATCATCCCGTGGTGCAAATGAGACCCAATCCTGACTTCCAACGGTCGCAGCATGCTGCCGCTGAAAGAATTATCTCGGCCACAGATGCCGCCTTCCGTCGACGGCGATGGTGGCAGCGGCTCCATCTGGGTCTCCGTCGACGTCGACGCAAGCTCACCCACAGCCTGCAGAGGCTACTCCCTGGGTTTAGCCGTTCACGAGGATCGTTGAGGACGGCATCTGGCGACGAGAAAAATGCCAAGATCTATGATCCTTTCGAGGACTATGAAAGCGAAGATGCACCACCGTGGCATGGTCTGAGTCGATATCTGGACGGGGATGAAGGAGATGACCATGAGGGTTGGTCTCACGTCGATTACGCCAGATTCTCGACCATCCTTGATTCTCCCGCGGTCCATCTGAACTTCTTCTGGGATGTCCCTGGCGTGGTCACAGAAGAACACGTGGCACTCTCCGGCATCCATCACGACTACTCCGGACGGTCCCACGGGCATCCAGCTCCTGCGTACGGCCTTGATCTCATGGTCAGAGGCGGGAACGTCAATTATGGACCCTGGGCGGATCGACTCCGTGTGGAGATACAAAATGCCTTCTTCCCCAATTCTTACCAGCCAGCCATTCCGGCCCCGGCTCTGCGTCTTGGCGAGACACGCCAGAGCACCGTCATGACGATTCGGGTTGATATGGAAAAGAAGGTCAGTCTTCGAGTGCCAACAAGAGAACGATCCAAGGATTGGCAGTGGCGCGGACGTGCCCACGCCGTAAGAGACGCGGCAGCCATCCGAAGACAGCGTGAAAAAAGGCATTTTCGTTTCTTCCGAAGCCAGCAAACCACATTGGGTCCCGATGTACGGCCATTTGGTTGGATGACTCTCGAAGCTGGCGCGGATTCCACGGTCCGCTACGATCTGGACATGGTCGCCCGAGGTGACGGCTATCACAATCAGTTGCTCTTGGAATTGAAGAACAGCACAGCGACGTCCAGCGTGAATCATGCCGCGTTATGGTCTTGCCGTTGTCAAAAAGTATCTTGCAACCTCTCTAAGCCTCTGGACTGGAACGCCATGCACTCGTGGACCTTTGACATCAAGAACGAGGCCATGGAAATGTACCTCTTGAGGGACCATATGTTCTTACTCACCGACTTGATAAGCGATTTCACCGCTGGCCAGAAACCGGATTACATGACCTTTGTCCCCTTTCACTATCAAATTCGTCTCACGTTTGATGAGGTGAAGCTCTATCTGAACGCGAATGATCACAACATCATCGAAAATCCATGCGATTCCGATGAGAATGCCTTTCTCATCCTGGGAATGCAGCGCCTCGACGGCCAGGTGGACATCCCCATGCGGCACTATTCCCCGCGACAGAGCAGTGTCAAGTTCATTGCCGAGGGCCATAATGCGACCTTGGATCTGACGACTCCATCGTGGAATACGTTGCATACCTTGGTCGACGACACATCGATGATGACGCTGAAACTGCTCAATCTGGAAGGTGAGTATAACTACTACACCACGACCTCTCTCAGTTTGACCGATTCTCTTTTGATGACCATTACCGGCCTCGCGCCCAGGCTGTACCTGCATGGGTTTTTGATTCGCTACTTCATGAATGTCAAAGAGAACTATTTTGGAGAGGCAATACATTTCAAAACCTTGGAAGAATACCGAGAGTCGCTTGCTGCCGACGATGCCCATCTTCCACGCGCCACCAAAAAGACGAATGACCTGGATGTCATATTAACGATCCGCACGGACAAATCTTGTGTCCTCCTTCCGGCCAATATCTATTGCAGGAGAGAGAACGTTCGGCTTGATGTGCTCCTCATCGAGGCAGACATGCGCTTCACCAACTACTATATGGACTTGCAGGTCCAATGCAGTCCCTTGGAAGCCTCAATCGAGACGAACAGGCCAGGTCACAAGTATGGTGATGTCACGAATTGCCAGCTGTACATCGATGGCGCCACCGTCTACGGGCACCGTCTCTTTGGTGCTCCTCCGACCGAGCCAACGTATGCGTGCCATTGGGATTTCGACGTCGGGGAAATAACCGGTGAAGTGTCGGCCAAATTCATTCGGACATTGATCGCCGGCATCAAGTCTTTCGACTTTACCTTGGACGATGCAGAAAACGTTGTACCTGGGCCTTTCAAGTCGGTGGTCCATGACGTGATCTTCCTTCGCGCGAGGCTCACTGGCATTCACCTCTGGCTTTTGTCAGACTATTCCGGATTCTTGCTGAAGACGTCCCAAGCTGATATTAGTTTCAACGATTGGACCGGGCCCCGATTCGCCAAGACGTTGACGGTCGACATACCCAGTCTGATGCTGGCAGCGGTCGAGCTCAAAAGCGCCATTCGCCACCATGACAACAAGGCTGGCCCTGTCACCACGTTTGCCTGCTTTCAAAGCTCGCTGCGGATAGACAAACTCGATAAAACGGACAGTCTAGCGCACACACGGATGCTCCAGCAATACCACGTCCGCTACCACGATCAGCAGACCCACCGGGCAGATTGGCTCCTTTACCGGTCCACGAGGTTTCCTGCCACACACAGGCCGCCTGAATGGGCCCGTCATCCACCAGCAATGCCGGTGCCTGCGATGCCCGAACCAATTGAAACGGAAGAAACATTATATTTCCCAAGTGGTCGTGTCCAAGAACGGTCTGCCAAAAGACCACGAAGCGGCCGTAGCCGCAGCCAGAGCTCCTTTTTGTCATCATCGTCATCCATATCGCGATCGAAGACGTCAACGACGGGGCTTAGACTGCAGCCTTTTGTGACATCTGATGACCAACGAGCTGTACGAACTCCGCTGGCGACTCCTCCTTTGTCACTTTTGGCTAGCGGATCTGATGCGGGAGTGAAGAGCCCTTCGTTGGAGAACCTGCGTGGAGACCAGAAGTCACATCCGGCGTTGGTCACCTTCTCCAGCCCGTGGACACCGCCGCATTTTGCACTGCTCGAAGTGCAGCCAGATACCCAAAATATGCCTCAATTCCCAAGTCTTTCGCGCCGGCCTCCTCGTCGTCCACTGGGCCCGCAAAAGAATACGGCCGAGACCACGACGGACGAATTCGAGGGCACAGCCCACAGTGGTGTATTTTGTGTTCTGGAGAACGGAATTTCAGGCTTTTGCACGCCCTCTTTCTTCATGTCCATTTCTGAACTGGTTCGAGAGTTGCAGGCCGATCATCCGGTGGATCACCTGGACCAGGTGCAGATCAATGTGATATCCAGGGTGATGAAAGCCTTGAAGCAGCAGACCCATGGCCAAGTTATGGACCTTGCGATTGACATCCCCCTTGCTCATCTCCGGTTAATAAACGACTTTGGTGGCCAAGGAGACAATGGACGACAACAACCACCAGAAGAACAACAAGGCGACCAGTACGTGCTTCAGCTTGGCCGGACGCAAGTCAACTATCGGTCCCGGCATGCTCAGGCAGAAAGAAAATCGACAGAGGGGCAATCTTATAGCCAACTTGCTTATGGTTCCATTCAGAGCCTCTCGCTCGGCGTGAGTGATGATGCTCAGGGCACCGGCCGTGAAGCAGCACATGCCGAACTCTCGCTGTCGGAACTGGGCTTTTGGTATTGCCTCCAGGACATGGTTCGTTCAAGATTGCAGTTGAACACCATCGACGTCATTATATGGGCTGAGGAAGTCGCCAAGACCGCTGGATTGCTCCGAAGAACGGCGTCACTGATGGACAAGATCATTAGTTCCTTCACCGGCCTGGACCAGGGGGCAAAGTGCCGCCATCTCATCTATCATCTGACCCGAGCCGGGTCGACCATGTCGGATCCTGTCTTCTTGATCCGGCCCTCCTATGTCCTTCGCAGCGCTGAGAGCCATCTGCGACTGAGTGATTCGTGGAAAATCATTTCTCGTCTGAGATATATTTATTCCACCGTGGAGAAAGAGAGAGGCGAAGAGTGCTTTGCCCAATGCGGATGTGGAAAGCTCGACTTGGAAGATCCCGCCCGGAAAGAGGTCTTGGATTCTTTCGAACAGTGGCGGGGCTGGGATTATGCAAAAGACCAAGAGCCGATAATGAACACTCTCATCCAATCGTGCTCTCGGCCGGGTGCCGATGCTCACAACTCTCTGCCGGTGCAAGCCGAGCTAGTCATGGGAAAGGTGGGCGTGGTTTTGGATCCTGGGCCTCGCCAGAGTGATTTTGGTCTCTTGGGTATCAATTTCAATATCATTTTCATACCCGTCGCCACCGAGGACGCGGATCGGAAACTCACCGTACAGGCATACTTGGCCGATACCAGTCTCAATCTCAATTGGGCTCTGGTGGAGCTGGCGGGCCAGGTCATCGAGAGCAACGATGTTCGAATTGAGGGTGAAAAGGGCACGACGACTCTTGCAAACCCTGTCGTGATGACGGAAAAGGTTGCGAAAAGGTCGGAACTGGTCGTCGTCGTGGGTACAGATACAGCATCCATCAACGTGACCAGCATCAACCTCAAGTTGAAATTAGGAGCCGAGAGCCTGAGGAGCTCCGTAACCCACAGCTTCGGCGGGAAGAAAGGTGAAGTCACGGCCTTCACCGTTGCTGCAGACACAGCGATGGCGATATTGAGCGGCCACTCGCGCCATTTGGTCATATGGCACCTGCGGTCACCGAAAGTGTACGGATCGATATTGCCTCGAGTGACTGAAGATTCCACCGAAATCAATACCGTCCGGCTTGGTGCTGCGTGCGACAAACTTCGGTTCGACCTGAAACAGGACATTGTCACTGCCCTCACCATCGTTCACCGCGTCGTCCGCGACGAGGTCGCCATCATCTATTCGATGGTCCCCAAGAACAATGGGGATGACCATGAGATTCAGATGCCCAAGGACAACCAAGGAAACAACGCGAGTACGGCCAAGGTCGACCTTCACGTCGCCATGTTCTTGGACGATTACCGATTGAATTTCGCCGTTGTGCCTTCCCTACGTTACGCCATCTCCGGACAGGTCGCCCGGACGTCCATTGTGCCACACAGCAACGGCGGACTAGAGGTCAATTTTGACCTCAAACAGCACGAACATTCCTTTAGAGTACCGGGTGGCGAGGCTGAAAGTCAGCTGTCAGTGCTGAAGATGCCTCCGATCAATGGACGATTATCTGTCCTCCGAGTCGCCGAGATTACGTTCGTCCGAGCTCGCACGACGGTGGAAGCCATCAACTGGGAAGCCGTGGGGGTGAGGGCCTGCTTTGACGCACTGAACCAGCCTGGAGTGCTTCATCTCGTGCAAGACACCAAGGAAGCGGCGCAGACCGTTCAGAACTCTCTCGACCTGGTCACTGGTGCGACAGCGGCCCAACGCAAGCAGCCGCAGCTACCGTCTCCTCTGGTTCGGTTTGCATTTTACGGGACTCTTGCTGGAGTTAAAATTCACTTCAGCGCACCTCCCATGAGAGAGCACAGTGGTCACCATGCCGATCTGGACTTTGAACTGCAAGCAACGTCCTTACGCGTGCACAATCAGTCCCAGCAAGGCCGGGTGTATGAACGACCGCAATTTGTTCTGAACACGCGAGGCGTAGGGCTGGGAATCTTTCGCTCGACGCCATTAGATAAGACAAACTTCGGCCAGTTCAGGATGGGTGTCAAAGCATCATGCACGACTGAAGTGGATGGGAAAGGAGATCAAGTGCAGGTCTACAGAGCTTGCAGCAATCACCTCCACGTTGACCTTTTTGAGGAAACAGTCACCCTGGTGATCGACATGGCCGCTTTTCTACAGGATCGCATCAAGTCCATCAAGCTTGCCGACGAGGCAAAGAACCTGCGGCCACTGCGCAGACTGACCATGCCCGGATTTCACGATCGTCCCAAGTCCCGAGACGAGGCAGAGCCAAAGGGGGAAGAACAGGGGGCGGCAGACTCGACGTCCTCGGCCCTTTTTACGTCTCCATTGGAACTCGACCTCAACGGCATCTTACTCCGGTGGAACTTGACCCGGGATTCGCTGCCGTCGACCGGACGTGATCTCGAAGATCTGATCTTTTCCGTTCGAAAAGTCGATCTTCGAACACGACAAGAAGGCACAGTGCGCCTGTCCATCCTGGACACGCAGTTGCAGATCGTGCCACATTCGCATGATCCCGTTCAGAGGACGGCCAACTCGGCCCTCCTCCCGGAGGTCGTCTTTAGCACGGCCTACTTCTCCACCACACACGATCGGCGGTTTGCCTTTCAGGCGAAAGGGAAATCTCTTGATCTTCGATTGGCGGCCGATTTCATTCTCCCGGCATCTGCATTGCAAAAGTCGCTGACCAGCGCCAGTACGGAGCTGCGAAATGCCAAAGCGTATGGGGCTGCCAGTCCTGCCACGCCTCAATCCACACATGTCGGTCTCCTCGGGGGGAAGCATCTGACCTCTCTTCTCGTAGACGCGGATTTTGCCGGCGCCGTGGTTCATATCGCCCCACGAACAGAGGAAGGGCGCAAGAGCTCCGCTTTTGGACTCTTGAAAGGGAAGAAGCGTTCTCGCGCTGGCCGGTATAGCCAAGTGGTCCAGGGCGACAACGTGGCTGTTCTTCAGGCTCCCGGAGTCGCGCTCAAGGTCGAATATCGGGACCACGGCAGCCACGATCCGACACTGAGCACAGAAGTCAAGGTTGCCGCCTCGTCAAACACACTGTATCCCACCGTGGTCCCACTGATCCTGGAGATCTCCTCCAGCATCCAAGAAATCATGGAAGAGAAGAAATCGGCCGACGATGAGGCCGAGGAGGACACCAAGAAGGTGGGAGGGAAGAGCAGCAGAAGGACATCGCAGACGAACAAGAACGTCTCGGACGCGGCGAACGATCCGACCACCGTTTTGGGCCGTTGCAAGCTGAATGCCGGTCTTTGGATCCAGCGACAAGAGTTCAGTCTCAGTTGCCAGCCGATCGCCAGAGTGGCGGCAACAGCCAGGTTTGACGATATTTTCGTCACCTTGAACACCGTGCAAAGCCCCGAACATGACCACCGGTTCTTCTCCGTCATCACCACATTCAACCACCTGCAGGCGTCGGTTCAGCACGTCTATTCGCGCGAGTCGACGGCCAGCTTCGAGGTGGAGTCGATCGTCATGTCTTTGATAAACAGCAAGCACATCAGCTCGACCACCGGAATATCCGCCATCTTAAATGTCAGCCCGATGAAGACCGATATCAACGCCAAGCAACTTCAAGACTTCCTCCTTTTCCGCGAAATCTGGTACCCGGAAGAACTCCGCGGGACTCCGAAGCGCTCTGCTCCGGCGGCGAGCCCACAAGAAACGCAAGCATACGCGATGCAGCGCTATCAGCAGATTTCGGCCAGTGGCACGTTGCCCTGGCACGCCGTCGTCTCCGTCCAGGACGTCAAGATCCAGGTCGACTTTGGCCCCACCTTGGGGAAGTGTGTGCTGACGATTTCAAAGCTCTGGGCGTCGTCCAAGAAAACTGACGACTCGGAGCAGAATCTGTGCATCGGCCTCGATCGCGTCGGCGTCGACAGCTCTGGGCGTATGAGCGGGTACATCGAACTCGAAAACTTCCGCGTCCGCACCTCGATCCGGTGGCCTGTGGAATCGACGGCGATCACACGGGCACCGCTGGTCCAGGCATCGATTGGCTTCGAACACCTCCGTGTCAAAGCCGCGTTCGATTATCAGCCCTTTGCCGTCGCGGACATCTCCAGCTTTGAATTCTTGATGTACAATGTTCGACAGAATGCGCACAACGGAAACGACCGTCTTGTGGGCATCCTGGACGGCGGTAAAGTCCAAGTGTTTTGCACCGCCGCCACCGCCGCACAGGGTCTGGCCCTTGTGCAAGCATTCGAGAGACTGATACAAGAGAAGCGAGAAGATTACGAAACGTCGCTCCATGAATTGGACCGATTTCTCCGACGAAAATCCGTGTTCCCGTCGAGTAATTGGACCGGCCCGGTGGAAGAGAAGAAGAGGCCGGAGAAGGCCCCGACCAAGAAGGGCACATTCTCCCTGCACACCGATGTGGTGATCACGCTGAATGCAGTCGATGTGGGCGCGTTTCCCAACACCTTCTTCGACAACCAGCTCCTCAAAATCGAGGCCAATGATGTACAGGCGCGGTTCGCGGTCGTGACGACCGAAGGCAAGACTCACAGCGGACTGGGCATGACCCTCGGTCAGGTGCGCGTCGCCTTGTCCAGCGTGAACAAGGTCAACACGAAAGCACTGGGCGAGGTTTCCGTGCCCGAGGTTATCGAGAGAGCCACCACCTCCAGAGGGGGGACGATTTTAAAGGTGCCGCGCTTGGTGTCGTCGATGCAGACGTGGCAAGCCGCCGACTCAAACGTGATCGAGCACGTCTTTCGGAGCACCTTTGAAGGAAAAGTCGACGTCGGGTGGAATTATTCACGCATTAGCTTCATCCGCGGCATGTGGCAAACTCACTCGGACGCGTTGGCTCAGCGCCTGGGGAAACCCTTACCGCCTCCTGTCGTCAAGATCACCGCGGAGCCGCAGGGCGAGGGGGAAAACGGGGGTCAAGAGAAGATCACAGCCGTGGTCAACGTGCCTCAGTCCAAGTTCAAGTATGTTGCCCTCGAGCCGCCCATCATCGACACGCCCCAGCTGCGAGACATGGGCGAGGCAACCCCTCCGCTGGAATGGATCGGTTTACAACGGGACAAGTTGCCCGAGGTCACACACTCCATTATTATTATCTCCCTACTGGAAGTCGCCCGGGAAGTGGAGGATGCATACACTCGGATCTTGGGGTCCGGTTGAGGATCGAGTGGTATATGTGTGCTGCCGTTTCGGCCGATATTGCCTCTGATGGAGAGGGGAATGTTCTTGCATAGCGAAGGCGTCAGGTGGTCCAGAGCCGGGCAATTTTCCGGTCAAAAATAGCTCTCTTCGATGAGTGGTCTTTTAATTGGCAACGCGCTGTCGAGTCACAGAAATACTGAACACTGCATTCGTTTCTTATCCTCAAGACACCCACTCCGAAGTGAGTCCTACATACATTCCAATGACACTGTAGAGTCATGGAGGATTTTTCGGCCGGGTCCACCACAATTTGGAGAAGGAGTCATGACCTGATGCGTCCTCCGACAAGCAATCCTGCCTCTCGACCTCTCGTTTGGACGACCTAGAAGCAAGGAGTCAAGTTCAAGACCTCACAGCTCAGCGGACCGGAGACAAGGTGAGTGAGTCACGTTTGAGATCAGGCTATGGGTGCGGGGCACAGCCAGTGCCACTGACCACTGCTTGGCCATGGCGTCTTGGCGTCTTTTCCCGCACGCATTTGAAATCTAGTCGTGGTGGAGGAAGTCTTCACATCTTCATTCGAGTCTCACCGTCTCGATCATCTTGCTCCCTTTCCCCTCCTTAGTCCGTCTGCGACGATCGACTGCACTCTTCTTTTCGCAGGTCGAGCCAGTTCTCGATTCTGCGCCGTCTAATAGCTCAAGAGAGCGCTACCCCGCCTTCCCGGCCATAATCCCAAAAAAATATCGTCAAGATGGTCAAGTACGTACAATCTAGCTCCCTTGTAGCCCAGAAGACATTCTGCCGTCGGTAGAGAGCCATAAGAGCTAGGTCCGGTCCAGGTCGACTATGGGCCGTGACCCTGCGGGCATCATCTGCCACGAGAACGTCTCGTCATGCCACCATGCTGATATTTCTTCCTCCAGCTTCACGATCGACGAGATCCGTGCGCTCATGGACAAGCCGGCCAACATCCGTAACATGAGTGTCATCGCACACGGTTCGTTCGCCTCGTCCCAGAATCAAGTCCACTCTTTGCTGACCGGCACCGCAGTCGATCACGGAAAGTCCACCTTGACAGATTCTCTCGTTCAGCGTGCGGGTATCATCTCAGCCGCAAAGGCTGGCGAAGCGTACGTCAGAAGCCTCCATGGATCACTTGGGAGATCAGAGAGATAACCGTTTGGCAGGCGATTCACAGACACCCGCAAAGATGAGCAAGAGCGAGGTATCACCATCAAGTCGACGGCCATCTCTCTGTATGCACACCTGCCCGACGAGGACGACCTCAAGGACATTCCGCAGGTTCGGACCATCCTCCTTTCTGGGCATCGGCGGAAGCTGACTGACGGCGGGGCAGAAAGTCCAAGGAAACGAATTCTTGATCAACCTGATCGACTCGCCAGGCCACGTTGATTTCTCGTCCGAGGTGACGGCAGCGCTCCGGGTCACCGACGGCGCCCTCGTCGTCGTCGACACCATCGAAGGTGTCTGCGTCCAGACGGAGACGGTGCTCCGACAGGCTCTCGGTGAGCGGATCAAGCCGATCGTCATCATCAACAAAGTCGACCGCGCCCTCCTCGAACTCCAGGTGGAGAAGGAAGACCTGTACCAGTCGTTCCAAAGAACGGTCGAATCGGTCAACGTCATCATCTCCACATACTATGACAAGGCTCTCGGTGACGTCCAAGTGTATCCAGAAAAGGGCACCGTCGCCTTCGGCTCTGGTCTCCACGGTTGGGCCTTCACCGTGCGACAATTCGCCATCAGGTACGCCAAAAAGTTCGGGGTGGACAAGACGAAGATGATGGAGCGTCTCTGGGGCGACAACTACTTCAACCCCAAGACCAAGAAGTGGACCAAGACCGCCGAGCACGACGGCAAGACGCTAGAACGAGCTTTTAACCAGTTCATCCTGGATCCGATTTTCAAGATCTTCGACGCCTTCACCAAGGGCAAGGTCGATGAGCTGGTCACGCTCACCTCCAAGCTCGACATCAAGCTGACCAATGAAGAAAAAGAGCTGCCGGGAAAAGGTCTCTTGAAGGCGGCCATGCGCAAATTCCTGCCGGCCGCGGATGCCCTTCTCGAGATGATGGTCATCCACCTGCCTTCCCCCGTCACCGCCCAAAGATACCGCGCCGAGACGCTGTATGAAGGCCCGCCAGATGACCCGGCCTGCATTGGCATCCGGGATTGCGACCCCAAGGCCGACCTCATGCTCTACGTCTCGAAGATGGTTCCCACCTCGGACAAGGGTCGATTCTACGCCTTTGGCCGCGTTTTCGCCGGCACCGTCCGGTCGGGTTTGAAGGTCCGCATCCAGGGCCCGAACTACGTCCCCGGCAAGAAGGAAGACCTCTTCATCAAGACCATCCAGCGCACCGTTCTCATGATGGGTCGCTTTGTCGAACCCATTGACGACTGCCCGGCCGGGAACATTATCGGTCTCGTCGGGGTCGATCAGTTCTTGCTCAAGTCCGGAACCTTGACCACGTCCGAAACTGCGCACAACCTGAAGGTCATGAAGTTCTCCGTCTCCCCTGTCGTCCAGCGATCGGTCGAGGTCAAGAACGCCAACGACCTGCCCAAACTGGTGGAAGGTCTCAAGCGTCTCGCCAAATCCGATCCGTGTGTCTTGACCCTCATCAACGAGTCTGGCGAACACGTTGTCGCGGGCGCCGGTGAGCTCCACCTCGAAATTTGCTTGAAGGATCTCGAAGAGGATCACGCCGGGGTGCCCCTGAAGTTCAGCGACCCCGTCGTCTCGTACCGTGAGACCGTCGGTGGTGAATCAAGCATGACGGCGCTCTCCAAGTCTCCGAATAAGCACAACCGACTTTACGTCATCGCGCAGCCGCTTGGTGAGGAACTGGCGAATGATATCGAGGCCGGCAAGATCAATCCTCGCGACGATTTCAAGGCTCGTGCTCGGATCTTGGCCGACGAACACGGCTGGGATGTGACCGATGCACGAAAGATCTGGGCTTTCGGACCCGACACCACCGGTGCCAACTTGCTCGTGGACCAGACCAAGGCGGTGCAGTATCTGAATGAAATCAAGGATTCCTTCGTCTCTGGCTTCCAATGGGCCACTCGTGAAGGACCAGTCGCCGAAGAGCCGATGCGATCGATCCGTTTCAACATCATGGATGTCACGCTGCACGCCGATGCCATCCACCGTGGCGGTGGACAGATCATTCCCACGGCACGCCGTGTCCTCTACGCCGCCACGCTGTTGGCCGATCCCGGTCTTCTGGAGCCCGTCTTCCTGGTCGAGATTCAAGTGCCCGAACAGGCCATGGGCGGTATCTATGGAGTGCTCACCCGCAGAAGAGGTCACGTCTTCTCCGAAGAGCAGCGTATCGGCACCCCACTCTTCACCGTCAAAGCCTACCTCCCCGTCATGGAGTCTTTCGGTTTCAACGCCGACCTCCGCGCCGCCACTGGTGGCCAAGCCTTCCCGCAGTCGGTCTTTGACCACTGGCAGATCTTGCCGGGCGGGTCACCACTCAAACCCGACACCATGCCCGGCAGCGTGGTGGAGAAGATGCGGACAAGAAAGGGTCTCAAGCCCCAGGTTCCGGGCTACGACAACTACTACGACAAGTTGTAGAGCGTTTTCTTTTAGCTATCCGAGCATCGTTAGACAAGCACGGGTGAAGGCACCCATGGTTTTCATCAACGACATTGCATACACACGCACTTTGGTAGTGGTCACGAGACATGTTTACTATTTCTCAATCTCAAGATCAACATCACTATCTCGATGGTGGCTACCGCCATGTGAGAGACGGAGAAAAAGGAAACAAAGACAAGATAAAAGCCCGGCCTTACTGTGTATTGTGCCCAGCCCTCCCTCCTCTTGTCTTATCTTCTAACTGACCTCCCCCCTGTGTACCGAAACCCGCCGTGCCGAGAGTACTTCAATCGATCAGCATCTCCAGTCCAGCCTCGATTCTTTGCGAACTTGGAGTTGATTCTCAATTATTCTTCAGCCTCTTCTCGATACGTTCCCAGTTTTCAAGTTTGGCCATCTCTTCGACCAGTTTTCTCATCGCATGGAGAGATGCTGAAGCAGTGCTGCTGTTAGCATCGGTCAAACCGGGGTACTGCTGGCTGCTCCAGCAAAACACCTCAATTCAGGCATCCTGGAGGAATTGTGAATCAAGCGTTCTGATTGGCTATGAGACTTGCCGTTGCCAAGACCCTCTGGTCCACATCCACAGGTCAACTGGTCCACATCCACAGGTCAACTGGCCCACATCCACAGGTCGGCTCAGGTCAACTGGCTGACCTGGCTAAGGCCCTGATCAACAGTTCAACTGCTCAACAATAACGTGACCAATCCATACTCTGATCAACACCAGCTTATACTACAAGACGTTTTGGTAGAGCTTACGGCCTTGTGGCCGCCGGGTATGGCGTCAGCTCGAGGAGCATTGGCGCTGTCAGGACGGACTCCACTCTCCCTGGGGGATCGCCCCAAGACTAGAATCCTGTCAAGGATTGACAGGATTGGAGCCCATAACATATATGCTTGTCAGGGATTTCCCGTCCTGACACCATTGGCCTAGGTGCTGGAGGAAGAAAGCTTAGAGTCTGGTATGGTATATGTCAGGAAGTGGGCTCGCCAGAGGGCTATAAACGTATGCAATGAGTGTCATTGCCTATCTACAGGCGCAGGGCGACATCGACTTCCACCTCCGGGAAGCTCAGGTACGGGCATCCTGCGAGGCGTGTGCTATATACATGTGTCCTTGACACGGGGCCGGAGCCTCGTGACAGTATACGCCAGATTGTTAACTAGACACAGAGAGACCTCACCCTGCCTAATCGCGCACTGCTGGCCTCAGTTAGCAGTCTGACACCTTGACGCTTGCGGAATGCAGAAAGAACATGCGGATTCGGCTTGAAACGACTGTAGGAATTCAAACGTCCGATAGCCATAATAGCGAATCGTCGGTTGTGCTGTCGGTCAAAGAATGATGAATTCGTCTCATATTGCTGTCAGTATAATTGATATGCTCTTCGTGGCCGTTTTCAGTACCCAGGGTCATCTAATCCATCAATAGGAATGAATCCTGGCAAGTGATGAACCCTTGAAATCCAGCTCTTCACAGCCGGATAAGGATCCAGCGAGATGTTTCCCATAGGAGCAAGAGCCACATAACCAAAAACGGCAACATCAGCAATCGTCGGCCTTCCCAGTGCAAGCCACTCGTTTGGACGAAGCCTCGTCTGCAAAATCTCGAGAGATTTGTGTCCTTTGCTTATAGCCTTGGCCAATGTCGGTTGGTCACTCGTCGAAACGCTTTTGAAATTGATCATGTAACGAGCAGTAGCGATTCCAGTTTGAATCCAGCTGGTGGCGAAAGCAAGCCAGTCGACTATCGCGGCTTGCTCGACGACGTCGTTGGACCAGAATGACGAAGGCGTCTTGGTTGTACTAGGATCTGGGTGCGACCCCGCAAGATAAACTAGTATTGCAGCCGAATCTGTGAACGTTTTGTCGCCATTCACCAGGACAGGAATTTGGCCACGGGGATTGATCGCCAGGAACTCTGGTGAGTGTTGCTGATCTTTGGGGTAGTCTACTTCGATGAGTTCCAGCTTGATGCCCAGGAGAGCTGCCAGGAGGCGGACAAGCGCTCATGAAGTGAAGAACGCTGCCTGTGTTCCCAACACCAGCTAGATAAACTCCGTTGAATACTCACTTTCGAGTTCAGATGTGGTCAAAGACCGCCAGAAGGTGTCGATGACGTCGATGGGATATAACCCTGGACTGGTTGTCGATGAAGCAGATGATACTGATCGGTTGATCGTGGAGCAAAAACCTGAGCCTTTTGATACAAACCTGCTGAACCAGATTCGCCACTCCGGAATCCGTTTGGCTTCGCACCTGGGTTTTGGTCAGCTTCTGCTGTCTATTCCTATGTCTGATCGGCTCAATCGTTGCCGTTCTTGCTACATCTCTGTGAGACCAGGGTTTGAGTACGGAATCCTCGTCCTACCGATATACCTGGACTTATGGCCCGACTGCTGGTAAGATAGTCTGGTCATGTCGTTATTTGGTCCCAAGCTCAACGGTGAATAGTGTTCGTCGCGGTCACCAGCCTCTGGTGGCAAGTCGACTACCGGTGTAAGACGCTGGCACCGTAGAAAACCCGCGCCCGGGTCCAGCTGATGGCAGCCGCACGGTACGACTCGACTACAGTTCTCCATCGGCAGTTTTTCAGGCTGGCAGACAAAGAAATTGGTCGGTCGTGATGTCTGGATTGGGCTATTTAGCGCTTAAAATTGCGGTACAAAAACGTTGACGACCCATCAAGCCGGTAGCTAACCCTCTCATATAGGTTGTCGTTTCCACCGGCCTCCTGGTCTTGGAAATACACTTGTCCAGCAAGGTCAGGTTCCCATCTCGGTCCTCTCCACATTTGATGCCACCGGGTTGAATGCTTCGAATGCCACGAGTCCACCGATTCAGGATCCAGACTCAGGGGCTGCCATATCCCGTTGGCATCTCGGACAATCTTGCGGTGCCTCAATTTAGGTCCCAAAGGCCGGTGGAGAATGCTATAAGCTTTTGGGCTACTGTGAAAGGCCCCTCGGTGGACCTCGACTGTGAGCCTATTCAACCTGGTCTCGTTGCCAGCGATTTGTCTCTTCCCTGGATTGCTGTTCTGAGTCCCTTCTCTGCCATAAACATCACAACGCCCACATGCAATATCTCGGGTGTCATGGTGGGTCAAGGCCCAGATCCCACTGACCCTGTTTCGATAACGCAGCAGTACCAGGCTTAGATTAGAAATTACACTTGCAACACAGGCTTGTCGACAGATGAGATGCCCTACTATTCGATACCATCCCAATTCACCCACCACAGGCTTGTCTTCGACAGCGTGCTGAACTGGCCAGAGAAGCAGCGGCTCAAGCAAGACTCTGATGTCAGGTGGGCCCTATAAGTGATGTTGACATTCACGGCCGTGTGCGCGATCATCATCTATGCTATCTTTGACACGAGAGAGCTCCTCCCGCATTCTCCGTGTCGCATTGCCGGAGCAATAAGTTTGTTGGTGGGATCGAAATTCCTCGAGAGCAAGAGGAATGAAACTGGTGTGAATGTGATACCGAGGCAAAGTGAGTTCAACAATGTCAAGACGATATGAACATGTGGGACGGTTGGTCTTCAGCCCTGGCTGGCGGAAGGACATCATGGGGGAATAGAGGTACGGCGTCGACATTGGAGCTGCTGCAATGAGGGAGAGATTCACACCAGTTTTATTCCTCTTGCTCTCGAGGAATTCCCATCCCACCGACGTGAGGAGAATGCCTCCGGACTCCACTTGGAATCAAACCTGGTCAGGTGTCATCATAGTCCAGACGATGAGAGCGGCTGTAAGAAGTCACGGCTCAAGCGATTCCCTGCTAGGGATAAGGACATAGCTAACTCTGGCGAATCATTCGGAGGGTTGCTTTCCTCTTTTAAAATACGACTTCTTGCCCCTCAAAGACAGTCCTTTTGTCACGCGAGTTAAAAACATGTTCAGGCCGCCAAGACCTGCATTTCTCGAGCTCGGCATCACTGCCCACACTGCGCCTGGGATCGGTTTAACATCAAATCCCGTCCAAGTTGTCCACAAAGCCCGAGGCAGCTGACGCGCAAGTTTGTGAGTCTTTCCTTATTTTGAATGTCCAATGCACACCTTTTTTAGTGTCCTCTTTTGACCCATTGAATTCAGCGACCATTCAGTGAATGACGACTGTTGTCCAGACCCAACTTGTCACAATACTGACCACTATTGTAGGTAGCATCAGCCAAAACAGCTTGTCAGAATGGCAGACCCGAGAATAGAAGAGCTCCCTGATGACGAGCCGACCACGAAGACGACGGGAGCCACGGCGGAGGATGCCTCCAGCTCTTCGGACTCTGAACCAGAAGCGACCGGTGAAGGCGAAGCGAATATCCCAGCCGGTTCTGCCGTTGCTGTCCACAGCCGAAATGAAAAGAAAGCACGGAAGGCGATTGGAAAATTGGGCTTGAAGCACGTTCCAGGCATCACACGTGTCACTTTGAGGAGACCGAAGGGGGTGAGTCCATCCTGACATCAGGGCCAGACACGGCCGGCCGATGCAGAGTGGCATCGAATCTCTGCCGTCGGAGCATGAGACAGAACAAGACTGATGATACCGTCACTCTGCAGATTCTCTTTGTCATCTCCAACCCGGACGTCTACCGATCTCCGACCAGCAATACATGGATGTGAGGAAAAGACCACTCTCTTGCTCTATCCTTTGGCTAACAAATTGCGCAGCATCTTCGGTGAGGCGAAGATCGAGGATCTCAACTCCCAGTCGCAAGCCGCTGCCGCTCAGCAGCTGGCCGCCGCCGAGGCGGCACACGCCGACCACGCCGGCCACGATCACGCGGCCGAGAGCGGCAAGGGCAAGGCCGTCGAGGACAAGAAGACTGAGGAGGAAGAAGAGGAGGAGGACGACGAGGAGGTGGACGACAGCGGTCTCGAGGCCAAAGACATCGAACTCGTCATGAACCAAGCATCTGTTTCCCGGAAGAAAGCGGTGAAAGCACTGAAAGAGAACGGTAACGACATAGTCAACTCCATCATGGCTCTAAGTGTATGATACAAAAGTTCTGGATCTGCATCTTGCCAGGTTAGATTTCCATCATCGAGATGGTCTCTGCAAGGTTCCAGGAAGGACAAATGCCATATTCGATGCTTCATCACGGCCGATTGGCCCATGTTGAGATTACCGTATCCACAACAGACATCCATCCATTCATCACCTCACTGCAGTCCATTGCAAACCCAAAGCTGGCCGAGATGCGCCGAGATCGGATCACGTGATTCACGCTGCTAAGCTGCTTTTTGCCGAGCCAGGCACAACCTCAGCCCGAAGAGGTCATGAAAGAAGCTTCAGCACCAATTCTCTACCCAAGTTTGATCATCCGACACTCTCCACAATGGCTCAAGTAAGTGTGCTGATTTCTGTAGCTTGAGAAGCTTTGGGCATCGCGCTGGGGCCCGGCTTCACACATTGGCTAACCTGACCTCCTGGACAGTCCCGCGCGGCGTTGAAGCTCGACTGGAGCAAAGTCGGCACCCAACTCGGTCTCCGCGGCAGCACGGCGACAGCGCTGGCCAACTTCAAGAAGCGCAATGACGACGCCCGCCGCCTGGTGCTCCATTTGCAAGATCAGCCTGTGACGGTCGACTTCGGACACTACCGCTCCATCCTCAAAAACACGGCCGTCGTCGACGAGATTGAGCAGTACTTCAAGACATTCCAGCCCAAGACGTACGATGTGAGCAAGCAGATCAAGGCCATCGAGAGCTTCGAGCAGATTGCGTTGAAGAACGCTGAGGAGACAAAGAGCAAGGTCGAGGTCGAACTGCGAAGCTTGGAGAAGGCCTTGAGCGACATCGAGGGCGCAAGACCTTGGGAGGAGACCACGGTCGACGAGGTGGCCGCTGCTGCGCCAGAAATTGACGAATACACCTCGCGGTTGGTCCAGAAGGGACGATGGATGCCTCCTGGATACCAGGTATGGAGCTCTCGTTTCTACGAAAGTCTGTGCCTGTACTGACATATTGACTGCAGGAAAAATTCCCCAATCTGTCTGTTCTGTAACGGCAGTGCAAGTTGGGTCCGCTGGCTGCGTCCCCCTTATTGCCACTTTCCGGACATATGTATAGTGTGCTAGAACAGTCGACCTTTTTAGAAATGGTTTCGATCTTGCCTCCAGCTTTTGTCAATCTGATCCGTGCATGTTCCTGTGCAGCAGTGGCCAACGGACCAGAAAACAGCCCTGGACCAGGCGAGGCTAATTGGATTGTATGACACAGCGACGCCGTGAGGAATCATTTGACTTTGCTTCGTGGTCTCGGATGTCCTTAGCCCGAATCCTCTTCCCGATAGAGTGCCGTCGAGTAATACAGATTCCCCCTTCTGCGTTGACTGGTCCAGTGCTGGCCAATGTCCTGCGTGGCCTGGGTCTGCATCATCTCTTCCCGCTGCATCCGTCTCCACTGTCATCATCCCTTTCGTCTTCATACTCGTATCTTTACTTTACGATCCTGCAAGAGCGCCTAATGATCCAATCCAAAGCGTTCACACTTGAAGTCATGCTTGGCCACTGGTCTGTCTTCGTGGTTGGCCAATTGCTATACCGCTGGCCGTCTATTCCACGGATGGGATTGTGTTGAAGGAGTCCCCACGGCAATACAACTGCCACTAGCTGCTTCTCTTTTTGAACAGAATGTGAACCCAGTAATATGAATTGGTTGATTGATTTACTATCAGAGGGTAGCCAGCAATGCGCTGTGCCAGCGTGGGAAGCGGTGAAATCACGTGACACGGTGGTCTGTATTCCCCAATAGTGCTGGATTGCGTCAGCGGCGCCAATTTGATTGTAGTCAGTGGGGCGGTTGCAAGGTGCTTTGTGGAGCCAAGCCCGAGTCGGGAAGATAATCTGTCCGCTTCAGAGGTTGTTTTCCCGACCCAGTACTTGAACTCAGGCTTCTGCTCAAACAACTTGAGCCGTCGCTGCAACTGTCGCAAATATGATCGTACTAGACACGATAACGATGTGCGACAGGCAGCAACTAGATTCCTCTATAAAATGGTCATGGCTAACCACCGGTTCTCTGCTCACACAGCACAGTAACAGTCGAAGACATCAGTCAATAAAAACCGGCAAACGCGGTCAACAATTCCAACAGTCTACAAATTAATTCTTTAAAATCTCAGGAAGACAATCGGACAATGTCTGCCACGAAAAGCACAGCTACCATTGCCTTCTTCGGCGCCACGGGCGGCGTGACCAATGCCTGCCTCGTCTACTCCCTCCGAGCGGGATACAAAGCAGTGGCACTTGTTCGGACCCCGGAAAAGTTGCGAACTCAGCTCCTCAACCAAGGCCTTGACGAGGCAATTCTCAACAACCAACTCACTATCATTCAAGGGAACGCGCTTGACGTGGCTGCGGTCAAGCGAACCCTCAGATCTCCAGCCTCTGGCGCGTTCCCTGCGTTTATCGTGACCGGCCTCGGCAGTCTTCCGCGCGCTCAGTTCGCCTGGCGCCACCCTCTGCAGCTCTTCACGCTCCAGGACCCGACCATCTGCGAGACAGCGGCAAACACGCTCGTCGCCGCTCTTGGTGAGATCTACACCGAGCAGCCGGAGTTACGCGCGCAGAAGCCCATCCTGACCTTCATCTCCACGACCGGCATATCCCATGGCCCCGAAGACGTGCCGCACGCCATGCGACTCTTCTACCACCAAATACTCGCGGTCCCGCACGCGGACAAGAGGAAAATGGAGGCCATCTACCGAGACAACGCGGCCTCTCCAGACAGCCCATTCCGCAGCGTTATTGGCATCCGCCCGACACTTCTCGCGGGCGCGGGCATGGTCTCTGAAGGGGCTGGTCTTCAGGCGGTCAGGACTGGCACGGAGCCGAAGCCTGTTCTTGGGTATTCTATCAAGAGGGCCGACGTAGGCCACTGGGTATTTGAAAATATCATCCACGACAAGGCGGCTAGGACGAAATGGGAGGGTCAGATGGTGAGCATGACCAGCTGAGCCTTCCTCTTTCGACATCGACAGGGCCGTGAGAGGTGGGTAGACCGGATGGTAATTTTGCAAACCGAGGTACAGATGGACAGGAGTAACAGGATTCTCTTGGATTATTTATCATAATGGTTCGCTTGCGATGACGGGGGTATCGGAAGAGAACATAGTACAAAGCAAGAATGTAGATCATCGTCAATAGAAATCTCCAATTTCCTCCATCCGTCTTCTTCACTCATGGTTTCATCCGTCCCTTCTATAATGACGCATCGTTCGTTTGCTTTGTCCACCATTATCGCCCCGGTCCATGGTCAGATCAGAATCGACTCCTCGTCATTGGCCTGGTTCTGCGCGTCCTCCAGCGGCTGCGGTGGCCACAGGTGAGGCACGAGATGACGATGTCAAAGAGGGACACGACACCATTAATGATGGCGGTGAGGACGGTGCCGATGCTGTTGACGATGGCCATCAGGCAAGAGCCGATGGTTTGGCAGATGGATTCAAACTGGCAGAGGTGGTGTTAGTACGAGCCTGGAAACACGTTTGTATGAAGACTGACGCAGGATACGACGGCACCCATGGTGTGGTAATATAAGTAGTGTGGTAATATGTAGTAGTGGGTTCTATTTCTTGCCAGATGAATGCCCGAAATTATCTTGACTGAGGCTGTTGTGGTGCAGAGAAAGATGGCTGAGATGATACACAGCTCTTATACCTGGGTTTCTTGGGAGGCAAAAGCTCTGCAAGCATGATGACGTTTGGAGGAGGCCTCAGTGAAGACAAAATCCTAACCAAGCATTGATCTGCGCTCACCTCTCGACCAGGTTGGCGGCGCCCAGTCATGACCCCGGCATATATTCTCTGGGGATAGATGGCCTGCAGACGTCGAGAAAAAACAAGGCAGATGGTATCAACCATGATTGCCGAGTCGACGTCATCCGTGGCGTGGGTCCGCGTGGTCGGAGATGGCTGTGGCGCACTCCTTTGGCTCACAAGAGGAGGTGGCGGTGCATAGTGTTGGAGCTTCGACTTGGAACCTACCATGCTCCAATGCTATGGCGAACATGGTCGACCTCGACCGATGGAGGTGGATAGCCGTCGCGTGGCCAAGCAGTGATGATCCGCAATCAATCCTCTTCTTGCTCACCGTCAGCCTCGTCTTCGCCATTGCAGTGTGGCTGAAATGGCGGGCGAACTGCGAGGCCGGGGTTGAATACAGTGTCGAAATCCCGCCGCCGCTGCGTGAGGACTACCATTGGGACTGGAGTACCATAAGGGAGACGTCTGTTTCCGATGAAGACGTACGAAAAGTGGACCTTCTGTCTTGCTTCTGGTGTTGATTGCAGGTCCAGATTCAACAGCACAGAATCACGGCCCGCTGTCCAGCAGATGGCCGCCTCCTTGGTGAACCCATTACCCCAGCCAGTCCGGCCGAGATCGACTCTTGCATCTCTGCCGCGACAAAGGTGCAGCCCGGCTGGTCCCAGACCACGTTCAGTGAGCGTCGTCGGGTGCTGGCCACCTTGCTTGGGTACATTCTCAAACATCAGGAAGCAATCGTGACGGCATGCTGTTTGGATAGCGGCAAAACCAAAATCGATGCCTGCTTCGGTGAGATTCTTGTCACTGCAGAGAAGATCGAGTGGACCATCAAGCATGGAGAGCGAGCCCTGTCCCCGTCGAGACGACCGACCAATCTTTTGATGTGCTACAAGCAAAATACCGTCTTCTATGAACCTCTTGGAGTAGTTGCGGCGTGCGTGAGTTGGAACTATCCTTTTCATAACTTGATCTCACCCATCATCTCGGCCCTCTTTGCCGGCAATGCCATTGTGGTCAAACCCAGCGAGCAGACGTGCTGGAGCAGCCACTATTTTGTCGAGATTGTGCGCGGCGCGCTGAAAGCATGCGGCCACAGTCCCGATTTGGTGCAAAGCGTCATCTGCCTCCCCGAGGTTGCGGATCATCTCACCAGCCATGTCGGCTTGAGCCATATTACCTTCATTGGCAGCAGGGAGGTGGCGCACAAAGTGTGCCGATCCGCTGCGAAGGCCTTGACACCGGTCACCGCTGAGCTGGGTGGCAAGGACCCCGCCATTATCTTGGACGACCGGGTGACGGTGGGCAATATCGAAGAGGTCGCCGCGATTCTCATGCGAGGTGTCTTCCAGTCAGGTATGCTTGAGGAGCAGATGGTGAGAGGACATCAATCCTGACATTGCTGCAGCCGGACAGAACTGCATCGGAATAGAACGTGTGGTGGCGCTTCCTGCCATCCACGACCGATTACTGGAGATTGTCCGGCACAAGACCGAGAACCTCCGGCTTGGGAGTGTGCTGCTAGACTCCAACCCTCCCGATATGGGCAGCATGATCTCGTCGCGCTCATTTGACAAACTCGAATCCCTCATTAGATCTGCGGTCCATGAGGGCGCCACACTGCATTGCGGTGGTTGCCGCTATCGTCATCCAGTTTATCCCAATGGCCACTACTTTCAACCCACACTTCTCAGCAACGTGACGTCCGACATGGAAATTGCACAGACCGAGCTGTTTGGACCCGTGTTCTTACTCATGAAAGCAAGCACGGTCAGCGAAGCGTTAGATATCGCCAACGGCACTTCCTACGGGCTCGGCGCCAGTGTCTTTGGCTACAACCAAACAGACTTGAAGAAATGCATCAGGCGTTTGAAAGCGGGTATGGTTTCGGTCAACGACTTTGGGTCGTACTATGCCTGTTCGATGCCCTTTGGCGGGTGTAGTGGCTCTGGGTACGGGCGATTTGGGGGTGAGGAAGGATTGAGGGCGCTATCCAATGTCAAGTCTGTGTGTGCGGACGCCAGCTGGGCAAGGATGCTGGGGATGAGGACGAAGATTCCACCGCCTTTGCAGTACCCTGTTGATGGAGTGCGAGGTTGGAGCGCTTGTAAGGGGATCGTGGAGACAGGGTACGCGATTGGGCTGAGAGGGAAGATTTCGGGACTGTGGAACCTGGTGGGCGCCCTCCTTGCCGCTGAAACTGGATCTTTGCGGCGGGACAATGTTGCCACCACAGAGGTGAGCGGGAAGAGGAATGAAGCGTGAATTGGTTGATGTAAAAAGACTGTACAGACCTTCCTATTACCACCTGTATCGATGAATTTAATCGCCATGTATCCTCATGCATACCATCCTCCAAACCCTGCCACGAGCAATGTTATCATGCATACTTCCTTTCCCCTTTCTGCCACTATCTCATGACTGCAGGTTTCACAAGGCAAATTGCCTGCAGATTAGCCAAAATATTGGGTTACTCAGCCTCCTTGGACTCGCCTCCTTGGACTCGCCTCCTTGGACTCGCAACCAGTAAAAATCCCTTAGATCTCTTCTGCCTTTCTCTCAGTGCTGGCGAATCTGGGGGTAATGTACATGGCTCAGCTCCTTCGTTTCATCTGCCTTCGCGCTGGATATGTAGACGTGATACAGGTGATATGACGTGCTGGCCTGGTACGACTGCGAGCAGTGGAAAACGTCAGCGTAGCCGTGAGGTTGCTTCATGACCCTGCATGTATCGTGGTCAAGAGCGGAGGTTGGAGAGTACAAGCATGAAGACAGCTCTGATGGCGATATAGACATAAGTTGGAGCAGCCAGGATGATGGCCGGTTGACCTTGACTTCTTAGACTTGTGGGTCTCGCCAACAGAGTCAGGCCGTCAATCTGATCTGTGGAGCGGCCATAGCTCCTATGTAGTTGCCCAGCAAGACGATCAGCACAGCCACGGGTAGCGGTGAATGGTAAACCGACTCCGGCTCGAAGCCCGTCCACTGCTACAGGATGGCCGCTTCAGAATCACCATGGATCCGTGGTCATGACCACGAGATTCCCAGCATGATGGCGGCACCGAATGCCATGGCCGTGAATTGCAATGCTGTCTTTCTCAATTCCTCGACTTTATTCGGTCCGGTCTCGAGGAGCTCTGGAATGACAGCGACCGTTCCGACATATAGGAACGTGCCGGCAGTAAATGGCAGGAGCATGTCACCCCATTGCAGGCTGGTGCCCCAGAGACCAGCTGTCGGACTTGTGGCATCTGCTGAAGTGCTGCTGCCATATTCTTGGACAAAAATTCCGATCAAGGTTCCGAGAAAGGCTCCCACAGCGGTCACGAACTGGGCGCCCATTGCCTTACGCTTGGAGAAGCCGGACTGGATGAGGAGGGCAAAGTCTCCAACCTCGTGTGGTATCTCGTGAAAGAAAACAGCCATGGTCGTTGTGGCTCCGAGGGCCGGCGAGGCATAAAATGACGAAGACAAGGCGAGTCCATCGGTGATGTTGTGAGTGAAATCGGCAATGAGGTTGAGGAGGCCGGCCAGTTTGACAGATGGATTGACGGACCGCTCATCAGGAACGGTCACCTCGGTCTTGGTTTTGGCACCCGTCTTTCGCTTGCGCAGGTCACCATTGGCTTGTTTTCCATTGACTTGTTTCTTTGGCGCACCCACAGCGGAGTCGTTCGTGTGTTCCCGGTGGTGGTGCTTTGCAGACCCATCATCATGAGTATGACCTTCTCCCCCCGTCGCAATTCGCAGGGCTTTGTCCATGGCCATAAATGCGACCATCCCCACGATGATGCCAACGCCCAACAAGAGATTCTTATTTGGCTCGACCATGACGAACTTGGCCTTGTCTGGCTCATCTTCGCCTAAAAAGATCTCGGGCAACAGATGGAACAGCGTGTCCCCGAGGAGACCGCCAACAGCAAAGGCCACCATTATACTCAAGGACGAAGGATCGATATTTGGCGGACATAATGCCAGCAGGAAGTTGGGCGGTCCCGAGATATATGCCGTGGCAAGAAGAGCATTTATAGCAGGCGATGAGGAAGGAAAGAGGATGGTGAAGAGCTTCGCAGTGAGAGTGGCGTGGGTCGGTGTATGGGCCAATTTATGCGCCGACAGTTTGCGCACGAAAGCACAGTCCTGGATCATCCATCAGCATCATCCGAATCTTGTCAGGTCGCGGGTCTGGAAAGATCCGTCATACCTGAACTCCCTCTTGGATCTCCGCCGCCGTCAAGAGGCCGACCTCCTTTTCAAAAACTGATTCTGCGGAAACACAGGCGAGCAGTCCAAGTAACAGAGCGCAAACAAGTCGGTGGCAACCCCGCCGTGGGATTATTGACACGCCCATCATTTCTGTAACCTCCTGGTCAATGGCACACGACTGTTGGAGTTGAGGACGCCCTGGTCTGCCCAAGTCAGGGGTATCTTATCGATAACGGTCTTGGCCGGTTTTTTTCTCCATGTGCAAATGTCCGGTTGGCTTTCTGACAGCAGCTTGCCTGTGCAACGGACAATCGAGCATAGGCAGACGCGATGGGGCGAGAAAGACAAAAGAAGAAAAACAGGTCGTCTGTCTCCAAGGTCAGACCAAAGAGCGGTGGCAGAACCAAAATCGGTAGGAAAAAGGTCAATTTTCTGGGCAATGAGACAATTGCAAAGAATTGGTGAGAGTGGCTCCCAATTCCTCGAGATGACCAGCTGACCGCGCCAGGGATCGCAAACTCACGTTATCGCAAAACTACAAGCAATTAGGTCTCTCGTCACGGCTCAATGCCCCGACCGGTGGCACGGAGAAGAAGCTCGACAAGCACAAAGACAATGAAGGGCCCGAGAAATTAGACTCATTCGCAATCCCTGCCACCGGAAAGATTGCCAGATTGGCTCCACAAGAGGTGCAAGTCGAACGGGATCCAGAAACGGGACACATTATCCGAGTCATCCGACTGGAGCAAGACTCGTCGAGGTGGAATCCACTGGGCGACCCTCTGAACGACATTATGGACACTGATGACGAACAACAACAACTCACACGCGGGCGGTCGAACGGAATTGTCGCCGAACTTGAAGCGAGAGTGGCACAGGAGGAAGAGTTGCTGATTAAAAAGCATCGGCCAAGGCAGCAGAGCCAAAGAGAAGAAGCATGGATTGCCGCACTGGTCGACAAGTACGGGGACGACATTCCGGCGATGGTCAAGGATCGCAAGCTCAACCCCATGCAGCAGACGGCGGGCGACATCGGGAGACGAATCAAGAAATGGAGGCTACACCATCCACCGAGTGGCTGAAGACGGGTCGATCTTTCCTATACAAAGTCCAGATTGCTCCCAGGCAGAAGCGTTGATGTGTTGAAGAAACTTCAATTCTCGGCGCTCTGGTGCATGACAAGAACGCGAAAAGTTCTGTCCAACGTCTACGGCATTGGCCGGCCTGTGGCAGGAACTAGGAACTCCAGAGATCAGCATGCCGCCCGAGAAGTCTTCGACCATAGTCAGTCGGACTCGTCACCGACAAGACTTTGCCCTCTTGGTCTTCCCACCCAACGACCGAGCTGCTCTTGGAGCTGCTACTCGGAAGTCCTTGCTTCTCAGCCTGTGTACCATGGGAATGCAGAATGCACACTGGTGGTGTTGTCTGTCCGTCGACCGTGGGCTTGCCGCGGCTGGCTATCCCGAGCATGGTCAGATGTATCTTTGGCAAGATATTCGTTCGAGAGGTATGGAGTGATTGAGCCTGCTCCGTGCCGCTATATTTTCATTCGCCGGTCTTTCAAGTTGGTGGTGAATACTTCAGGCCGCTTCTTCTGGGCCTGGCTGCAATGCCATGACGCATAGCAGTCTCCACATATCGAGTGGATCTGCTCGTCGGGAGATGGTTTCTTGTCCTTGAGAGACCACCAGTGCTTTCTGGCCTTTGGGCTTTGTCCCAGTTCCTGAGGATCAGCCACGCGGCCATGATCATACATGGCGAAGGTGTCGTGTGTATGGAAGCGTTCAGCGTGGCTGGCGGCAGACATGGCGTTTGTATTGGAATGAGAGAGGTGATGTGGATCAATGGACACCGTCAGCGTTATCGTTGTTGCTTTGCTTTCTGACCAGAGATGATTTGAGGTCTGCCGCGTCGGCGGACGCAGAATTCGGCCATTCTTATATGCGCTGTGTCTCAAGAGGCATCCAACCTTGCCATACCGTTCAAAAGAAGGGTCTGGACGCGCAAGCCACATCAAAGCCACCCTGCTTAGATCATTTAAGCGGGCCAGTTGCATGAGGGCGGCGACGCGCTGCCTTGTTTCAAAGTGTGGCTTTGCGCCGAGAAGATGTCAGTAGTATGAGGTCATTGGTGGTCTGCTCAAGCGCCGCTGCACAGGCCCAGCTGAAACATGTGAGGGTGCTGTCTGAGCAGGCAGTGAACTGCAGGGACATTTCGGAGCTGGTTGGAGCCCGTGATGTGAATGTAACAAGTCTCATTCTGAACGGCTATACTAAAACTAGATCGGGGTATCGAAAAATCAAATGTGCTCGTCCAGATAATCGCAGCCAACTATTAAGATATGATTCTGTTCCCGTTTCACCTAGACGCGAATGTTGGACCGAAATTAGGACTTGATGTGCATGCTCGATCCCAGTTTCTGCGCGCAGTGTGCTGCCGCAGCCCTCGCGGCCTTGAACGGGCCGGGGCTGGAGGGTGTCTGTTCATGTTCTTCAGCAGGCCGCTCTGGTTTCTTTGACTGAGAATGCGACGGCCACATGTCCGTCACCTTGTGTTGGAGGTTGTGGAACATCTGCATTGGTTCGTGGGTGGTCATATTGGTGATTTGTGGTTGTTGTTTGGATTGTGTTTAATGTTTGTTTTGTTTGAATGCTGGATTACGATGATGTCGGGTCTAGGAACCAACATTACCTCTACTTATACACACGCCCGAGTGTCCTCGTGAGCAATTTCCCTATAATGCTCGCACCGAAGATAGTGACGATAGCGCCACATGATTGGCTCATAAACCATGTATCAAAGAGTTCGGCGATCGAGGGAGCCGAGATCAGTTCGTCAGCGGAACCACATGGAAACAATGCGAAATACCTCACACCACGACCACCAACGCCTCCAAGATGGCCTCTGGCTACTGTACCTTCCACCAATAAGGGTGAGAGCGAGGTCTCGATTTGCCAGCTGTTCACATCTCTTCTTCCAGAGCAAGCCGTGGTCGACATCGAGGGCATGGTAAGGTTGGCGCCATCCACAAAGAGTCTCTCGCACGCGGTGTCCCCAGTCACTGGTGGTGTGAAAGAGAGGGAGCTCGCCCAGTCTCAGTGAGTTTTCTAACATGCCGTGATTTTGCTCGGGTCCGAAGGGAGGGCTTTATGGCTCATCCAGGCTGAAAGCTCGCTCTTCTTCGGCAGCGCCGCTAACTCAGGGCTGGTCAATACCGACGTCATAGCTCACCACCTCCTTGCTGGAATGAGCGAAACGTCTTCTTCGGCCTGCCCATGTGCCCTGACGCAACGGCCATCATGAATAATGGAAATCGATCGATACGGGTCGAATTTCACTGCCCTCGGCAAGTGTACCTCGCGAGCACGGCCGTGTAAGCCCTGGGAGCGTCCTCGCTATCTCTGCAGCCTGAAGAGAACCAGGCAACCCTGGTGCAGCTGAAGCGGTCGAACGGCCACTGGCCGGCCTACCCCATCTCGCCGTGGAACCACAGACGCATTTGCCGGGGACAAAAGATTATGCGCCGCCAGGACCACATTCAATCTCTTTCTGCCATGTCCTGCTCGATGTTTTGTAAACACACCACCCTGCTGAACGCAGCTCCAGAGTCTCTGCCCACCATGTCGCGACCTGTAACGCTCCCCCGCAGCGACGGCGTTGCATGGCGCTGCTAGCATTGACTCTCTTGACAAGATCATACACTTGCCCGAGCGTGACGGCTTTGGTGCAAGATGAGCGTCGCTTCGACGACCACGGCGCCGCTCATTCCAGACCAGGTCCTCCCAGACCTTTATGTGTCCGAGTGAGCGAGAGTAGTTGTCTGTGGCTCTCACCATTGGTTGATCATAGTAAACAGTGTCTTCACAGCCCGGGCAGTCCTGAGTCCCAATTTCCGGACAGCCACCCGTCCACACATCCGGTACATCCTTTCCCTTCTCGATAGCGCCGATCGGCAGCCAAAGGTGGCGGAAAGCCACAGGTCAGACTTCGTCATGAAGCTGATCATCATCGACGATAGTGTCCAGTCCAATTTACTGGCGGTGCTGAACGAAGCGTGTGACTTTATTCAAACATCGCTCACACAGGCCGACGGTGGAGTGCTAGTTCATTGCCAGCGAGGTATCTCCCGGTCCGCCTCGGTGATTCTTGCCTATGTTATGCGAGATATGCATATCGACTATGACGCTGCCTTGCGCTTTGTGCGGAATGGCCGGCCACAGGCCAAACCCAATGCTGGATTTGAGGAACAGCTGAAGTTGTGGGCGGAAATGCGGTACGACATCCATCAGAAAAATGGCGCCGAGAAACCGCAATACATTGCGTGGAAGATACGCAATCGGGAGGCACAGAAAGAGAGGCCGGCAAAACTCACCAATGGTGAAAGCATTGGGTATTACCCTGGCGCGGATAAGACACGATCCGAGAAAAGTGGACCATATACAAGTATTCTCAACGCGCTCAGTCTTGCCAGGGGATGAATTTCCTGCTGTCTGACTGGACTGTACGAGGTGGGTGACGTTAGACCACGCTGGCCGGCACAAGGTGGAACGCTGCCTTGGACTCTTCCAGACAAACATTATCGGGATGATTTGCATCAAAACCAGACACGGCTTCTTTTCTGTGTTCTGCGCGAAAGGCTGATCTTCAGCCGCGTGCCGCGAGGCCGGGACATGACCTGGGTATTGCAAATGGGGTGCCTTTTCCGGTTCACGTCAAGGACAATCCAATGTCCAACCGGATGCAGATGTGGCATGACACCACGCGGCAAACCGAATACCAGGATACTGGGAACGTCCAAGGCGACGAGTGGCCATTCAAGTTCGAGTTCCCAAACTGTGTGGCTACTCACCCAGGTAATTGGCAGCGTCTTCGTTGCGCCGAATCAGCATTCCACGACTCTGACCAGCATTCTCCATCAGACCCATCTCAGAACTTACCGGGAGGTGCAGGTTGCTCCTGGTTTCCGGCAGTGGATACGCCTGCGACGACATGTCGATCTGTGCCACCAGAATCTGCACACATCCGACCGTGGTCCGGACAATTATTCAAGGACTTGCGAAGCAGCCTTCAAGATGAGGAATCACCGCAGCTGCTCACACCGAGATATCTGAAGCATTGGATGGCAGATGCTTGGCATCTCAAGGAGAGCGTTAGCACGCAGTTGCCTGCTCGCTCCTTCCTCACTTGGTCGAGTTTCAAGCCTGAGTTGCCTGCTCGCTCCTTCCTCACTTGGTCGAGTTGCAAGCCTGAGTTGCTTGCAGCCTTTCACCCTTTCCTTTTCGCGATTAGCAGCATCCGGAATTGAATCTGCTGACCTTTCTTCCAACCTCTTTTCCTTCATCGTTTGATCATTCTTTACCACTCCGTACGACTGTCTTTGATTCAATATCTTCCCAAGCCCTGAGCGGTGGCGACCAAGACTCCTTTTGCTGGCCTTGGGGCATCCGTCAGCTCGAATCAAATGCCAAACTCTGGTTACGCTGTTGAGGCAAGTTCACTTTGCGTGGAAGATCTTGCTTCGGCCCCGAACTGGCATTTGCAATACTTGACGAGATTGCCCAAACTCTTCACGCAGCTACAGCAGTGCACTCAAGATTCAATTCAGGTCAAGTGATATCGCAAGGCTGGCCAGAGGCCCTGTTGCAATAGTACAGACAAAGCACCTCAGGTGGGATCTTGGATCTGACAACGGCTCCAGGTTCATCGACGTCGAGCACTGACCTACCCATCCGGTATCGATCATCTCAGCCTGTGAAGCTGATCACATATGAGCCAACGACGGCCTGAGAGGCTCGGATTAAGGTCGGCCAGAGTGAGTTTCGACTTCATTCTGGCGTCACAAAGAACGCCCTCGACGGCCAAAAGAGTGATCTGATTACTCGGATCTCTCAGCACACGTCTTGGTCTGACCCAGAGCCCAATTAGGCAGGGCCAAGTGATCGACATTACCCTTGTCATGCCATACTCTCCCTTCCCTACTCTATCGGTCTCCATCATGACAATTCCTTCTCACGATCTACCGTATACCCTGGCTTATCTATGCTTGCAGGGTGTCTAGAGGCTTGTCATCGCGAAGTGGAATCGACGCCGTCTGTCGCCGAACTGTCCATCTGGATTCACCTCTCCAAAGCCTTCTACACTCTCAGATCTCTTCAAGGTTAGTACTTTTTTGACACTATCTGGTCGTCGATCTTCTCAGGAGTCGGCCGTCCCATAACCACCGATATTCCCGATAAGATCAGCTTCAATGATATTTGAGCGCCCAGCATTTGAGATATCCTATATCTACGACATGCACAGCAGACTCTGTCTAAAACCACCACCAGGAGTTGGTGTGCAAGTGGCAGCCATGTCCCAGGAGTAGACAACTGCGCAAGGCTGCAGGCACATATGCCTTGGCGTGAGTGGTCTATCCCTGCAGCCTCCTTACTGCTGCTATTTCTACGCATACGAACGGTCTGCACGCAGTCACAGGTTTTGAGCATATCTTATTGCGCCACGGATTTCCGTGTATTCTAACACGAAAGGATCGCTATCGCTTTTCCGTCATGGCTACGACGTATCGGGATAACCTCAAGTCTGAGTTCCACACTGATTCGTGCAGCAGCCGAGTGATAGAATAACCACCACGAGTGTCTAGTCATGATTGTAGCCACTCACCAACCACTCGAAAAGCACCTCGCGTCAACGACTCCCAATCCAAGTGGCCTCACAGACAATAGGCATCCTAACGTCGAAAATAACGTTAAAGGAACATCAGAGATCGCCGTGAGCAAGTGTGCCGGCGTCCGTAGTCTGGACAGGAAAGGCCCACTCGTGGCGACATTGACCATCTTCGACAAGAACGACGGTCTCAGTGCGACATGGGATTCGGACCCTTCCACATTGGTGTCAGAAGCAAGGGTTATAGGCAAGCTCGAGGTCCGCCTTCCACAAGGGTTTCCTGCCACTCCAGCCGTGGCCAAGTATGTCGCGACCTCAGAACGGATTGAAGACGTAATAATACGTCAGTGGAACCCAAATGATGGAAGAGCACTTGGGTTTACAAGAAAGAGAGAATTGCTTGACTCAGGTGAGTTCTTCTGTCGTTCTGGGAAGGAATAGACCAATGAAGTCAGAAGGCCAAAGTTTTTCGAAGAAGCCAAAATCTGAAAGTGGGTTCAGTATAAAGCGTGAGGAAGACGGCGACGATGGCGACGACTTCTATCCCCTTGATGATGACGATGGCAATGATCCCAATTCGATCACGCCGTCAGACGCGTGGATCAGGACAACGCTGCGAAGACAGGCCCCAGATGAAAAGATTTCCGAGGCAAGCAAAGGCTTCACAGACGCTCTCGAGTCGACCGCAGAAAGACGTCCAGAAGCTTTAATCGCTCAGCAAGAGTCGGTCAGGCCGGGTGCCGAGGAAGCTATACAAGATCAGTCTGACGTATACGAGGTGGTCACGCAGCCAGGTATAGACAGCCAAGACCATCCCATCGTCTCCTTCGAGTGGTTTCAGCACCAGGGACAATGTCAATTGCCGGCAACACAGAAGAGAAAGAGCCGCGATTCAGTTAGGTATACAAATAAATATCACTTTGCATTCGGAGAAGACAAGCTTCCTAACCACATAAAACCCACACCGGAAGACATGGCGGCAGTTTCGGCGATTCTCAAGGAGGAACGACCCACACTCGAGAGCGGGCGGGTTCAGGCAAGCGGCCGTCTGCCGCAGGTGTCAGCCTGTACGCCCGTACGTGCTGGCACAGGCATCACGGTGGACTCCCTTGTGAGAGTGATCATGTCTCAGTGCTGCAGGAACGAGACCGCTCTGGACATTCAACAGACCCTCATTCGCGCGTACCCGTATGACGTTGAAGGCAGCACATACTTTGGAGAGAAGCCAAACTATCATGCTATGCGCATCGAGAGCGTGAAGAAGCTCGCGACTGTGATCAAGAGGGCAGGTCTCGGCGAGAGAAAGTCTCAGCGAATCAAGGAGTGCCTCGACATGATCTACGCGAAGAACGTCGAACTCCTGCCGCCTGGAGACGTCGTCTATGAGAGCAATGAACCGGGGGCGAAAGACTTTGTTCCTGGTCTCTTGTCGCTAGACTATCTCCATGACATCTATGCCCAAGGAGGTAAGCAAGGACTGTTTGACTACCTGGTCAGCTTTCCGCAAATCGGCGTCAAGTCTGCGTGCTGTCTGATGAGTTTCAACATGGAACTTCCGGTCTTTGCCGTGGATACACACGTCGCAGCGATGGTCAAACTCCTTGGATGGGTCCCTGAAGACTGCAAGGACGAGGCCACAATGGCCGGCCATCTTGACGCGAGGATGCTGGATGGCGATGAAAAGATCCAGCTTCACCAGGACCTCTGGCGTCACCGCCGGAACTGCGTTCGATGCAGTGGGCGGGCGAAGCCACATAGTCCAGCATGGCAGAATACGGTTTGCCCTTTGGAGCATCTGGTTCGGAGACATACCCCTGGTGGTGCTCCTGTCGAAGAGAATTCGGACCTCCTCCGGGCCGAACCGTCTCCAGAAAAAGGGCGAACAACGGCTTTCAAGCGACAGCCTGTCTCCAGCGAGGAGGACATGCGGCCGGCCGGCCTGGTCAAGGTCACATACAAGCTAGACGACAATTTTGATACCGCCGGTGCTAACATCACCGAGAGAACAACGTGGATCAGAGATTTCAGCAACGTTGCCTTTGACATTGACGGCGAGACAGACGAAGAGTCGAATGGTGAAGATCACGAACAGCTGACACCGGGTAGGAGAGATCTCCCTAGAAATTGAGGTCCGAAGGGGTCTATAGACTTACGGGAATTTGCGTGGGAGAAGTACAGGCGTCTGGTCTGAGCGGGTTTCTTACCGCTGATCTTTATGCCGTCCATGTTCTCGTTATTTGAGCTGAATAGAGTTCCTCCCGCACAAGATTTGCCATGACTGGAGGAGTCTGCCTGTCATTACGGCCGGCCGCGCCACGAGATGTCAATTCACCAGAGAAGGGCGACCGAATGCCCGCCTGCCGACATGAGAGGCGTACTGATCAGACTCGGTGACAGCAGAAAGAGCGCAATCCACCTACTCGGAGGAGCGGTACCTGTCGATGGCAATGAAAGAGTGATACAAAGTCGGTCCTAATACGGACACGTTTTGCGGATTGGAGCAGAACTGTCGTTCAGAGGCAGCGAAGTGGGTGGTTGCTGTACAACAATTCTTGATCGGAGAAGTTCCTCCCAAGACCCACCACCACTCCTGGGATCGGCAGATGGCGAATGTTACCCTTCTCCACACAAGGCTCAGAGCTAGCAGGCATAACTCGGCATGACGCTGGCAAGCCTTCTGGAAGATCTCTTATCTCCTTCACTTCTGGACGACATTCCTTTTCTGGTAGGTATCAGTGGGCGTAAGCTCGCGTAACCTGAGCCGAAGTCGACGCTCTTGCCGTAACATCGTCACCATTCCTACGCCCCTCCGGGGTCATAGGGCACAATCAATCAAGGTAGGACTGCGCGATAATGCAAGCTACAAAATGCGAGCTCGCCGCGCGTGAGGCACACGCGACAGTTGTGATTTTTCAACGCGATGACATTCTCCAGACTTGCTACAGCACTTCTGCTGGCTTGTGCCGGCCAGGCAGCTCTCTCACAGTTCGTGACCCCCCCAAAGAATCTGACACACGCGATCGGCTACGCAGACATTCCTGTCCGGTACAAGCAGGTGCCGGCGGGAATTTGTGAGCAAGACCCAGACGTCAAGAGCTATTCCGGCTACGCAGATGTCGCTCCTCACCAACACATCTTCTGGTGGTTCTTCGAAGCAAGGCATGTTGATCCGACCGAAGCCCCGTTGACGGTGTGGATCAACGGAGGCCCCGGCTCGTCGTCCATGATCGGGCTGTTCCAAGAGTTGGGACCGTGCTACGTCAACTCCAGCGGTGTAGCCTATACCAATCCATACTCGTGGTCGAATGTCAGTAACATGTTGTTCATCGACCAGCCGACTCAGGTCGGATTCAGCTATTCGACTCCCATCCCCGGCTTCATAGACCCGAACACGGACTACGTCGTCCAATTGCCGGACAACACCTGCCCAGACTATGCCAGTGACTGGTCATGCGGCACGTACTCCTACTTTAATGAGTCCTTGACGGCCAACTCGACCCCGGCGGCGGCACCCAACATGTGGAAGACACTGCAGGGCTTCATGGGCGCATTTCCCCAGTACTCGAGAAACGGGTTCTACTTCACGACAGAGAGTTACGGTAAGAGGGCGAGACCGTGAGACCACCGCAGCCGCCAGCTAACGTGTGGCCAGGTGGACACTATGGGCCCATCTTTAACGAGTACTTTGAACAACAGAACGCGAAGAATATCACGGGGGCGCACCCCATCAGTCTTCAAGGCGTCCTGATCGGCAATGGCTGGTACGATCCGGTGGTCCAATACCAAGCTTACTACAACTTTACCGTCTTTCCGGGCAACACGTACGATTACGATCCGTTCAACCAGACGATCAAAGACCTGATGTACAACAATCTCTACGGGCCGGGGAATTGCTACGACCAGTCCGTGGACTGCAACACTCGCGGCATCAATGAGATCTGCAGCGCTGCCGACAACTTTTGCTTCAACGAAGTGGAGAACCTCTACGACATTTACCTCAATCGTGACGAGTATGATGTCCGCTTCCTGATGCCGGATCCCTTTCCGCCCGAGTTCTACGTCGACTATCTCAACACGCCAGAGGTGCAAGAGGCCATCGGGGCGTTTGTCAATTACACCGAGTTCACCACGGCGGTGGGCAACGCGTTCGGATCAACGGGCGACGACGACCGTGAGATCGGAACGGTCGAAGCCGTCTCCAAGCTGCTGTCGCAGGACATCACCGTCATCATGTATTTTGGCGATGCCGATTATAACTGCAACTGGCTGGGTGGTCAGGTTGTCGCCCACCACGTCAATGCTTCCGGCTTCGAGGAGGCCGGCTTTGTGAACATCTCCACCTCGGACGGCGTCGTACATGGCCAGGTCAAACAGTCTGCCAAATTTGCGTTCGTCCGCATCTACGAGTCCGGCCATGAAGTGCCCTTCTACCAGCCCGTCGTCGCTTTCGAGATGTTCGAACGTGCCATCAGCGGCTTGGACATTGCAACCGGCAAGACCAAGGTCGGAAACAAATACCGGACAAAGGGCTCCGCCCTCAGCACGTACAGGGAGGGCAATGCCACGATCCAGCTGGAGGTCATTGGAGTGGATGAGGTTTACAACACGACCACGAGTTTGCCCATGAATGTGACTAGCTCACCACCGACCCTCAGAAGGAGAAATGTGCCCTGGCAGTTTGGGAGCAGAATCATGTAGATAAGAATGAGATGTGCACAACCGCTCGGCAAGATCATGGCTATGACTGGAGGGTTCTGTACCCTCGTATTTCTGGCTGACACTGCTGCAGCCATTTGTATGACTTGGTGCTGAGCCATTGCATCTCTTCTTCGCTTCACCTGGTATCGGATAGCAAAGAGCACATCCGACAGACGAGTCATGGCCAAAAACCAACGCAGATCAAAGCTTCTTCGCTTCACGTCAGAGGATAGGATCTTCTCGTGCCCAGAAGACGCTTGATTTGTGCAATATTTATTATCACACCATGTGAGCGTTGGTGAGAGCAGGATAAGCGTTCTAGGTCGCTCCGTCAATCCCACGGCTGCCGCCATAACCGCAACCACGCTCAGAGCATGGGGCTTGCTGCCTCACATGCCTTCGCTCCGTTCTCCTTCCTCGGCGACTGAGGCCGTGGTTGTTCGACCGCCATGGTATCCGTTCAACTCCATTTCAATCTAATCCCATCACATCCATCCACACATCCGTGCATTGGCGTTTCATGCATGATTGATTCTTCCGTTCCCTGATTCTATGAGATCTGCTTTTTTGTGTGGGTGTGACATGTCCTTCGACTTGGACCACCAGCCAACACCTCACCAACACCAGTCCAAAAAATATTGTAAACCCGAGATCGGAAAAGGAGGCGGAAGAGAAAGAAGAGGCAACAACGCGAAAGGTATCGCAGGGTGAAAAATCCTCCCCCCCAATGCTCATTCGTTGTAGTGATACACCTGTCACGAGAAGTGGTCAGTCCAAGAATAATTACTCGACGGCAGACGGGACCGTCAGACTCACAAAATAATTAGGCAGGCCCCAGCATTCAAAGCCTAGCCGCCTCGCCATTTTTGCAAAGCCTTCGGTCTCGATGAGATGGTAGAATGGAAAAGCAGGAAACATGGCGCCGTCTCGATGGACTTCGGCACGAACCATGAGGGCGGTGCCACCGACACCATCGAGCGGCATGAGCCGTCTTTGATCTCGATTGGCGTCTTTGTTGGCGACCATGGCCATCAATGTGCGGTAGGTGGGCATCTCGGCGTAGCCCTCGAGCAAGATGTCGTCGGGACCCATCTTGCTCGCGAGCTGAAGTGCCGTGTCACTGTCCCGCCAGGAGTTGTAGTCGTACGGTCGGATGTCGGCCTTGCCTTCGTCGGTGATGTATCTCTGGAAGCAGTTCGGCACGAGGATTGATTTGTCGTGCGAGGCGAGGTCTTGAATCAAGGTGGGAGGAGTCTCGACGATGTCGCTGTCCAGCCAGAGGACCCAGGACGTGTGTGGGCCAATCGTGGTGAACAGCAGGCTATTCCGGGCGCGCGCCATGGCCGCTCGACGGGCCTTTTGGACGTCCATCTTGTGCCGTTCATGTTCATCTTGCGAGACCAGTGGCGGTTCAAAATCCTGCCGCAGGATGGTCACCGACTGGAAACGTTGGTCTTCCGGGCCCGACTGGGTCCTCTTGACGGCCTCTTGTAATGCCTCGGTGGCCTCATTGCCTTCCTTGGTCTTGGGGGTGATGAACCCAAGCGAAATGTGTTCATGTGGATATGTCAGACTGACCAGGTTGGACCAATACTCGGGGTAGAAGCGTGCCATGGGCGTGAGGATGAGGATTTTCTCCTTGTTCCGCGCGGGAAAGGCCGACGCGCTGAGGTTGTTGAGTTGATAGTGCACCACCGGTGGAGGAACGCGGATTCCCTGTGAATCCTGATGGCCGTGTTTTCGAAATGCTGAGGTCGGAGGTGACAGGGGATTGGCCGCCGCCGCGTCTGACTTTCGCTGTCGTACCTGGAGGGACGGGTCCGGCGAGTCCGAAGAGACGGTGTACAAGAAGTATATGAAGGCGACGCCCAAGATGAGGGCGAGGACATATGTCCTGTGGCTTCCGCGTGTTTGTCGCATGTCGAAGTAGGGCATTCTGGACGTAAGGTCGGGGGGAGTGAATTGGTATCACCTCACAGCAATAGGCATCACCAGGAGCATGGTCGGGACCGATCGACAGGAGGAGAAGCAAGGGCGAGAAGTTCCAGATGAGCGAAGAGAATACTCGAACCGGCCAACCGTGCAGCCGGCGAATGGAGGAGGGAGAGCGGAAGGAAGTTGTATTTCGAGTTCAGGAGAGCCGCAAGTCCTGCTGGGTGGCCGCGCCAGCATTGCGGAAGTCTAAAATACAGCCACACTCCGGTGGCGCATGCAGGATGAGGGGGCCAGGTATGTCACTGATCACCATCTCTACCAGTTCAATGATTACATGCTGGGAGAAACAGTCCTGCATCCGTCATTCGCATCAATTTGGATTTCAGGCTCGGAACAGTCATCTATCCATGTTCTCGCCCGTGACTGAATAGGTCGCCCGTTGCAGTCGCGATACCCAGTACCCAGTCACCCAGGCAAGCGGGATATGACAGTGCCAGGTCAATGAGCTGATGCTCCTGCTGCGCATGCTTCCTCGGGAATCTCAACGGCCTGCACAACAAGCGAATATGCCCGAGGAGATCGACGTCAAGTGCCATGGAAAGTCGTCCCAGGTCTTTGAGACCCTTGCATGATGCCCACCAATGCCAGAGCATCTACAACCATGACCTCCGAGGGAGAAGCGAATGCCAATTTTCTATGCCACGAACGCCATTCAGCAAAAGAGACCCCTGCCCAGGCTTGCTGAAGTGCAGTACCGAGCGCTGGCTCAAGGCACCAATGTGTACAAATGCAGTCATGAACAAAGGGAATTCGTGAGTCGGGGTCCGAAAAGTCGGGCGGCCTCTGCCGCACAGCGCCGGTCTGACTGGCCGCCCCAGTGTCCGTGATAGTCATTGATGGATCTCGGTCGTCTTCCGGATCTTTTTGCTCTTGCTCTTGCCCCCGCCTTCTTCTTTTCCCGACGAGGCATCACTCCTGGCACTCTTCGCACCCGGGCTGCCCACGGGTGATGCCTTGGCCGTGTCTGCGACCTGGAAATAGTCGCCGCCTTCCTCCAGGGCCAGCGGGGTGACGGGGCCTTTGGGACTCCCCAGAGGACCCAGACGCGGAGCATCCGGCTTGACGGCCAGGGGCGACGCCGCGATCTTGGACGTCAACCGTGCTCGTTCGAGGAATTCTCGCTGCTTTTCCCGCATCAACCGCGGCGACTCCAACGGGACCGGAGCGGTGACCCTGCTCAAGGTGATGGTGGGACTTTGCACGGTCGAGGACGGCGCAGCGACCGAGTCGTGGTGCTGGAAATTGGCGGGATGGTACCGGGGAAGATTCACGTGCATGTTCTTCGAGGCCTGTCGCGAGTGCTGTGCTCGGGGCCGGGTCCCCTGTGGAGAGATGTGTTGGTGGCTGGCGGGTAACTTGGGCGACAACGGAGACGTTGGCGTATATCTCGTCCCATACTGTTCGGGATGCATGATGAAATCAGTGGTCTGAGCCGGACCAACAGCTGCTGCCGTGTGTCGGTTCGGCGTCCAGGTGTCTTCGTCTATGTGGTTCAGGAGGACGGCGGCAAGCTCGACGGTCTGGCGTGAAGGGATGGCGTCCTGGGAAGGTCAATAAGTCTCGTCTCCCGTCACCACCGGGAAACGAGTGGTGGAGGGAACGATTCGGATACGAATGGGCCTGGCTCAGCCGTGGACGAGGATGATAAGATGTCGGCGAGAGGCAGGGGGAAGGGAACGTTCGGTGCGAGACCTATGTATTGACAGAGTCGAGCCTGGACTGAGACGGATGTTTGCCGTTGATTGGCGGTTGGTGGCAACCAAAAGTGGATGCTGCTGCGGAGATAGGACGTTGATCAGGACTGGAATGGTCGGCAGTGACCTTGCCGTGATCTGCTTGATGGTGAGAAACGGTGAGGTGATCAGCATTGACGCCGGGCGGCGATATTATTGGATTGCCCAAGACAGATGAAACGATATTGCGATATTGAATCAGGAACAAATAACACCAGGGTCGGGGGCTACACGGACACGACGTGGACGCCGTCTCGTGGCTTGAAGCAGGGTTTGGTGGTGCATGAGGACACGGCTGATATACATTCACGAGGCCGGCCTGGCTGCAAGGCGGCGATCGGGGTGGAGACGACTCGCACACTCCGCACTTGGGCTCGCGCTGACAGGTGTACAACCCGCGACTTTGCGCGCGGTACTCGTGTACCCCTGGTATGGCCGATGCAGCCTTCGGTCCATGGAGGCAATGCCATCATACCGGCCAGAACCTGGGAAGCCGGGTTGACGCTGGCCGTTCTCGAAGCCGCAGCAGGGGTGGTTTTCCTGTGATTCGGTCGGGCGAGTGCGAAGGTCCTGATGACGACAAGCGTTGATGGGTCGCCGTTCACCACGGCGCCACACCCGAGGACGGGCGGCCGAAGGTGAGAGCGAAGCAAAAAGGTTGGGTGGGATGGCAAAGGTGGACACTGGCAGTGTCGGGCACGGGTGGCCAAGGCCAGGGCGATTCCTACCAGTGCCAATACTGGTGAGTTTGCGAATCGCAATCAGCACCATGAACCTGGTCACTTTGATTTCTCTGCAGCGCGAGTTCAGCACCAGGCGGCACCAGTTTCAGCGCCAGTCCGAGTTACTTGTGCCAGGACCTACTAATTATGCGCCCAACGGCCACGGGCCCCGTGATGCATCCTGATCGCGACTACGCACCTTCTTGGACAATGAACGTGTACACTGTCCACCAGATAAGCCTGGTCTTAGCGTTTGGCCACCACCGTTACGAGTCCAATCTGGAGCCAGAGCACGGCCGTGGTACCCACGGGACTGAACTTCGAACGACTTGGCGTCAGAAGAATTTTCGCTGGGGGGTACGGCATACAGATGTCTCTGGCCGGTCGATCACAGTCGACAGAGACGAGGCAAGAAAACTTGCAGGACAGGACTGCTGTTGTAGGGCATGCATGTCCCCGACTTGAGCACGTCACCCATGTCCAACAGCCACGAGGTGGAATCCCAACTCCTCCACCAACTGCTCCACAACTGCTTTCTCCCTCTTGCAGTTGGTGTGTGGAAAGCGCGGACATGACTGGCTCGTCTCATTCCAATGCTCATCATATCACAGCGCAGACGCCCCGGCTGTTTCCGCCCAGAATTCCGGCGACCATGTCAGCAACCTCCGGACCAGCTGCTGGTCCTCAGTTGTACTCGTCATTATGATCTTTACTGCTCTTTTATGAAAAGTGGAGGGCATCAGGTCTCTGCTCCGCGATATCCGGCCAACACCGGACATTTATTCCCACTGCATCTGTCCGATCACAGGCATCCTTGGGATTTCTCGTCTACCATTTGTGTGGTGTGCTTTAGTCCGAGGCCGCCATCATGCCACAAGCGAATCTCGGCAGGCCATGCAACTTTTTCCGAGTACAGCCTAGGGGGACCGCGTGTTTCAGTCTGCTCCAATTTGCTCTGATGGCCACAACTTGCTACATAGTGACCTGCTCAGTGCCGAAGTCTCTCCACGCACGGTGCATGTTCTGGTGGTGCGGCAAGTTCGACGAGGATAGCCCTGGGATGACTCTCCTTTCCATGACCAGGGTTTGGAGCTGGCAAGGATTGCCAACATATTTTGTTCATCGGCTGTTTACGGCTGTTCACCGGTTGTTCACATAAGGTGATTGTGTTGATGCTCTGTAGTTCTGCTCAGTCTGCCAGCGCGGATTCAGTCTGCGAGTATGGTTAAGGTAAGTATGGTTCACTGCAAGTATTCAACTGCAAGTATGGTAAGCGTAAGTATGGTTAACTGTAAGTATTCAACTGTAAGTATGGTAAGCGTAAGTATGGTTAACTGCAAGTATGGCCAAGCGCAAGTATGGTCAACTGCAAGTATTCAACTGCAAGTATGGTAAGCGTAAGTATGGTTAACTGCAAGTATGGTCAAGCGCAAGTATGGTCAAGTGCAAGTATTCAACTGCAAGTACGGTCAAGCGCAAGTATGGTAAGCATAAGTATGGTTAACTGCAAGTATTCAACTGCAAGTACGGTCAAGCGCAAGTATGGTCAACTGCAAGTATTCAACTGCAAGTATGGTCAAGCGCAAGTATGGTCAACTGCAAGTATGGTCAACTGCAAGTACGCTCAATGCAAGTATGGTCAACTGCAAGTATTCAGCAAGTATTCAACGGCAAGTATTCAGCAAGTATTCAGCAAGTATTCAGCAAGTATTCAGCAAGTATTCAACTGCAAGCATTCAACTGCAACAACTACTCAGCCAAGTACTGCTCAGTCTGTGAAGCACTACCGTCCAAAAGCAATTTCAACAGTAGATTCAGCATATCCTCCCAACTGTTGACAAACGACTCCATTTGTAGACATCTCTTTCACCCAAGGCGAGGGCTTTTACCGCTCGACACCATCTTGTTCGCGTCGTACAAGGTAGGCCATGCTCGGTTGATGTCAATGTCGAACTGCGACGGACGACTTGACCGGGCGGCATAAATTTTTGGCATTAATGATATTAATTCCTACCACTCCAAACATGTAAATGTCTGCAACGGACTCACCTCGCCGTCCTGCTCTTGCCGGACAGCAATAGGATCGGATTCATTTGTGGACTGGAAGCCGCCGGGCTGCGTGAAGTGGAGCTTTTGATGGTGGCCAATTGGTAACACGCTCATAGATGCAAGCCGCGAGACCAAAGTTGAGCTTGCCACATGCTCATAAACGCAGCCGCGAGACTGAATAAAGCTGATTGTAACATTAATCGTGGGGTGCAAGCGAGCTGAGCATTGGGTGACGCCAATCCTCGAGTGGGAACACAAGCAGGTATTCATTGGGAGCGCTTGACCTCTGGCAATATCTTAGATAGAATCAACCGACTCATCGTGCTTGGTTCATCGTCTCCATCAGCGTATGCCATCCTGACATAGAATACTGTTTTGACCGTTGAGAATGGTTGAGCGACGCGCTGACGTGGCGTCTGTTATCGTTATCGGCCAAATGTGGCTGAGCTCGGAACTCTGCGAGCCGAGTGACTTCCACACCAGGCACACAATCCATCACCATCACCGCCCATGGTCATTCGACTAATTGCCGGCGAAAGCCCGTGGAGGATATTTGAAGAAAGCTGGCAGAACATCTCGCTCCTGTTTGAACCATGAGGTGTCCACGACGTCCGGAATGAATGCACACGCCGACATGGACACGCCCCTGAACTTGGATGTTGCCGGACGCGAGTTCGACAAATGGCTCGACTGGAACGGCACGGCCAATTGCGCAGACCACTCTGAGACAGATCTTCATATTGGGACTGCAGGAGACATCTATCGATTCCCCATTTCGCCCTCCTCCATTTCCCACAGCGAGACACACACGACGGTGCAAAACTCATCTCTCACCGCCTCCTCGACCTTGGACTTACCGACCCCCCGGCACAGTTCGGCATCACCAGAAGCACGGTCCAGCATTGATTTCAGGCTCAGCGGAGACACGTTGCGAGAGGGCCATGTCCCGGTCGAGCGGACATTCCTCAAGCGCAAGCTCTCATCCGATGACGTTCCCATAACCGAGTACCATGGCGAGGCAGCGACCCCGGCGGTGAAGAAAAGACCGCACAACGTGATCGAAAAGAGATATCGGGCCAATCTCAATGAGAAAATCGCAGAACTCCGAGACAGCGTGCCCAGCCTCCGCATCAGCAAGAAGGCAAGATCCAAGGATTCGTCGGCGGGCGTCGAGAGCGACGAAGAAGAAACGCTGGACGGCCTCGCACCCAGCAACAAGCTCAACAAAGCATCCGTCCTGACCAAGGCTGTCGAATACATCCGTCACCTGGAGTTTCGAACCAAGCGTTTAGAGGATGAGAACCGGTCATTGAAGGAGCGGTTGGAGACGCTGGACAGACTCCTCGCAGAGGGCGGCCAGGATGCCCAAAGAGCGGCAGCTTTCACCAGTGACAAGCTGATCGAGGAGGCTGCGCCCCCGTCTGCTGTCGAAGCACAGGCGTCGCCGCCGGCCACGGAGACGTCGACCCTGCCGCCGCAAGGCTTGATCCCCACGCCGGACAGCTGGCGTCGGCTGCGACAGAGCCAACCTCAAGAACACTATGGTCATATCTACGATAGCCTATCGGAGCGATCTCGCTTCAAGGGAAAATGGCCGTCGCGCATCATGCTCGGCTCGCTGGCCACGTTGATGGTGATGGAAGGATTTGGCGAATCACAGCAGGGCACCGAGTCTCGAGAAAAGGGCCTCTTTGGCATTCCCCTCGAACTGCTGGATGGCTGGACATTCCTGCGCTCTCCAAAGATATATCTGGCCACTTTTACGCAATTCTGCCAGGCCGGCGGCATCTTCCCCCTGATCAAGGGTTTCGTCGCCGTCACATTCCTGGCCTTTGTCGTCTTCGCCTATCTCTTCCACTCCAAACCTCCGCCCAAAGATGACGTCGAGGAGGTCGGCATGAGGTCGTCGACGCAAAGCCCCGCGCCCGCCTCGCCCATCGAGGTCCGGCGACGAGCGTGGAGCACCAGCATGCAAACTCTGGGTCTGCCTCACCACAGCTTCTTCCCCGAGTGGGCGGCCATCACGTCTGAATGGGTCAAGTATACCGTACGGTATGTCTTCGGACCCCGGGCCTATGCCTGGCTCACCGGTCGCACCGCCGATGACGACACGGCCCGTGTGAAAGCGTGGGACATCGCGATTGACGCCCAGCTGGCGGGGGGCGACATTGAGGTCAGCCGCAGTCGAGTCGTCCTCACCAGCTTTGGTTCGGGCACTCTTCCGCGGACCCCCCTGAGACTGATGCTCAAGGCGCTGCACTGCCGCGTGCTTCTCTGGAATGTCGGCTCGGCTGGTGGTGCGACCGCCCGGATGGCCAACACAATGGGAACCTTCTTTGCCAACCGGCAATGGCGCCGGGCCAGACATCTGCACAAGCAATTACCGGCCCGCGATCCCGACCGTCTCCCTCCCTATCTGTCGGCCCTGCTGGAGATGAATTGCGACGATGTATTCCTGGACATGGTCTGCCAACGTGCATACAACCTGATGTATGACCGCCCCACACAGGAGTCCTCGTCCAACGCACTCATGAACGTCGTCGTCGAGGATTATGCCGTGCGATCACCTCTTGATGCCGTGGCCGCATGGCGCTCGACCTATTCCTTGACCGAGGCTTTAGAGATGTCATTAGAGTGCCCAGACGCCGTCGATCTGGTTCGAGAGCGGTTGAAAACGGCACGACGGATTGCCCCTCCAGGTTCGGCAGCAGAGACGCGAACACTGGCCGCTTGTGCCGTCTTTGGCACGACAGACCGAAGGACCTATTACGCACGTGCCGCCGAAACAATGGCCAGCTCACCCTCCAGGCCGACGCCGTCATCACCTCACCCAGATGATCAGGTCCCTTATTTCATCGACTCGTCGACGCCTGCATCCGCTCGAGCCGATATCACGAATTGCTTGCATTGTGCAAAGACCCTGCTCGTCCTGGACGGAGAAAACGATCCACCGAAAGCGCTGGCCTTCTTCTCCTCACTTCGCTTTGAGAATCAAAACACCACCGTACTGACCGCGGCTGCCCTGAAGCAAGTCCTTCGGCGGCTGCCCATCGTCTCGAGCGATATCCAAGGGACAACGCCGCCCATTGGCAGTGGCGGAGAAGAGGTTCGAGCTCTATCACAAGACTTCGTATCTGTCGCTGACGCTTGGGGGGTGCATTACAGCATGCAGAACCACCAAAGACGTCGGAGTATGGCCAGCAATGACACAGGCTATGAAAGCCAAGACGAGTCGTTACATGCATGGAGTGTCGATCTAGACACATATGACAACAAGGAGTATCCTTCTTTCAAAGGAGAAATTGCGGTATGATTTTGAAAACATTGTGGGCGTTGTTGAGCTGAATGGGAGCCACCATCAAAAAAATTATGACCAATTGGCGTCTTTGGATAAATTTATCCATGTACAAATCTCCCCTTCCAATAGAGGCATGGCATGGCAAATCTAGGTACTGCATGAGCTTACTATGGGAGCAAATATTGGGACTTTGAAAAGATAAAAGCAACTTGTAGCTGTCGGCATGCACTAGCAGCCAGCAATAAACAGGCCGATGTGATAATGGCGTCAGATGTGCTTTAATACCTAATGCCAATAACTGGAGGAATCAAATGACACACTACCTGGTGTCATTTGAACATGGCCACCCCATCTCCTATTGTGCCTCTCCCCTATCCAAGCCAACTCTAGCTTACGCCGAACGCCCGCCAAAATGAGTGGGTTGGCGAACGATGACGATGTGATCTGGCACATTGGTGTTTTCGACGCACATTGCCATCCGACGGATATCGCAGCCTCAATCAAGGAGATTGCCAACATGAAGACCCGGGCACTGACGACAATGGCAACGAGGTCGCAGGATCAGGACCTCGTGGCCGACGCCGCTGCAGAATATCTGCTCAAGAGCAGGCACGACTTGTCGGAAGAGACCACCTCCAGATATGTAATTCCGGCTTTTGGTTGGCATCCTTGGTTTTCACACCAGATCTTTGATGATCGAGTTCCAGACGCGAAGTCGGACGCTGTCGAGCATTACCAGACCGTGTTGACGCCGAACCCAGATGACCTTGAGCTGCTGAAGTCTCTGCCGACTCCCAAGGCACTCTCTCAATTCTTGGACGAGACAGAATCGAGATTGCAGCAGTTTCCCTTTGCGTTGGTGGGTGAAATCGGCCTTGATCGATCGTTTCGTCTGCCTGAAGGGCCCACTGCGACGACAGGCGAGACGTCCGATAATACCGGTGGTATAGAAGATTACACGGCCGGCTCACGACAGGGGCGCCCCTTGACGCCATATCGAGTCGGCATGGATCACCAGAAGACTATTTTCCGCGCTCAGCTTGAGCTCGCGGCGAAGCTCCGGCGACCGGTGTCGGTGCATAGCGTCCAGGCCCACGGTGTTGTCTTTGAGCTGCTGCAGGTGATGTGGAAAGGCCATGAGAAGAAGTCGAAGCGAGAACAAAAAAGACGTCAAAGTGTCCCCAAGGCCCACGACGAAGATGATCTATACCAAAGGAGCCTGAAGACCGAGGCGCCTTTACCATATCCTCCCCGGATATGCATGCACTCATATTCCGGACCGCCTGATGCGCTTCGGCAATTCCTCAATCATTCTGTGCCAGCAGAGGTCTATTTTTCTTTCTCAAGCGCCATCAACTTTTCCAATCCGTCCTCAGCAAAGGTGATCAGCGCCATTAAAGCTGTTCCAGATGACAGGCTCCTTGTTGAAAGTGACTTGCATTGCGCGGGGGGGAAAATGGACGAGTTGCTGAAAGACATCATTCTGAAGGTCTGTGAGATAAAGGGCTGGCCGATCAGAGACGGAGCAACCCGTCTTAAACAGAACTGGGAAAGATTTATCTTTGGAGAAAAAGAGGCCACCTCCATCGGCTCCGAGGTTGACGTGCGGCAGATCTTCTCTGTGATTTCTCCGTCTCGTCCATCTCCCTCTGGAAGTGATGACATCATGCCCTCCCAGTGATGATTCAACCCGAGAACCTCAGCCTCGTGGCTCCTGCTCACAAACTCTGAAGGGCCACTGAGTTCACTGTCTACATTACAGTTCACGCGAACCGCCGAAACCGTGCATTCATCTCTGCCATCTGGAGTGCAGCTTGAGATGTTTGGCCACGAGGTCACCGGCCACTTTGGCTTGCGTTTGATTATCCACGAGCTCGAGAAGCATGAACCTGGAGGCATCGGAGAGGTGAGGTCACGGTTTCTATGTGCGGTGGATTTTATGGAGAAATGGCCCAAAATACCTGGCCTTCTAAGCGCACCAATTGCGACAACAGATTCTGCGGTAGCCGTGTCCGGAACTGAGCTCACCATGCATCCAACACCGTCGCAAGCCAGCCAAGCTCCATGCAGCGACAGGAAAAGTTATAACTTCGCATTGGTTCTGAATGTGAACAAATTCCGGCCGTCCTTGTGGCGATCTCGAGTCACAAAACCCGGGCGCCCGACCTGCTCCGTGGCACCACTTGAAAGTTGCTGCAACGTGGCTTCGTCGCCGTGGTTGGCGAGAAATCGGTGGCCACTGCTCTTGAGCCGTCCGACGATGTATCCTCGTAAGGGAGAGCCGTCGCGATTAAACTCGACTGTGTACGTCTGCAAGAGCATTAATTCCGGTGTGGCATAAGGAGTCATCCTGGATGGGAAACTGACTTCAATGGTGGCCTCGCCCTCGGCACGGCTATCCACAGCCGGAATTGGAACATCAGTCACGACTTCGGGCAGAGGATCAATGTCAGGATACGGAGACCCGTCCCTCCGGCGCATGGTCGAAAGGCAGACGACGTGTTGATAGGTGAATACGCCTCCATTTGCTAAAATCAAGCCGTGGCGGCCTTTGCCTTTCCGAAGCTGCCTGACCATCTCCGTGATTGCCTTGTCCGAGGTCAGCAGATGCGCCGCTCGCAAAGTCAGGGGAACAGGATCACCGACATGCATGGAGTAGTTGTTGCCAGCGCCTCCAAAGCTTGTCAACCCTCCGAGGAGAGTGAGCGGTCTGGAACCTCCAGTTATGGGTAAGCCAAGGTGAGTAGCGGCGATCTTGGGAACGATTGGGAAGCAGCTTGGGATGTTAGTTCATCTCCTCTTGTGACACGGCCACACCATCCATACGAGTAAAAGTCAAACAAATCAATGTCATCCGTCGTCAAGCCCGAGCATGCCAGCCCCGCATCTAGTGACCTCGTGACACTAGGACTGGAGTAGAAGTTGGGGCGTTTCCAGACTGTTCACCACGTTAGCGATCGGATTCATGATCAGTCAAAATAAAAGGAACCCACAGTCATCGTCGTCCCTCGTCCCGGCTCCGCCAACAGCATAAATCCACTTTGTTTGAGGGACTCCCAGCTCTCGCGCATACTCGACTGAAGTCAGGATGCAAGCCGCAGCCAGATTGACAGTGTTGAACGCGTTCATGAGGAGAGGGTCTGCACATGTTAGTACATGAGCCGGGGCCACAGAGGTAGGTTTACATGGGAAGCAAATCATTCGATTTCGCTTTGTCACGGTTCCGATTGACTCTTTCGTCTCTGCTGGCTTGCCGTGATTCCAAGCGTACGGATGCTGCTCCGCGATCTGAGCAAACTCGGCATACAAGAGGGCGGACTCGTCATGATTCTCGCGGATTGATTGTCCTCGATGGGCCCTGAACCCGTTTTCGTAAAGTGGGTATGCCTGAATGGGAGCGCCAATTTCATGGATAGCACCCAGGTCTAGACGGTTCGTAACGAGTTAGTAAGTATACCCCACATCGACAGAAGGAGGAGCAGTCTTACTTTTCTTGAGCGGACGAGTTGATGGCGAAAATACGGAGTCGACACTCTCGTTCACCTTGGTCCAACCCGGCGGGGGCAATTTTTTGGCCGCCGCAAATGCGCTTACTATCAGATCATTCAGTCAGCCACTTCTCCACGAGGCACCTCTGCCGATACTGACAAGATGCTAAAGCTTCTCCACCGGTAACCACCGCGACCTTGCTCTGACCCAATGATACTCTCCGAGCCGCTTCGTCGAACAGCTTTCCTGGTTTGTTTCCGCCGTGGTCACTGTAAAATTTGTGCGCCGGTCGAACCCGCAGTTTCTCTGCCAGAAGACCAGGCAGGTCGGGATATGGCCACGTCCATGTCCGGACCACGTCTATACTGTCAATATCCGACTGCAGCCTTTCCAGTTGAGGCGACGGCAGTTCGGTGTCATTCAGCGCCGACAAGATCGCCTGAAGCATAAGTCCCGCAGGTTCTACGGCATCTTCAAGTTTCAACGATCTGTTGACCACGTCGGCGACGCCTATGACTATTGGCGTTCGCCGTTGAGAAGACATGACGCAATACAATGAGGACAAGGAGGAAGGCAAATTTTGCTCAGTAGTAATTGTCGTGATGGGCTCGTGTGTCCAAAGACGGCCACTTTTGAGCGAGTGGGAAAAGAAAGGCAGAGAAATACCAACCCGAGTCACTTGGGAAGGTGTCAGAGCCGAGGTTATTGACAGGCATATCACGTGACTATGAACTTATTGTCGCTTTGCCTCCCTAATGACCCGGCCCAGCCCATCGGCCGTCTATATCCTCTGCTTGGAGAGAAATGGAGTGACTGCCAGCCATATGCTGAAATGGGATAGTCAGCAGAACCTCTCCATATCTTGTGGCGCAACTGCCCACCAGACTTTAGTCTGTGGGTGTCTCCGTCTGGCATTCCTTCACACACTGCTTCTGCCTTATAGCCTCAAACAGAACACCGCCACAATGAACGATTTAGTCTCTCTGGCTCGCCGGATGCCCTGGCCATTGAGATGTCCACAAGCACCGTCACCCTCAACGATGAGAGCGGATGTTGGTGCAACCGTCAGCGATGGATATCTTTATCAAGAAGGAGCAAGTTTGAGGATCACGCTCGGACCGCGTCCAGCAATCCAGATTCGAGGGTTCTCTCTGCCGTCGCCGAATTAAGGATCGAGCCGAGACGACCCATCTCCCTGTCAATCAGAACATGGCCATGATGTGGAAACATGATGAATCTCAGCCACGTCGCACTTGGCTGTCGAGTGTATCTATCTCCTCAGACTCCACCAAGCTTCATTTTCACCACGCCGAGTGAATATCATCCTTCAGCATTCTGGGCTGGTAGAATAAGTGCCATATCCCACAATTTCGACAATGTCCTGCCCGGGGGTGAAACATGGTAGACATCAAATGTCCTTCATCAGGACATGACGAGAACACTTGGGCCGCATGCACACAAGCCCCCGGTCATCTGGAGTTCCCGTGAATGAGCCAATGCAAATCACAAGCCAACCAACAATGCCTGAGCAGGTGATATGGTCCCAATACCTCGGTTCCAGGCAGGGAAAACTTGATGTGGGGATATAAGCGGCCCGAGATACGCTCCACCACCGGCGAAGCAACTCCTTTCTGGAATAGGTCAGGGACTGGGTCGCCTCCTTAGATGAACGCTACTTGGAGATCGACTTCTTCGACCAATTCGGATGGTCCACGGCGCAAATTTAGAACACATCCATTCTGTTTGCGTCTCATACTGGTCAAGATCTGATGTGGATTCTAGATCCACGTCTCACTCCAACATCTTCCGCCTTGGAGAAGGCACCGTTCCAGAAATACAGACCCACACCTCCTCCAGCGTTGTCGACTTGAGAGTCAATTGTGACGTTCTACTCAACATGTCATCCCTCAGGCGTGACTCGTACCCGTCCAGAGCAAAGGAAGAACAGGCATTGGATTCTCCTAGCCGGAGGCAAAGGCTGTGTCTTCTACCTCGGGTCTCAAAGGAGCCGATCGAGCCACAGAGCCAATGAAGCCACAGACTGACCAAGATAGCTCTGGGGCTCGTGGAAGTTCATGTCCTCTCGTAAGTCGTATCGGGCCGCGTGGCATCTTGCGGCAGAGCGGGGCGCGGCCCACCCTACTCCCTGAAGAGCTACGTCAAAGTGCTTTTTATCACTTACTCGGACCACATCTTCCCGCGAATGGTTCTGACGTCGTTGTAGGGGACTTGGCGCACGTAATTCTTACACACTCTAGGTGTAGACACAACGTGTCAGCCTCAAAACAGGGCGTTCTTTACGTTGCACTTCACCATCAACTACTTCCCATGCGACTATTTCTTTCTCTATACCTCACAGCTCCGTGAACGTGGTAGCCAGGTGCGGGTGAAGAGAGGTCGGAAGAATATTGGTCCGGTAGCGACTTTGCCATCCACTAATGATCTCGGGCAATTTGCGCCGGATGGAACTTTGCCGGACCTGTGGCACACAGACCCATCGGTCCATCCACAAAGCAGTGTCTGTTGATAAGGGGCATCTTCCACAAGCAAGCAGTCCGATGGAGCTTTTGTCGCCATGGATATCCCGTTGATGAGCAGTCTCAGGGGCAATGTGCACAAAATCGGCGTTGTGGCCAGGTCATGTCAGTCCAGCTGAGATGCTGACACGATTAATCAGCCAACCTCCACCTCAGACACGGGTATCGGCAGTTCACAGCCTTGCGCACATCCTTTCTCTTCTCGATATCGGAAAGCCACATGGTTTTTTTGCCAGAAGCGTCCATCTCCTGATTTTTGACGGCATCAGATCCGGCTGCCAATCACAGAGCATGATCAGCCGAGGCAACTCCCGCTGCCAATGCAAATTTCGCCTTCGCCGAGCAAGCCGCCACACATGTCAGCGCGTATTGCGGCCCAAAACATGGTTGCTCCGCCCTACGGATATGCCGATAATACACATGCACAAGCTTTTTATTTCATTCGACCCAGTAATGTCAAAATTCTTCGCTAGGCACGGCCGTATGATCTTGACACTTGCCGGATCCCGAAATCTTCCAAAGTCGCCTCCTATTTCATACTTGAACTCTCTGTTGCCGTCAAGCGCCAGCCGTTTGTCCTTATCAGGTTCTTGACCCACTGGTGTGCGCTCGCCGCTCCTCTCCGCTCGCTGTCACTGCCACTCTCCGCTCACTGGTCTCACTCGCTGCTCACCACTCGCTGCTCGGGCTCGCGGGCGATGGATGAAAAAGAGGAATTAGGTGCCCCTCCGAAGCCTCTCTCCTTGTTCAGGCTTGTCGTGGATCAAGCACGGGTGACGCCGGAGGTCCGCAACTATACATACGCCGGTTCGGGCACGGATGATGATCCGTATGTCGTGGTCTGGATCCCAGACGACCCTGGAAATCCATTTACGTGGAGGAAGTCGTTGAGATGGGCGATTTCTATGCTTGTTGCGATCGAAACCTTGTCGACGGCGTTCGCATCCAGTGCCTTTAGCGGTACGTCCGGCAGGGTCCACTGTCATGATATGATCGAGACTGACCGATGCTAGGTGCGATTCGTGAACTCGTGGTCGGCTTTCACGCGAGCGAGGAATTGATCACCGCTGGCCTCTCGCTCTTCGTCTTAGGATTCGCCGTCGGACCGTTAATCTGGGCGCCCCTGTCTGAGATCTGGGGCCGTCAGATCATCTTCTTCGTCACGTTTGGAGCCTATACCGCCTTTAATGCGGGATGTGCCGGGGCGAACAGCGTCGCCACGCTCCTGGTTCTGCGATTTTTTGCCGGATCCTTTGGGTCCTCGCCCTTCACCAACGCGGGCGGCGTCATTGCCGACATATTCACCGCGTCTGAACGTGGCATGGCCATGGGTTTTTTTGCTCTCGCACCCAGCATGGGGCCAACCATGGGGCCTTTCATCGGCGGATTTCTGGGCGAGACCGAAGGGTGGCGATGGGTCGTGGGTCTGCTGGCCATTTTTTCTGGCGCCCTGTGGATTCTGGGTGTCATGATGGTCCCCGAGACGTATGCACCAGTCATCCTCCGAAAACGGGCCACTGTCCTCTCCAAAATGACGGGGAAAGTCTACAAAACGAGAACGGACATTGACAAGGGCCCGATTTCTATCAGAGCGGTCCTCGCCACCGCCTTGATCCGACCGTGGATCTTATTATTCCTGGAGCCGATCGTCCTGCTGTTATCGCTGTACATTGCGATCGTATATGGTACGTCCCGATCCCACCTTTCATCTCCTGCAGGTCACTAAATTCCTCGCCCTCTCCAACAGGCACCCTGTACCTTCTCTTTGGAGCCTATCCGATCGTGTTCCAAGTCTCGCGCGGATGGTCCGAAGGAGTCGGCGGCCTGGCTTTCCTCGGAGTCGCCGTCGGCATGATTATCGCCATTCTCTTTTCCGGTGTGATCGCTAAATGGTATGAAAAAGCGGCCATCAAGAATGGAGGAATCGCTCCTCCAGAGGCTCGGTTACCACCAGGCATGATCGGCGCTGTGGCTATTCCGATCGGCATGTTCTGGTTCGCGTGGACCAACTACCCTTCGATCCACTGGATTTCTCCCGTCATGGCCGGGGCACCATTTGGCTTCGGTCTCAATCTCATCTTCGTCTCGGTCACCGCTTACCTCATTGACGCCTACACCATCTTCGCCGCGTCCGTCCTAGCGGCTAATACGGTCCTGAGGTCTCTCTTCGGTGCAGCCTTGTAAGTTTGGGCCCGTGCGGTGAGTGCAACCAAAATCTTTTGCTGACGAGCCATGTAGCCCCTTGTTTACGAGGGACATGTTCAATACTCTTGGTATTCACTGGGCCAGCTCTGTGCCAGCATTCCTGGCTCTTGCTTGTCTCCCCTTCCCCTTCGCCTTCTACCGATACGGAGCAGCGATTCGCAAACGATGTCCCTACGCGGCTCAAGCAGAAGCTGTCATGGCAGAACTGCGTGCGAAGGTCGTCGCCGCAGAAGGACCCAGCGAAGCCGAGGGAGCCGAGGAAGCGGCGAGTGGTAGCCGGTTATCGCGCACGACGACCGGGGAAACTGGCGAGGCCGGCGAGGCTCAAGCCAGGAAGCCACGTTACGAGGCCATCAGAGGGACCAGATCGCGGACTTCTGAGGAATTGCCCAGAATCGAACGCATGCACAGCAGAGCCGAAAGCATCATCGAAGCAGCCGAGTACAACGCGAGTCCTTACGATATCGATCGGGTCAACACGGCCGACTCTGTGGCTGGCTTGGAATTGCACCTGACCAGAACAAATCGGTCCAAAACTCGGTCCTCGGGACGATAAAAAGCATTTGAGTTCCTTGTATGAAATATTAGCTCTAGGCGCATATGGCATGGCTCGACATATTCGGATTGAACAGGTTAAAAAGCGTGAATAGACTCGGAAGAACCCGACGACGACGACGACGACGACGACTGATGACGACGACGAACACGCCGTCCTCATCATCATCTATGTATGCACAGACTGATATTAGTTCATAGTACAGGGCTGCAAAGGTCAGTCACACAACATCCCCCGTCTTCCTCGTCTCTTTCTGTTCTCCAATTCTCAGCACGACCTTGCCTCGCGGATGCCCGGATTCCACCTTGGCAAAGGCCTGCTCATACTGGCCCAACGTCCACACGCTATCTACGACGGCTTTTGCCTCCCCGTCATCGATCAGACTCGCCACGCGCCCGAGGCACTCGCCGTCAGGATGCATGACGAAGAATTTCCCCGTGATCGTGTCGCTGACACCGTGAGGCCGCTCAAGTACAGACTTATAATCCATGTCGGCGGGGGGGACGATGCTGATCACTTGGCCGCCCTCCTTGACCGTGTACCACGACTCGCGTTCGGACGTGCCGCCGGCGCAGTCCAGGACCAGATCGACTTGTCGGCCCCTCGGATCCTCTTCAACCCATTGCTGAGGCCTTTGGACCGTATAGTCGAGGACCTCGTCAGCGCCCAGCTCGCGCACGAGGCCGACGTTGGCAGGACCGCGGCATGTCCCAATCACGTATGCACCGGCCGCCTTGGCCAGTTGCGTCGCCCAGATGCCAACACCGCCTGATGCGCCGTTGATGAGAATTCTGACCTGGTTCCCGGGCTCACTCTGGCCCGGGGTGGTCTGGTCGGGGGGCGTGAGGCCGGCATGATCAAAAAGAGCCTGCCACGCCGTCAGGGCGCTGACCGGCACGGCGGCAGCTTCCACCGCGCTCATCGTCTTGGGCTTGAATGCCAGCTCCTCTTCGAGCGCGACTGAATATTCCCGCGCAGATCCTGGTCGAGGAAACGTCGTTCTCGCGTACACTTCCGCTCCGGGCTGGAATTTGGAGGAAGGCGGCGCGACCACGATTCGTCCCACGACGTCGACGCCAGGCACGGAAACATTCAGAGACGGTGGGCGCGTCCACAACAGCTCGGTGGCGGTAAGACCGACAGCATCGACTTTGATCAGGTGTTCACGCGGCTGCAGCGTCGGAAGGGGCGTTGTTTGGATGCTCAGAGTCTGCCTTTGTTGATCGTGCAGCAATGTTTGCATGGTCGTTGGAAGCACCAAGTCTGCCATCGCTCCCAGGACGAGCTCCGAAAAGAGAAATGAACGGACTTTGGAAGCGGTTGGGGTCAGATGTATTCCCTATTGAGAGGAAAGGATCACGGAGAGATCATGACTACTTATACTAAGTCTGGCCGTCTCGCTCTGGACGCCGTTCTGGTCACAGCCCTTGACTTTGCTGACCACCATCACAATCCAGGGAGACCACCCCTGGTCGACAAGACTCGACTCCATAGGATTGCATCTTTCATCGCCATGTTGCGTGTGGCGAAGCATGACGACGTGCAGTTCCATCCGCGGCCGTCCGTGCTGCCTCTACATACAAATCCCGGAGAGTCATTTCACGGACAGTTCCGCTTCCTCCGCATTTCGAGGCACGAAACATGGATGTAACGAACTGGCATTGTCAGCATTCAGAGGAAGCCAATAAAGCCTGGACTCCTGGAGTGGGCGCTTCTGGACTGACGTGTGAGGCTTTCTTGGCATTCTCGGCATTCCCAAGTTCTTCCGCGGTCGCACTATTCTATCTGTGCCTGACAGATTCAGGATAGATGAGATTGCATTGACTGTTGCCTCAATTTAACAGAGTCTTCAACATCAACGAGGGGCTGAGGGCTTGTGTCCTCACTGGTTCACTTGGCGGATGAGCCTATACCAGGCTTAAGATGTTACTGCGAAAGAGCTCGTCATGGGAATCTCCGTCCAAGGTCTTTTGAAAGAAGCGCCCTCATACAAATGTAGCTATCACACTCCTAACGTCCTTCTCGTTCTGCTGCCATATCAGAAATGGCTCTTGGTTTGATGTTGGACCCGGGACTGACAGAAGATCTACGGCCAGCTGGCGTTCTCGATCTCAATTTCCGAGTCCCAGTCTCCCCCCGGTGGAAGAGCCAAACGGGGTGAAGTGGACTGGTGCCCTGCTTTCTGACGATGTACCCATCGCTGAAGAGGACTCGTCCTGGTTGAGAACGGCAGGTCCTTTTATTGGAGCGTAGCACCTTGCCTCGGCCTAGACAATGACATTTTGATGCCCAACGTTGGTCCTCTAAATCCCTTATACGAAGCTCAGTGGAGCGGTCTACCTCGACTCTAACAAAGCCAAATCTAGGTCCCAAAACTACTAACGAAGCTGCTACCACTCGCGCCCCACGCCAGGCCATCATTTACGACACCACCTTGCTCGTGTCCGCTTGGCGCATCCCAATCTCCGTTCACCAGTTAAATGATTCCGGGTAGAAGTCTAGCCCGTCATGACCGTGTGCGAGCGCCCTTACCACCGCCGCTCGCGTATCATCAGCCATGCTCCCTGGGCCGCAGCAGACGACGGCCAGTTTCTGGCCACCCGAACACCCGGACTGTGCACTTTCGAGAACGACGTCATGCACGAACGGCCTGTTCTTGAAGATGGTCACGTTCGAAGGGATGGAGAAAGAGGTCGGCACCGTTGAAGGTGCGTCGTCGCCCGTGACAGACGATGTTTGAGAGTTGTCCTCCTGCTTGAGTGAGATTTCCGCGTTGGTGATCTTCGTCCCTGCAGAGTCGTCCTCCGACGTCTTGAGGGGAGCTGCCATCTCGGGCAAAGCCATCTTCTCAGAATTCTGAGTCACATAGATGTCGACCCTCAGCTCAATCTCCCCCGCGAGTCTCGACGACGAGAGCCAAGGGGCCAACTCATGCTCGTAAACATCTCGGAACAGTGCCACATCGCGAACGGCCCAGACCAAGTGGACCCTCGTTAACGGTACGGGCTCGTTCTTGTTCAGCGCCTCGTTGAGAGCATGCAAGTGTCCTAGCGCAACTGTGATTCCCATGCCTCCAACGACAAGAAGTGCCGAGTTGTAATGTCGGAGATCGTGTTGGCTGCCATATGGACCTTCGACGACCATGCGAATCGGCGTGTCCGAGTTGGAAGCGCCGTTTTCAGCGTGCTGTTTGGAGAGGATGGAATTTCGCAGACGTTTGGTGAAGCTGTCGTAAGGCCGGATGATGAAGGACAACGTCCTCGTCGATGCACCGGTGTCAGCTGAGGCTTGGGTGGTGGCAGAAGTGGGACCCAAGTTCCACGAGCTCAGTGTAAAAGGGTGGCTCTCCCAGAATTTGAGCCCATTCATCGTGTATACAAAGTAGTAGGTGCCAGGCCGGGGGCGAATGCCACTCCGGACAGGGACTTCGACGCGGATGACATCGGCTTCAGCATTGTATTTGGCCGAGGCTTTGAAAGAAGGCAGATTGAGCAAGGCCAGACGACCAATTCGCAGAGCTCGATCGAATGCCCACACAGCGACACAGGGCCAGATGTATCCATTGTACTCGCCGCCAAAAATCTCAACGTGGCTGGCCAAAGTTAGTTGGCCCGCCGCGGGCTGACTTCAGGAGGGAGAAAAAACTTACTAATACATGCCGATGATGAACAGCACCGCCAACGCGATATGCAGGATCAGGAAGAGCTCATAGAGATACCTTCGCATGGGATATATAGAGGAGACGCAGATAAAACTCATAGAGATGGTGGCCTGTCGGGCGGATGAGTTCAAAAGCCCGAGAGCAATGTTGCAGCGGCAAAGAGGAACTCACAATGACGCCCATCCACCAGTATCTTTCTGCCCAATCTGCATAGTATTCCGCTGCTCCCCCATCTAAATGTCGTCGTCAGTGAGGTCGTCGTCGGGTAGAGGAAGCTGGTATGTGTAGACCTACCGAGGAAGGCTTCCACTGTATATCCGATGCTGTGAAGAATGGCCTCGATCGTGGCAACCCTGGCGACCCATCGGTGGAATTGGTTGAAGGTGGCGAAACTCCACCCCGTCAACCAAATCAGGACGTTGTTCCTCATTGCAAACGCCCACAGGAGGGTCATGTTGGCTATGGCGAGGACGCCTGTACGGTCGGCTAAATACCTCCATAACTGGGTCCGCGTGTTCGCCCAGCTGACGGCGTCAGTCGTCATCGTACCCATCAGGGGTCATCTTACTAGAGATTGTTCTTGAATAAGGAATAGTGCACGCAGCACAGGACCACGTTGATGATCACAAACGCCATGAGGGTGAGAGACTGTAGCCGAGGGGGGATCGTGCACCATCCGACCGGCTGTGCTGTGTGCCTTGTGAGCAGGGCCGGAGTGGTTATGTAGCGTCTGGTGGCGAGTCGAAGAAACCGCCATGCCGGAGATACCGGCTCTGATTTGGACGAGGATTGACGCTTGCGAAGTTGTAACGCAATATAAACGTACGCTCGATTGATCAGGGCAATGAGGAACACGACCGCAAAAAAGCCAAACATGGCATACCTATTGGAGATCAGCATCCAGCTCGCAGGCAGCGTCATGGCCCCCTCACCCGTAGTTGGCGCGAGTCGTGACCGAATCATCCCAAGTATCCTTGTCAAATTAGCGGTGCTTGATGCGTCACAGGAGCAGTGGGTACGTACGATTGTCCTCTTGGAGAGGCTGTAGAGAGGTTGGGCCACAAACACCGGAGTGCCGAGCGACCCAAGAGTTCCGAGGTCTGGGATGGTTACTGTGCGCCAGTGCTGTACTTCTTCATCCGTGATATTGTCGATAACAGAATACGGCAGCAGTTCGACAGACCCATAGACCTCGCAGCTGTCTGTGAAGTCGGCCAGTCCGGCCTTTATCTCGGTATCAGTGCAGTAATGCCGCATACAGACAAAGATCGATTGCACGCGCAGCAAATTGGTACATTGTGCCGTATAATAGGGGTCCATGGGGGAGCTGCCATTGAAAACGAAATATGACAGGGCAGTCTGGCAAGAGTAAGAACAACTGAGCTTGTCAGAGGTGGCAGTCCCCAGGATAGAAAGGAAAAAGAGTAGGGTGGTCGCCGCAGCAGATAGGGGAGGCATCATGAGAATGATCGGGCACAATACACAACCGGGGAGCGAGAAGAAACCCAGAAAGGAGACAGAACTCAATGTTCTTCTTGTAGGCCATCACGAGGGGTCCAGCTGTTCTTGTATTTCCGATACCGCATGTGCTCGAGACCGGCGGGCATGCAGTCGAGCGAGCGAGAACGACGTGACCCTCTCCGTTCCCCCATCCCCTTTGCAATGTCCATACAGGGCCTGGCAAATGCAAAATAGTACGTAACGACATGGGTCCTGCCTGTACATCAGAGCCGTTAGACACTGACTACTGGGCTAGGAGAAAGGCGCTGGCGTGAAGAATTCTGCGCCGAGCAGCAATGGTGGTTGTGATTCCGGACCCCGGAAGACAAGGCTCCTGTCAATTGGCCTCGAACGTTTAAGTTTGCAGGTTACAGTTACAGCGTCAAGTACCTCTTCGTTCGAGTTGAGCTTGCCAAGGTGGGCCAAGGTCGGGGCTGATCGGAAGATAAGATCAAAATTTTCGCGTGATAAGATTTGATTGATAAGATTATTCCCGAGTGGGGTGGAATTCCGAAGCCGGCCGCCAGCCTCCACTGCCTCATGGCATGAGAACATCAAGAGTTGACGGTCATTGGACTGGCTAGTTTGACTCTGAAAAGAAAGCTTGCTTGGCGCGGCGAACGTCTGATCTGGAGAATTCTGTTTGTGCCAAGTCCGGACTTGATGCCTCCACACTGAGGCCGTCAATTCATCGAACCGGACCATCCCGTATTTCCCACTAAATGGACCGACTGATTCTTGACCTTGATCACGCAACGGGCCCACTTGAGACTCTTGGTATGGCCACATGTGTTCAGCATTTCCTTGTATCCATGGGGGAGATTCCTGGACTTGTGCTGTGGCGACGGGCGTTGTGGTTATTCGATTCAAAGGCGTCTATAATACATCCACGACTAGACAGCTGCCAGAAGATGACACCGTATGATATATCTCTGTATTGGCTACTTCACTCGAATTCTCGTGATAGCGATGCCAATCAAAATGGGAACCCACACTAGTATTCATATGGGCTGTTTTGTACCGGTTCATAAATGTACAGCGTGGAGTTGTGCTGGTCAGGCAGGAAATACACCCGGAGACGGCCGTTGACTATGTCAACGTCGAAAGGATTTTCCGTGACGATGGTGCCGAGGTCACTGACCATGGTGATAGGGACTTCGGAAAGCGGGATCATGGTCGCTGTATCGATGAGGGCGAGACCTCCAATGGTAACATTGCTCGACAGGGAAGTCACACCGGAACAGATCATGACAGAACGATAATTGTAAATGGCCGGGTGGCCGAGGAACTTGCAGTCCTGATAATCGGCCCAGAAACTCGGATTGCGAACGGTCGAGGTTGGGAACGAGAATTGAGGATACGGATTGGCGGTGGCTTGAAGGTTCCAGGTGGTGGCGTTGCGAGAACCCCAGTTGAGAGTGACGAGTTGCTGGTAAGCAGGGTCGTGGACTATTCCCCCCAGATGGTCCCGGTAATGCAGTAGAACGGTTTTGTCCATGGTATGCGGATCGACGGAAATGATGGTCGCGGTGGTATTGGGTCGATATTGTGCGAACGTCGCCCAAATCTTTGTGCCATCATAGTCGATGCCTCCGATGTGGTACTCGATGTCGCCGACTGCGGAAAGAGTGGCGTCTGCGACCTGCTGGCCCTGGCCGTCGTAAATGCTCAGGCGACCGTAGCCGGAGCCAGGCGTACGATCTGTTCCATTGACGATGGTGTGATTGCCATAAGAAACTGTGCTACTGGTGTAATGGCCCGTGCTGATAATGTAGCGCTCCTCACCGAGGTTTATCATACCTTCAGGTTCGCCCGTGTCGCCCTCGAACTTGATCTTCTTCACCAGGTTCCACACGGTCGTGCGGCCCAAAAGGTTGAATTGCGCGACAATCTTATCGCTATTAGATGCCGCGCCTGGTGGCGGAAGGGGGCTGGGTGCGAGGGGAACACCAGGCTGGAAAACAGTGATGTTGACCGCCGAGGACAGAGTGCAGAAAGCGACAGTGGCCGCCAGCGCGGTAAGACTATAAGACAACATCATAGAGCGACCAGATTTAGTACCGTTTATTCAAACGCAAAGCCAGATCTGAGCAGAAGGCCGGTAGTCAGCTTTATAGAGACATCTTCACAACACGTGGGCGCGGGATTTGTCCCAAAGCTGGCCCCGCCAGGCAGGAGGTAGCATCGTAAGGACGACACTCGCGACGGCGGTATGTAACCTGATGCTGAGCCGTTGAGAGTAAGAAAATGGCGGAGAAAATGTATCCGCTGTCACGTGCCGGTAATAACAGGGCTGATTGGGCGGCGGCGCATTGCCGATTGATCTAGGATCGCTAGTGCTGTGCTTCTCAGAGACAGAAACTCGGGGTTGTGGCATGAATCCGGCGAATCCGGCAGATTCTTCACTGCTCTTGAGCGTTGGGTTTCCATGGGAGGACGCCATGTTGTTGAGGAACTTTCCTAGCTGGTCTTGGCTTGTCCGCGGACCAAATACAGTGTGCTGCGTGGCATGCTTATTTTGAACAGAAAGCGAGACTTACCATGTTTTGTATTATAGGTTCATCTATAGTGAGAGACGTTCTTTTCATCAAGCAGGCCTTTCTGCGAGGAGTTGAGTGTTCTTTGTAGTGACGGAAAGGCGGATGAACACCAGCAGGGTGCCACTGTCTGCGAGTAAACATTTCAAAGGAAGTCTCCGGGCCGCCTGTTGTCAACCTTCTCTCCAATTGGTAGATTGGTGTTCGCAGTTGAGTCTGCTCACCGCCTATGCGTGGACAGCTGAACTTACAGAGAGAATCGACGGGGTAGAAAGATATGTAAAGTCAAGAAACAAGATCAAACACAAAGAGAACCAGAGGAGGCGCAAAATAGTTGATTGTGGAAAGCCGGAACAGGGGCCATACTCGTCAAGCCTCAACATCGACGGCGGCGGGGGCCTCAGGGCCATTCTGACCATGATCAGTCAGTCCGGCTTTGGGACCCATGGACGGGCGGCTCTGCTGACAGAAACTGGGAAACGTTGGCCTGCCGTCATCGGCGCAGTCAAAGACCTCCCAGTGTCAATCGTGAGTCCAGCAGCGCTGCACAAAATCCCTGGCCTTGTCAAAGATCTCAACCTTGAGTTTCCGGTGTTCGTCACTTAACCATGCGTCAGGGAATTGCGTCCATCCATGATAGACGCCATCGACGCTCTCGACAACCAAGTCGTCCCCTCTTCCTGCCGACGTCACCTTTTCAATCCATGTTGTGCTTTGTGAGGCTAGCGAATCGAACTCGGGTAGCACGAGCATCATCTTCGCCTTGGGATGCAGCCCGCCATTGGTGATCTCGGCCAGGCCTGGACTGGCTCTCGGATGTCCTCGTTTCTCGATCGGAAGATATGTCGGCATCAATTCGTGTTCCACACGCCACCGAGATAAGAACCCTTTTGGCGGTGCCAATCCGTCCGGCCGTGGACGTTCGGTGGGCAGGAGACGACAATCCAGTGAAGGATAAAACAGCAGAATCGGTACGTCGAAAGGAAAATGCTCTGGCAGGACACTGGGCCACGGACCGCAAATGGTGGGATCGTCCTTGACTGATATGGCGAGATTCAAGGCCAGATTCCCGCCACTGCTGAAGCCGGAGAAGGCGATACGATCTGCATCGAGCTCTGTCGCAGGACGAGACTGGCGCGCCATGTGTTTGTTGATGTTGTCGCGTAGTTCTGTGTATCCTGGTTTTGATGGGTCGAGGACGGCATTGACAACATCCTCAGCGTCTTCATTCGCCGCCGGATATCGAGCATAAGGGCCGAGGCGATAGTCGACGCTGATCACGATGCAGTGGAGCTCTCGCGAGATCTTTGAACAAAATGGCGCCTGTTCCTGACACGACCCCAGGATGAACCCGCCTCCATGAAAGTCGATGAGGACTGGGAGCTTTTCTTGGCTCGGTGCGTTCGGATCCAGCGCAGGGATGAAGACGTAGAGTGGGATTTGGTGCTGGCCTCGGGCAGGAATCTTAAAAACGATCGGTTGCGGACCGTCGGGTGAAGTGTAGCGGAGAACAAAATTAGGAACGATGCGAGGCAGGCTGACGAGCGCTTTGCGCCATGATACACCAAACGAGTGGTCAAACACCCGAGGCTGTTTCAGGAGGAAAGCGCAAACTCGGTAAACCTTGGCCGCAAACCTGTTCATCTAGCTTTCTATGGAGGAAGTGTCAGCGAGTCGAGACGGTCGGGGAGGACTGAAAGAGCTGGAAAGTGATCTTCGCAGGGATCATGAGGTTAAAGGTTACCTTTGGGCGACATGTGATGTCATCCTTCCCAGAGTCAATCTACCAGATCCGAGTCTGACCACGAATCGGCAATGAATATTGGATAGTCCATGCCCCTGTCCGAGATCTCGTTCCCCGCTTTCCAGGGCATCGACCAAAGGTTGCCATTCAGTGCTGAGGTCCGATCAGAGCCAGAATTAGAGCCGTATTGCCGGTGAGGGTCGTTGGAAAGTCCAAGTCACACGAAGTGGTATTCCTGCTTGGATCTGCCCGCAAGATTTCACAGTTGCCGTACAGTCTCGATGGATGGCATCCAGGACGCAGCGTCATGCGGTCTGATGAGATGAGCCAAGGACGACGAATCGGTTGATTTCAAGATGCTGTCGACGGTGCGGAGGCCAAGCGCTCACAGAGTGAATACCCTGCTTGTGTTCCCAACAGCCCTCCCAGCATTTGATCAAGACGTCAAATACAAAGGTGACATTAATCCCACTTGTATTGTCTGTACTCAATCCTCGCACTATCTTTATCCACGCGAATCCCACATTAATGGTCCATTCAAATTTGATTCAAATGCTTTTACTTCCCATTTCCGCCGGTACTGCCGCCTCCACCATTCCCCCCCCCGTTGTTGAACTTGCCTCTCTTGGCCAAGTTCTCCTTACACTCATCACAGTACCACTTGGCGCTCTTGGGCACGCTCTTCAGGCCGATGCAATCCAGATGGAACCATTCCCGCGGACAGTCCTTGTTGTCACACGCCACCATCTCGCCGTAGCTGACGCCGTCGCAGTAGCAATATCTCTCGTCGTCGTCGCCGCCGTTCTCCGCCTCGTCGTCGTCTTCATCGTGGCCGGTGTCATCCACGCCATTGGAAGTCGTCCCCTCCACCTCGTCCTTTAATCGCTGGGTCGCCTGCTGCTGTGTCACCAATCCTGCACCCTTTTTATGTGACCGCTTGAGGGGCAGGCCTTTCGGAGACAGCGAGTCGTGGAGGCCATGGTCCTTCGCCCTTGGCCGCGCCGGTCGTTTGGATTTGGTGCCGCCATTGCCTGCAGAGAGCTCAGCAGCCTCGGATTCGGAAAAGGTTCCCACCACCGGGGTCGACGTTTTGGACGCTCGGCCTCTCCCTGGACGATCTCCACGCAACTCGCCGATGAGCAGGGCTGGCGGCAGGCGAGGTGAGGCGATGGCCCTGGCAGAAGTTTCATCGCCCGTGTTGGTCTCGGATTTTGTGGTCCCTTGTTTGCTGGTGGTGCGCTCAATCGGAGGCCCAGCGCGGACACCGGCATCACCACCACCGCTGTTGGTGCCGCTGCCGCTGCCGCTCCCTGGTGGATCGTCGTCTTCAATCGGCAGATCGGCCTTGTTGTTTGCTTCCTTCACCGTATTCTTCACTTCGTTGGCAGTCTTTCCGGTTACGGCGACAACGGGGTTGAGCTCTGCCGCGTGGCCCGCCCCTCCATTACCGGTGCCGTTTCGATGGGACGTCGAGGATGATGGTCGGCCACGGCCGCCGTCGAGGGTTTGAGTCGAGTTCTGGCGCGCTCGTCCCGCCACCGGTCGTACCGTCGACAGTGCAGGGCTTCGTTTGTACGCTTCCTTGCCAAAATTGCCGGCGAGCGGCGACGACGCAAGTTTAGGAGAGTCTTGTGGATTGCCGTTGATCCTGTGGCGACGATTAGTCTCATCCTGTTTCTGTTGGGAGCGGAAATCTTCACACACCTCTTCCGTGCCACGGTCGACGAGGCGTTGGGCGCCTTTCTTTTCTTCGACCCGTTGTCTTGCTGGGACGGCTCTCTTGACATGCGCGAACTCGCCGCGAGCGCGGCGCTCAGGGAACGCTCCATTCCGACAGTCGCCGCAGCAGGACCGGCTTTTTCGATTTTCTTTCTCTTCCCACTTCCCACGCCCGAGATGCCCAAGCCTGCCGGGTCGGCCGCCGCTTCCGCTCCACGTTTTTTGCCATTCGCAGCAGCCTTCCGGGCGGCCGCCGTCCTCAAATCATCGAAATCCGAGTCGACATTTTGTGTACTCCGATGTTTCTTCGCCAGTACCGCTTCTCTCCGGCTCTCACTCCGGTGTGCCACCTCGTTTTCATGCAGGACGGCGGTGGTCGACGTGGCCTCGCGTCGCGTCGTCGGTGCCGTCGGTTTCTTGACCGGATTCGTTTCTGTATAGGCCCAATGCTTCAGACTGCCCAGTCTGGCTTCCTCCGAGATCTCGCCCGCGATGTGTGGCCACACACTGTCCAGTCGCCGCATGCCGCGGGAGAGTTCTTCGTTCGCGTTGTTGATGACATGGTTTTTCTCCTCCATCGTGACCATCATCTGCATGAGGTTGTGCCTCAAAGTGGCGAAAAGTTGTCGACGTTGCACCATCGCCGGATCGGCCGACCGGTTCGAGGATTGTGAAGCCGTGTCGGCCGGGGCGCCAGCGACACTGTTCGCGGCGCTGACATCGACACCGTCATCCATCGCCACCGTCGCCGTGGCCGCGGCACCGTGACCCGTCGCATCCACATTTCGAGGTGTATTGGTCTCGATGAGACATTGGGTCAGGAGGGTCTGGAGGCTCTCCTCCGAACTCCACGCTTTGGCATCCACCTCTTTCAACAATGACGTGTGCCTCCGATAGTCTCGCGGCAGGGCCGCGATTGCATCGGCAAAGTATGTGATGGCCGGATAAAAGGCAGGAGGTTCAGCTGCACCCTGACCGGGAGCCGGAGGATTGGAGATCAGCGAGTTTTGACGAAGCGTGGCCCCGATGGTCTTGGACACCCTCGTCGGATTCGTACGAGTTTGTCGTGATGACCCTCGCACATTTGACGTTCCCAGCGTCGTCGTCATCGTCGTGGACATGTCGAGTGACCCAGGAGCTTGTGTGCGATCACCGGCCAGGAGGGAGGGCAGGAGGGATGGGATTTCAAACTCCAGATCACTGCATCTGGTCGTCTCAAATTCTGGCAAATCAAAGCATCGACCCACACAACATCAGTCAATAGAAGAGCTGCTTCGTCACCCAGCTGAGTCGTGAACGTGGTGGGGGGAACTGGCGGAAAATGCGAACGGTAGCGAGTTTCTGCTGCAGGCGCGCATCTCCCATCGGGATGTTACATCACCGACACTCACATGTGATTGGCCATCCAGTCTGAGCAAGGTCAGTTGGTCTGGCTTTCCCTCGGCGCGGTGCAATGCCGAGCCCTGCCATGACAAACCAAGTTATATATCTCGAGTCAATACAAGATATCGATTATTCCTCAACCATCCACGTTTGTACTCAATGAATCATTACAGAAGAGCAAGAATCACGTCATCAGTCATGAGAACTTCCCCTAAACGTCGTTGCTGCTGCGTTGGCCTGGTGAGGCTCGTTGGCCTGGTGAGTTGGCCTGGTGAGGCTCATGCCCATCCATAGTCAAGTGTCGGTATCCCTTCGGCCACTTCGAGGTCAATTTGGGGCGCCTCATGGTCGGTTTTCTTCTTCACCGGGCTCTTCTTCGGACTGCTCTCTTCTCTTGGTGGGCCTGCTCTGACCGACTCGACCTCCCAGCCATCTGCCTTTGCGGCGGCCACCCAGACCTTGAGCCCGTCGTGCACGGCGCTATAAAATTTCTCCTTGCAGGTGCGCAAGCTGCCCCCCATGACCTTCTCCCAACCGGATTGTTTCAGGTGTTCCCGAAGTTGATTGCGTTCCTCCATGGTCGACAAGGCGGCCATGAGACCATTGAGTAAGTCCAGATGTGTGGCGAGATATTGCGTGGCCTCCCACTCGACGCCACCCACGTACGGCGCGGCGGGCTGTGGCGGTCGTGGAGACGGAAAGTGTGCTCGAGCGTAATCACGGCGGTCGGCCGCGTCGGGATCGTCCAGGATGGGAATCACGTTGAGATGGTGGAGGAAGATCCAGAAGACTTCTTTGGTGACATTGACGACCTCTTTACACCAGACGCGGTACGGTCGTGGGACATGCATGCGGGACACAAAGTCCAATGGCTGCTTGCCCTCGTCCGGCGTGGGATCCTTCAAAAAGGCCAGAATCGTGCGAGCCCGGTGTTCCCGCGGTCCCGGGTCCAGGTCGAGGGCGGCGGAGAGGTGGGAAAAGAGGAGCGACACGATGACGGCTCGGGTGCTGAATTCAGACGGGCCTTTCCGTTCCGGGTCGAACAACATGGCCAGCAGGGCGGGAAAGAATTCATGGGCGACCTGGTCCAAACGCTGCAATGCCAGCGACGTCGTGCACAAGGCCTTCAAGCACAGCAGCGTTTCGTGCAGCAAATTGTCCTCATGCTCCTCTCGCCACTCGACCTGGGCAATGCGATAAAACAGTTGGACGAGCTCGTCCATGCCGCCTTTGGTCACAAAGTGATCCGTCCACGCGACCGACTCATTCCGGAGCAAGATGCGCAGTTTGTGGACTTTGCCCACATCCACCAGTTCTGGCTTTTGCACTTCGCCGAGATAATGGATAAAGTCTCCCGGAGTGGTCGCGCTGTCGGCCGCTGCCGCCAGAGATGTGACCGACAGCGTGGACGGGGCAGCCTTGGAATATGGCCGTGACGATGTCATGTCTGCCGACTTGGTCCTCGATTTGCTTCGCGATCGGGAGCCGGACGGGTCCGGCTTGTCTTGCTTGCTCGGCGACGCCTCGTCACGCTTCGAGAGGGTCAGGATACGGCTTCTGGTCCGAGATCGAGACCGCGCACGTTTGCCATCTTTCCCGTCCCCATCTCGACTTTTCGGTGTCTCCGTCTCCTTGGCTGGTCTTCGGGCGCTCGACCGGACTTCGGCGGGCGGTGCGGCCGTTGATGAACCGCTTCCCATCCGGTCTCCTTTCACCAGACCGGCCTTCACATCCGGTTTCAACTTGCGCATGTTGTCGCGCATGTTGTGTGGAATATTCAACGAGTCCAGCACCTTTTCGAACGCCGAGTCCAGTTCTTCTGCGCTCAACGGCTCCGACCCGTCCCCCGCCCCCTCGGGTGTCGAGACCGCAGCCTCCCGCCGGGATTTGGTGTTGAATGCCTGAATGACGTCCAATGCCCTCGAACTTCTCTTGGGCCTGTTCTCCGGCTGGGACGAGTCCGAGCCTCGCGTTTCCAGCGCTGGGCGTGCATCTCGGACCGGAGAGGATCCGGGACGACGCGTGCGGTGCTCTCCACTGGGCCGTCTCTTCAATGCTGACTTTTCGTCGCCCTCGGAGACGTCGTCGTCCATGTTCTCCGTGAAAATGGAGCTCCGGCTCGATTTGTGCTCCAGGAACGGTCGTGGCGGTAACTTGTAGTCGAGTGAGGAAGCCCCGTAGCCATAGAAGTTCCTCTGTTCTGCCGGTCGAAATTCCGAATAGTCTTTGGGCGTGTAGAGGTTGATCTCGTCCTCGATGGTCCTGTTTTTCGACGATGGATCATGCATGGTGCCGCCGCCGGCTGGCAATGGTTGAGTGGTAAACTGTGCCCAGAGAGGTGTCGTGTGCGGTGCGGGTTGCCTCGTTGGAGGTGTGTTTTCTGACTCGCCTCCCTCGTCTCTTAGATCCTTCCTCGACTTCTTCTTCAACAGCCCCGACAGGTTGGTAGACGACTTGACCTTTTTCGGGCTTTTCGTCCTTCTCCCTTCCGTCGACGAGATGCTCCCACAGTCTGAAGTCTTGTCTTTGCCCAATATGAGACCTTTCAGAGACACCGAACTTCCACTCTTCTTGTGTGTCGGCGTGTCGGTTGCATCCTTCTTCAGCGGCACCCGTTTGGGCGGCGGTGGGCTGTTGATGTGCCGTTCGCTCAGCGGGCTCGGGCTCGTGCCAGGGCGGTGCACAGGGTGTCCTTCCTTGACTGCGCTGTTGTCTTTCCGTCGACCTCGGAGCACATCGCCGACAGATGGCACACGGCGATGCACCCGGCCCGATCTGACGGGCTCCTGATCTTCGAAGATCTGGGCAACCTGGTGGACAGCGGGGCCCATGGCGACGACAAATTGCCAACACTAGTAGTGTAGATGGACAATCATGACTACAAAACAGAGGTCATGAGTGGCACAGTTGGACACAGGTGGTGTCTGACCGCGGCGGGTCATTGTTTACCTGGGCGACCGCCATGGCAACAATCGCCGATAAGGCCGAGCTAGCGTGGCACGTGCCATCCATCACCAGTCTTCACGCTGGATTGAACTCCTCTTGCAGCCACTTGTTATGGCGTTGAGATATTTTGCGAGGTGTCGCCCGCAGTGTCTGTACCGTGGCAACGATGTTGAGCCACGGACGACGAATGGCGGCACTCGATGAATACAGCTCCTCCACACTACATTCAAGAGTTTTGTCTTTCGAAACCTCTACTCTGATGTGAGGAATTGCCGACACTTTGATGGCACCTCTGTATGGCCCTGTTACCATTCGCTCTGCTCACTTTCTGTTCGAGAAGCTGCTGTTGAAACCAGAGAATGACCTTGAGGCTTCTGGCCTGAGATCCGCCACAACCACCAGATGGGACATGTGGTCACGGGCCATTATTACCTTTGCTACTGATACCTTTTCGACGAAATATTGATCTCAAATCTCGGACCCTCCGTAAATGTGGAGACTCTGCGACCGTGCTGATGAGGCCCGGTCCCTGTTGTCGGATGGGTGATCTGATTCTGGAGAAGATCAGCTAGTCCCGGATGTCGACACCTCTGAGCCGCCTTTTGTCAGAGAGTATGACCGAAGACTTTGGCCTACAGCAACACCGTCCACATGACTTGCACAACAAGGTGGGATCGCGATATGACGAACATGGAATTCTATGGTTTGATAGAAAAGGGTCGGAGATAACCTCAATGTATTTGCGGTCTTGGGCTCGATAATACCCCTGCCGCTGCTGATCAAAGCACGACCTTCTCTGGGCAAGTCATCGGCGAGCTCTGAACAGCCGCTGCCAGGTCTTCCAATATTCGCTGAGGAAACTCAAACCGACCCTTCCCTGTCACAAGTTGCTTGCCGGTCCCAACGGAATTTGAATTACTGGCGTGAGGGGCCAGTCCTGGGAAATAACTCCGATCGAAGGTGCATCGGCGGACTGCGACAAAGAGTCTTAGTTTCATGCATGGCCGCGTGCTGGCTGCTGGGAACCTCTGCGAGGTTAGGGTATGCTGGACAAAAGCACTCGAGAGAACAGGAGCTATGGGTCCAACAGGGAGAAGAGGGGCTGACAAGGATAGGAGAATCAAAGATCCCTTCGTGAGACAGAGGTGCATCCTGCCGGTTCTACCCCGCAGAAGCCTTGCTGACTGATGGGAGAGTATGAACCCCGTATTGGGGGAGTGTTAAGAGTTGGCTAAGACTGGGCTAAGAACGCCTCCAGCGGAAAGACGAAAGACCTGCATTTCTTGCTCCAGCTTTTGCTCGTACCTACCACTGAGTGGCGGGCGACTGTGTTGGCGCGCCAAGGCGGCCGCTTTCCAGCCGATGTCACCGCCGAGGCTCTGACATCTTCCTCTCCTCCTCCTCATCCTTCAGTCCGCCAGCACACCCTCAACCATACGTGCTCCGGCCAGAGAAGCAATGCTGGTTGCGACCTACGGTCAAAGGACGCGCGAGGTACCTGGGTGAGAAAAGTACGCTGGGCCTGGGGTGCTCTGATCCCCGGGCGCATGGTCGGCAACCTGCCCGGCGGGCCAGGCTGATCAGGCTGATCATCTCCCAGCACGGCAATGGCAATGACACCCCCCCTCCACTTGCATTCCGTATTTCCAGGATGATACTCACCCCCATGTCTGAACGGCGCAAGCTGTATGGCGCACCGATGGCTTCAATCCTTGACGTCGCTACACTGACCGCAAAAGCCGTTCGAGACACAGAAAGAGCACGCCAGTGGAATTCCATCCGGCCTTGATGTCGTGCGATTTGCTGGCACGGCTCTCCATCCCCGCAAATGAGGGTGTATCACTCCACAAACACCAAACTGTGCCAGCGTACTTCCTGTCGACCGCTGCTGCCCTGGCCCTCTGCCGGCTGCCCGCCAGCATCGCATTTGCCGATCCGACAACACATGATCAACGAATTCCCTTATATCCTGGACCCGCTGCTACGCAGTCCCAAAGGTGGTTGTTAATTCTTGTTTCTTCTAGTGATACCCGTGATCACGGCCGACCCTCTCGCTCATCTCTCCTGGAACAGCCATTCAGGCTTGACTGGGTTCTACCCGTACGATGGCTTCGCTTGAGACCGCCGTGGGCTCCCTGCCCATGACCGACGACAAAGGCCCCCGCATAGACTCCAGCAGCGAGCCAATCGACCCAACGGAAGAGCGCATGTCCATTGCGCGCTATGCTGCGACCCGAATCACCACCCTGAAACCGGCCAGGGACAAGGTGTCGAATCCGTTCAAGCTGTTGGCCATGTTGAACACCCAGCAATGGCTTTTTTTCCTGGTCGCCTTCTTCGGATGGACGTGGGACGCGTTTGACTTTTTCACCGTGTCTCTGACCGTCAGCGACTTGGCAGAAACCTTCAACAAGACCAACACGGACATCACATGGGGCATCACGCTCGTGCTCATGTTCCGCTCTGTGGGATCGGCCATCTTTGGCATCGCTGCAGACCGGTACGGCCGCAAATGGTCGGTGTGACGGACCGCCGTCGGACCCGAGGCCATGCCTGAGCTGACCATTGTTGAACAGGCCCTTCATCATCAACAACGTGCTCTTCATCGCCTTGGAGATGGGCACGGGCTTTTGTAACACATACCGGCAATTCCTGGCCGTGCGAGCCTTGTTTGGCATCGCCATGGGTGGTCTTTACGGCAATGCGGCCGCGACCGCGCTGGAAGACTGTCCTCCGGCCGCTCGTGGCCTCCTCTCGGGCATGTTGCAACAAGGATACGCGTTTGGTTACCTCCTCGCGACGGCCTTTGCGCGCGCCCTCGTCAACACTACTTCGCACGGCTGGAGACCTCTTTACTGGTTCGGCGCTGGCCCCCCGGTCCTGATCATTCTGTTCCGGCTGTGCCTCCCCGAGACCCAAACCTTCCGCGACCGCATGCGGGTGCGCGAGGAGCAGGGCTCCCTGGCCGGGACCTTCATCGCCGAAGGAAAAGTCGCTCTGAGGCGTCACTGGCTCCTCTTCATCTACTTGGTCCTGTTGATGGCGGGCTTCAATTTCATGTCTCACGGATCTCAAGACCTTTACCCGACCATGCTCCAGAACCAATTCAAATTCTCGGCCAATGCCATCACCGTCACCCAGGTGGTCGCCAATCTGGGCGCCATGACCGGCGGCACCGTGGTCGGGTACTGTTCACAGATCGTTGGACGTCGGTTCAGCATCATCTTCATCGCCGTGATCGGCGGGGCCTTGCTCTACCCCTACACCTTTGTCACCTCGCACAAGGTGACGGCGGCGGCATTCTTTGAGCAGTTCTGCGTCCAGGGTGCGTGGGGAGTCATCCCCATCCATCTGATGGAGTTGTCCCCGCCTTCACTGCGCACCTTTGTCGTCGGAACGTCGTACCAGCTGGGCAATCTGGCGTCGTCGGCATCATCCACCATCGAGTCCACCATTGGAGAGCGATATCCGCTGGCGCCGCTGATCAGCAAGGGCAAGACAGTGAAGCGCTACAATTACGGCAAAGTCATCTGCATTTTCATGGGCGCCGTGTACGCTTATGTGATCCTGCTCACCTTTATTGGTCCCGAGAGGAGAGGCCGGGACTTGACCGTGGCGCACGACACGGACATGGCGGAAGTTACCCACCGCAACTTGAGACACCACCATGCGGGCGAGGTCGCCCACGGCGGCGATGCCTCGAGCGAGGATGAGAAGGCCGTCGGGCGGCAAGCAGAAACCGGGGTTTGACGCCACGAACAGACACGGACGCAGGCCGCGCACGCATCAAGCGAGCATGTCGGGATGAAGGGAAGCGGATCCATTGCTTTGCTATGCGAGCCAGCCTTGATATTAAAATCCACTCTCGCCATCGCAGCAGCGTCTGCTGGTCGAATGATCGGAGAATGAATATCTATTATCGTGAGAACCGTGCACTGTATGCATCCAAACCCGGGTGCGACTGTTGAAGGGACCTGCCTTGACATCTGTCCTCCTTCATTCCCTTGGATTCGATCATGTATCCAGAAGGCTCAATGGGCGGCCGCCGCCGTCACCGCCTCTTGCATGCCAGACCGCTCGATTGAGGGAAATTGTGGTGGTGGCTGGAAGTGGTCGGGCATAATCGGGATGGATTACCTGTGTGATGATTGATCTCCTGATCTCCCCATCTATCCATTTATTGTCTATATGTCGTGAAACCCGAAACTGCGAGCATGTGCTGGCACAGCAAGAATGGCTCACCGCGATAGGAGGCCTATAGTCACCCATGGACGCCGGGATTTTGTCCAGGGTATGAAGCAATCGGCATACCGCAGCAACAAGGTCCGTATCTGCGTGGTCCTTCTGAGGGTGGCTGGATTACGATGTCGCGTCTACGGACTACGGATATTGTACCAGATTGCCCGCTGCGGAGTGGTCGTGTCAAGACATGCAGGTTCGCTTCTCACGAATCGTTCGAAAAGGGAAAGGAGTAACGGGACCAGGATCGACCAAAAAGATAGGAAGTAGAAGGCCGTGGTTTCGCATGCAGTTCGAGGAAGATAGACAGACGGTCAACCACGGCCCTACCATGGCCATGTAAAGGGACTCGGTGGCGCACGGTTTTCGCTAGTCTGGAAGCCACTTGAGTCTAAATCCTGGTCAGTCCAAGGTAAGCTCAAGATAATGAGATAGTCGCCGGAAGGGCGCAAGGCGATCGTCGCAGATACTGTTGGTGCTGTGCTGTAGCTGCTTCGGAGGTTCTAAAATTGAACCTCGTCAACGGTCAAGCGCAGTAGTCCTCCGTAATCTCAGGCAGACGTTAGTCGCTGTTTGCTTATCTCAGTGTCGCCGTGGGATGGAATCTCGGTAAGGGTGCCTTGTCTGCCTGATGGCTTGCCTTTATCTGTCCCTGGCGGGCGCTGGGGTCATTGGTAGTGGGGGCGGGAGTCTGATAGGAGACCAGGTAACGGTGTAACTCCGCAACGAGTTTCAAATGTGACGTCGACTATAGAGGTTCAGAAGGTGTGTCTGTGCGTTCGGCTCCATGATTGTCCAAGAGTCGAATTGATCTGCCGTGGCTACCGGGATATAGACGCAATTAGAACCAAAGCGCGTCCGGGTCGCGTTGGCGGTGGCTGGTACGCGTAGGAGCGGCAATTGGCGTGCTGAAGGATTGCAGGGACGCCGACGACAACTGGAAACAGCAATCCGGCAGAAGACCAGCAATCAACAGTAAACTGCCAGTCGCGTTATCATTCCAAGGGACGGCGGCCGGGACGCGACAGGGGGACCAGGGACGATGGCGCCGGGTGAGAGGGGGCCTCAGGCTTTTTCAGCACAGTTGAAGTAGTTTGTTGCTCGAATGCTGATTTGCTGTTGGCTGCTGAGACTCCCAGCCCGCTGATTGGCGTCAAGGGTACCCGCACACTTGCGCATCTGCGGTCGCTAAAGTTATCTCTTAACTTTCTCCCACCGTGCCAGGTACTCCCGCACCCGTACCCAAACGGATATGCACTCCAAAACTCCCGCCCCAGTCCTTCGCTGTTGTTAAGTTGTCCACCCCGTCTGTTGTCATACTCATTCCTCCCTCCTGCCTTGACACCTCCTCCCGCAGGCGGCCTATCCTGCTGTGCGCCGCCGCCATGACCCTCAATCGGCGGTCCACATAATCGGCCCTTCCGTGTATTGCAGCGGGCACGGCCCCCCATCAGCGGCCAAATGGCATACGTCTCGGTCTCTCAGGCGGATCATGAGGCCGCCTATCATGATTCCACATCCCTCAGCTCGCCCTCCCCTGTCCTCCCCGAAGTGTCCAGCCGGCCGTTTTCCCTCTCGTTCGATGGCGTGTCGGGAGAGGACGCGGTTGAGAAATCCAACGCCGACGAGTCCAGACTGGGTGGCACCGGAGTTGCTTCTCTCCTCAAGTCCCTGACTTCGTCGCATTCATACGAAATGGTGGAAGATGATGACTACGATGAGCAACCACCGCCACCAATCCCTGAGCGACCAGCAAACCACGCGGCTGTATCCACGCCTGCGGACCCGGCCTCCCCGACGGCGGACGAAGAAACGGGCTCTGCCCCCGAGGAGCAGCCGCCGGTCAGGACGGCATCGATCAGTCGGCACCTGCCGCTCAACCACCCGACCCCGGATTTGCAGTCCGCCCAAGGGGCCTACCTGAAGAATGTGGAGCGGCTGGAAGAGAGCGCGGAGCGGCTGAGCATGACATCGAGCCTGGAAGAGGAGCTGCAGAAGATGAAGCAAGACCAACGTCGATCCGAGCAACAACTCTCCGGCCCCGCCAACGGAGACGTCTTCTCGCGTCCTGGCCCGCATCGACAATTTTCAGCGTCTTCGCTGTCCAATTCGATTATTGGAGTCAATCTGGCCGCGAGATCAGGAGGCTATTCGCCCGCGGGGTACATTACCTCCCCGACAGGATCCATCCGATCGGGGGCTTGGCCACATCAGCAGTACTTGGACCGCCATGCTTCACAAAGCAGTCGGCCAGGGGCCAGCCGTTTGCCCGAGGCCGAACTCGAAGGTCGACTGCCGGACTTGAACAACAACGATCCTCAACATGCGGTGGCCACGTCTCCTCAGAAAGGGCCGGGCGATGCCCCTCCCGCATCTCACAGCACCACGCCTGACGACAGGTCTCAAACGTCGGCGTCCAACGACATGTCCCGGCAAGCGAATGGCCTCTTCACCGATTTTGACGGAGTACATTTCGCCACAAATCAGAGGACGTCGTCAGATCGCACGAATTCGACCTCTCGGCACATCTCTCTCCAGCATCCTCCGCTGGCGCGAGACTCCAAGGCATACAGGGAACCACAACCGGGAGAGCAGATGATATACTATCCCGCTCCGGTGCCCGTCATGCTCAATTTACCCCAGAGACTATCCAAGGCCGACATGGGTGACAGAGAGAAGCGGCGTCTCCAGGCCCTCAGTGGCATACCCAATGAGATGCGCAAGTCAGCCGCATGGTTAGGAGGAGCCCAGGAGGAAAGCACCGATCTGCCAGGGAAGCGTGCGACCCTGAATTTGCCGCCCCAGCTGCGAGCAAGCGCCTTTTTTGATCAGCCCGGGATCACGCCGAGTGTGCAGCTGAAGAATGGGTCCGCCATTAATACGCTGGACAGCATTCTGGATGCCGCCGCTCATGCCCCTGTGAGCGCGTTCACCGATCATCCGATCGTGGGCCAGCTCGGAAAGGAAGTCTACGGCCCCTCGTCCCCTCGCAAAAGCATGCAGGTCCCCAGTGAGGCTCCCAAGAAACGACGAAGCTCTTTGAGCAACATTTTGAAGAAGCGCCTGTCCAGCACGGCGCTGTTCACGTTGGACGAAAAACGCATCACGTCGAGAGAGTCCAAGGCCTTGGACGCTGAAAACGCTGCCAGCGGAGACGAACTGGACCGCGCCGCCGCCGAATCTATATCTCCGGGTGAAGATGAAATCTTGGACCGTGACGACGAGCCGAATGAAGAAGAGGAGGAGGAGAAAATCCGGCCAGGCTTCAATTCGGCGCCGACAACTCTCCTGGCAGAATTGCAGATGCGAAAGGCTCAACAAAAGATGCGCAACCGTACCGCTGCCGATGCCTTTCCGAACGGCATGCACTCGAGCCTGCTCGAACTGGACGCAGTGATGCAGCTGCAGCAGAAGTCTCGGAAACTGAAGCACATCACATTGGCTTGGGAGGACCATGAAGCGGCCGAGCGCGAGAACTTTGACGACGAGGACGTGCCGCTTGGGATCCTGTATCCCGAGAAGGACCGAGCCAATCGCGTCGATGTCAACCGACCCATGGGTCTGATGGAGAAGCGGGAAATGGAAGACAACGAACCTCTCAGTCATCGCCGCGCGAGACTGCATGGCGGAGAACCTCCGTCAGTGGCGCGCTCTGAACAGAGAAGTCAGGTAGAGGATGTTCCTTCGCCTCCATCCCTGGGTGACGTGCCTGGGCTGTCACACGAACTTCCAGAGCAAGAAGGGGAATCGTTGGCACAACGCGTCCGGAGAATCAAAGAAGAGAAGGAAAAGGGTACGGGCGGAGCCTTTGCTGAAGAGGTCCGTGACCAGCTCGGCCTCAACGCCGACAAGGTCGCTCCGCCTGCATCGACGACCCCTGACGGTGAAGAGACACTCGCTCAGCGGAGGAAGCGACTGAAAGAGGAGGCCCTGAAAAATGCTGGGCCGGTCCGGGGCAGTGGGGAAGAATCGGCATCCCGGCCACCACTCAAAGTTCGCCACAGCATGGCAGACATCTTGCAAGCTCATCCTGTCGGCGCCTCGAGACAGGCATCAGGCGAGTCGAAGAAGTCCGAACCTCGACGGCCAGACCTCCCGAGGTCGAAGACATACACAGGATTTGGTGCTGACGTCCACACACCCTTCAACATCACGCCTGCATGGGGGGCAAATATGGCCTACATGCAGACTCCGATGACTGCGACCCTACCCTTTTACCAGGGCAACCCGCCGTACATGAACCCCCTCCTGACAAACCAGGGAGCATTTTCAAATGGGCCTTACAACGTTTCGACTCCCATGATGTACGGCGTTCCCATGCACATGCCAGGCCGCCAGCCTCAGTATGGATACGGCAACCCTGCGCAAGCATATATTCCCGATCCCATGATGGGTCCTCCGCTCAATGCGAAGCAGAGGGCGCTGATCGATCGCTGGCGACAGAACATTGTTTAGTGAGAATGATTTCGGTTGCATTCGTCTTCGCAGGTCACCTATCCACCGGCTGGGCACGATGAGTTAGTCATACTCGTTGTGGGCCTTGCAGGGACATTTATCGCCTGTTCGCATAACATAGGTTACTGGTACATGCAGGGGTTTCTGGCTGGAATTCTTGTCACGATACAGGTGTGTGGAAGGGTGGAAATGGCTGTACGAATATGAATGCGACTAAAATTGTCATGTTGAATCACAGGGAAATGGAAAAGACCACTAATCAATGGTAATCCATGTTGAGATCATCCTGTACACTACTTGATTTTGCGACCCTCGCCTTCCCTTCACGCCGGCGACAACGACAACGTCCATGACAATGATATCGACAAATCTACCTCCAAACCCAAACCTGAATCAAGGCGAGTAGTGATCGATAATTGGTCCCACTCCTGTTGCCCGACGTTTAGCAGTCTTTGGCAGGTTACATTAAAGTAGTCTGGCCATTAAATCCCGATGGGGCTGGGATGGTCACAATGACATCGTCGTTCAATTCAAGCTATTGTTCCGCCCTGTATGTGTGCTTGACAAGGCGGCGTACAGAGGACAAGAGCTGTTGCACAGTGGATCTATCATAATGAGAGATTTAGACCCCGACAAGAGACGGAATCATGTTGATAACACCTCTATCTATATCTATGTTTATGTCGTGAGGCAAGAGAGCATGTCATCTTTTCCTCTTCTGTTTCACCAAGATCTATCCACACATCTTTAGCCAAACGCTGGACCTTTGAACACTCCCCAATACCATCCGTCGTGCTGGTATTAACTAATAGACATGACAAGACAAGCAAAGCGACACTCTTCTATTTCGAGATAGCCGTGGGAGACCCGTATGCCCTCAAAGACACCTCCTAGCTCGCCGTTAGAGGTCAAGTTTGAGACCAAAATCAAGTGTGGATATCAAGACAAAGCAAACCTTGACCGGGGCCACATCTTGATTTACCCTTTCGCGATCGACTGATGGAATAGAAGGCTGAGCAAGGGTGCTATTCGTGGTCGTCCAATTCGTTGACCTCCCGTGACGATCGATGTGGACTAATGCCCTTCCACCGTCCGCAGGAGACGCTCTTGCTTCTGGAGGAGGGAAACTGCATCTTCAGAAAAGAAGGCCTCAGAACATCTCAGATCTGGGATCCTCCTCCTGTCCAAGACTGGCTGTCAGCCATTCGATCGGCTGCTAGATACGACTCCGGTGCATTGGCTGATTGCCCACGCCACGTGGTTGTGTGCTGCGCGATAGTGGTCGCAATTTGCTTATGATGATTGGGCCAGCGGCGGTGACAGGATGGGACTGATGACCGCAGCAATCCATTCGTAAGTGGTGAACAGAATACCACCGGCGAGGACCGTTCTGCCAAGTCTCATGGTACTTCCACGCCAGAGGCCTTTGACGCCATAGTCTTTGATGATGCCGGTGAAGGCTTCGACGACCCCGGCCCCCTTCACACTCTGGGCTCGAGTCTTCAAGGTATCGAAAGGTTGCGTGGCAAACACAACAATGGTTCCGGCAACGGCACCGTTGCCAAATATCGTCGCCGTCGTCTGCGGGATATTTCGAAGTCGCTCATAGTCCTTCAAGATGTTGTAGGTTCCAAGGCGGACAGCGGTGGTGGACGCTTGCTTCAAGGTTGTGGTAACGTAACCACGATACATCGCCTGGAGGCCATTCTCCTGGATGAGCAGGCGGGCGGCGTGCCACGGACTCTGAAAACGCTTTTCAAGGCGAGCGTCATCAATGAGAGCGGTCTTGATGCGCTCCGTCGGAGTCACGGCGAAAGTGCTGGCGACGACGCCGGCGCTGATGCCCGCGAGCAGATTGCGCAACGGCGACAAGGTGCCCGTTTCCGGGTCCTTGAAGGCATTCCTGATGCCGTCAAAGGAGATGAATCGGATGGCGTCTTTGGCAACAGTGCCCTGAACCAGATCTTAGTGGAGAAATCGATCGTGACGCGGGAGCTCAAATGACGAGGGAAGGAGGGGGAATAATTCGGTCAAGAACGGGGCTGAACGTACCGCAATCAATGTCTCGCAGCCCTTGTACAAACTTCGTGGACCTTCTTTCTGGATGACCTCTTTGATGACGGCAAACGGGTTACGCGCCACACCCTCGTCGTGCAGCTGGACTCGCGTCTTTGCGAATTCGAACGGATACTACCAACTCATCAGGTCCCATCGTCTTGCCTGGACAGAAGAGCTCAGCGTACGGTGATGGCACATTCTACGCCACCCGCGGTTCCCCCAGCAATCAGGGATACCAATGGTGTTTTCTGGCCGCCCTGGGGTTTTCTCCATCAGCAAAGCTGCGGCGCTGTGCACGCATTGATTCAGACTTACATCATCTGAGGAAACCATCGCGTCACGCCGTCGTTTGTATCAACCACCCGTCAAGCAATTCTCCAACTGTCTCCCAGTAAAATGCTTTCAATGGTAAGAACTTGACAACCTGACATTAGTTGCGCCAAGACAACCATTCGCCTCGGAAGAAATCGGCGACAGCCGCGGTTCATAAAAGCTTGTATTTCTGTTACCTTGTCAAAGGCCCCGCCTCTTTGCTTGCCCCTCGTTTCGCCCTCGCCTCGAGAGCGACAGGATCTGTATTGGCTGAGATCTGCGATCACAGTTGCAGGGATTGAGAAGGCACCGTGTGGCGGACACATTTCATGCCGACCGACAAGGGCCGGATTTGTTTTATCAACGATTTGACACGACTCTCTCTCACCTCGGACTATGTACAGGGGCGATGACTTGGTCATTACGTCCTGTCCTTCTTGTACGCATCATGCCTTCTTCGCATAGACAAACAAATGAAGTTCCTCCCACACATCGTCCTTGCTGCATATCCCCACCTCGGCAGCCTTCGGCGTGAACGTGGACACGTTTTCGCGGACGACTTCAAACTTGGCGTCCTTGATGGCCGCCACAGCAGCCTCGGGAGCCAGACTCGAGACGGTGACCGGTCGGCCCATCCACTTCACCTCGACGTTGTTCGCGTCGATTGCGACGGTGGCGAAGACAAACAATCCTCCAGGCTTCAGCCAGCTGTACACCTGTTTGAATGCTTCCTTGATATCGTCCTGCGTCACACCAGCGATCATGCTGAAATAGATGGTGATGGCGTCGAATGAGGCCGGCTCGGCCTTGAAGTCTCGGTAATCAAGTTGCTGGAACTCAGCCTTGGGCACTCGCTCACGTGCGGCCTCCAGCATGGCGCCAGAGATGTCAATGCCCAAGACCGAGTGGCCAGCGTCGGCCAGTCGCGAGCATACCGGGCGACCGGTGCCGCAGCCAATGTCCAGAATCCGGGCTGGTTTGGTGGTCAACGTTGACAGGAGCCAGTCGATCGATGCTGCCTGCTCGGTGTGCCCTGCAAATGCATCCTCATACGCCGGGCCGACCGAGTCGAACGTCTCGGCGGCTTTGTACTCGACAGCGGTGGTGGCCATGCTGCAGTCGGGCGGGTCAGTCTGAGATCGAAAGTCACAGATTGTCATCCACGACTTGGCACACACTTGTGGTGTCTTACTTCTTTCTCACGCTCTTTGTTCTCTGGGATTGCGCTGCCCAACGGCTTGAAATTCTCGACCAGAGCTTATCTGGGAGGGATGAGATTGACGAGTTTAAGAGTTGCACCTGAATCACTCTAGTGGTCAGGGGCCGGAGTCGGTGTGCTTCTTGGCGGCACCAAGGGTGGAGCGCATATTCCACGCCTCTGCCACGTGGACGCCACCAATGCTCACAAACTAGATGAGATGAGCCAATCTCTGGTGGTGTACTGGAAGCAGGTCGACGGGTTTAGGACTAGGTGGGAAAGGTGAGTTCGCGATGCCCTGTAGCACGTCAACTGTCAAAGCGAGGGAACCTGTCAGGAGGACTTTGGGCGCCGTGGGAACGGAAACGGTGGAGCCAACGTGATGGAGCCTGGGAAAATAGTTTCGTACTGCTACACGATATCTTTCCAAACGTCCTCCTCCTCCCGTCCATCAAAGTCTTGGAATTCTCGTGATAAAACATGGCGTGAAGACTGGGCGCCGCGTCTTCGGGCCCGAATCGGCCATCCTTGCGCCAGACACCAGACACATGACCCTGGCCCGCCATTTCTGGATGCCCATCATTTCTAAATTTCAATGCTCTTGAAGTCCCCGCCCTCCGCACTGAGCGGTCCGACACCATTGGCCACCGGGCCAGGGGCGGAAGCCGACTGAAAGCCGTATCGTTGGCCGGAGTTCAAGCCCACGGCCTCTTGCATCATGCGCATTCCTTCTTCCGGACCTTTCATGCTGGCAGCCCTGAACGTGGTCTCCATGTCTTTCATCCTCTTCTTAAATGCAAGCCTGTCCAGGAAAAGCTGTTGGCGGCCCTTCTCGAGATCCCTTCGTTCCGCTTGCACGATCTCTTCCATCTCGGCGAACTGTGCCAGCTTGAGCTCGAACTTCTGCAGGGTGAGGTTCACCGCCGCTCCCACCAGTCGAGTCAGTTCTCGCTCTTCGTGAGAAGCGAGGGCGCCCGCACGGGCTCCGGCGGTGGCCAATCCTGCCGTGGCAATGTCTGTAATCACCCCGGCCGGTTCAGTGCCCGCAGCAGGAGCAGCAACCGCAGGAGCCACAGCAGCGGCACCGTCGACCTCCATGGTGTCTTCGGACTTGACATTTTCCTTGTCCTTGGTCGAGGGCGATGACGACCCTCCCATGCCCTTCTCCAACTGGGCACGCAATTCCTTCTGCATCGCCTCGACAGAACGGCCGGAGGCGGCAGCGACGACAGCGGGATCGGCTATCTGAGCCAGGAAGCTGACCACAGACATGACCGGATTCTCCAACTGGCTAATGGGACTCCGGCCCGCGAGCGCTCGCAAGGTGTCAGGGCCATTCACAGGGCCGTCGTCAAGATATTGATCTTGAATGTCGAGCTGCAAGAACTTCATCACACATTCTTCTCTCGTCCGCGTACCCACATGCTTCTGTATCTCCGTCCAGTCGTTGTCGAAGTGTTCCAAGCCTTCGAGGAGAAGGAGGACCTCTGCATCCGTCCAAGGCGCGTCTTTGTCTGGAATATGCGAGTACGCGGGCTCTTCCATCTTGACAAATTCCGATGACCGATGCGAACTCGGCATTCGAGCCTGGAAATAGCAGTTCGGGCACAGATCATACTTGAGCTCGTTCGGATTGGCGCTGTTGGACGCCGGGTCGGTCTTTGCGTAATGGAAGCGACAGCTTGTGCAATCAATGCCACAAGAGTAGCAGTTGAAAGTTTTCTTGGGCTCTTTGGCCGCCTCGTCCATCGCCTTGGTCGTTGCCTCACCAGACGCCGCACCGTTGGCCGTTGCGGCTTCTCCATTAGCCTGCTTTTCGGGTTCTTCGCTCGTCTTGATCTCCTTTCCTTTGTCATCGTATATGTTGCGCCGCAGCTCGATGTTCAAATCTCCTCTCGACGCTGGCGTCGCGGAAGCTGCTCGCTCCGTCAAAGGATGTGGCTTGCCCGGAGTGGTGAAAGTGTTGGGTCCGGGTTGGAAAGGCTGGAGGCCTCGTGGCGTGTCGGCCGTGACTCGGAAATGACCCGTAAATGGCGGCCCGATGCTGGACGGCCTTGTTTGAGGGTCAACCTATATCAATCAGTATGCGACGTCGAGAATGGCCCGCGAGGGACGTACTTGGTAATTGATCAATCCCCATTGTTCGAGAAAAGCGTGCACTCTCATGATCGCGCAGACATCGCCGGCGAGATTGCGGCGGCAGGCAGTGACGGTCAAGTATTCGATCGGATTGAGACGGTACGTGTTGATCATAAAATCTCGATAGTCTTTGTACACGGCCGGCGTCTTGCTTCTGTTGCGGTTGTTGAAGAATTCTGGCAAAGACTTCTTCTCGAGCGCGTGTATCGTGTGCATGTCGAACCACGTACTATAGCTGGGAAGGATGATCTGGTGTGTCTGCGCGATCAAATGGGATTTGGCCGCTTCTTCGAGTCCTGATTGAGACTGGACTTGTTGACTTTCGGTCGAATTCAACGCAGCCGGCGTCGGTTGAGTGTCTTCCATCAAATCTTTCTCCGCATCGCCGTCCTCCACTTTGGCGTCCTCATCCACACCCCCCATTTCGGCATCCTCCTGTTCGGCGTCGGGTTCGTCCTGAGTCGGCGGTGACTTGGGCCCATCAGCCGAATCCGTAGAGATGGGCGCCGCCGGTTCAAGTGATGGCCCAGACTTCGACGGTGTAGATTCGGATGGTTCAGAAGCTGCAGCAGCGGAACAAATCTCGTTAGCGAAACAATTACGTCCCTCGGCCGACAAGCTTTGACGCGTACCTGGCGCTGCCCCGGAACCATGCTGTTCTGATGACGGCAGAGCGGATGTGGAAGGCTCAGCTCCGCTTTCTTCCACACCGGGCGTATCTGACGACTCCTGCTTCATATCCGCCGTTGGTGTTTGATGGTCATCCATTTTCACTCCTGGTAAACGCAACAGCCACGATGCGCTTGCGCCTCAGGGGAGAGCGCCAGCCAGGAACGGTTCTCAGCTGTCCAGCAGATATTCGTCTCACAGAAATGCGGATCGAGTGGACAGGAAGAGCGTGCTCGAAACTTTGGGGCAGTGGTCTGTTGAATTGATTTAATGGCCTCTGTCGCGAGTTGCCGCAGACACGATCGCTTAGACAGGTCAAATGCCGCGCTTGCGCGCCAAGAAATTTCCTAGTCACGTGATCACTCCTTTTTCATTTACCAGCCGCCTACCACTTATAGGATTGCGTGTCTTCGAAATTTCTGTCTTGCTGGCTTTCGGGCATCACTCATGTCGTCCTCACTCGTTATCTTATTGTAGGTTCTCATTTGGCATTCTCAGGCCTGGAAATTGGAGCTGTCCCATCGGCGGAGATCGATGATTGCCAGCAAGGTCTCCAGGTCTATGTGCCGCGGACTCCAAGGTGACCATGCTCCTGTCATCCATGGAGGACACGAGGTCGTCGAGCAGGAGCAGGAAATTGAAACAAATATTTCCGAATTGAGATTCGGTTCTGTACAATTTTGTGTTGACCCGATCCCGATCTCCAAAATGTCAGCTTTACTCCTGTCATATTCGTCGCATGCTCTCTTCAATGACCATTCACTTGATCCAGACCTTTTTCTACCGCGGGCCTGCCGTTCAATTATCCAACCCCCTTTCATAAGCATGATACTTGCCCTTGGGGATCTTTCCCTCCTTGTCGACCACGACACTGCCAGAGTCCAAGGGACATGACGCTCTTGGTAAGTGACGGAGTAGGGAGCCGCACGCTCATAGTCCCGTGGATAGTGGAAGCATACTCTCGGAAACCCAGAAAGAGGCAGGCGCAAAATAGCGTCCTCAGGACGCCAGAAAAGACGCAGCCTCACAAGAATGTCCGCTCAAGGGACCAGAAAGAGAGCAGCCCCAAAAGAGCGTCCGCCCAGAGAGCTGAAAGTGCACAGGGCTAAAAAGGATAGCGGGAGCAGGGAGCGGGAGCGTAAGCTCATAGAGCCAGAAAAATACAGGTCCAGAAAGCAGGTCCAGAAAAAGCAGCCTTGGTACTATTGGCTAGGCCTTATGGCGAAGCAAATGTATGCACCATTTTGCAAACATACTGTACTGCACGCGCCAAGAAAACGTGTCGCGTCACAGCGCGACCATAATGCGGATCTGTATGCACCCCACTCAAAGGATAGCCTTGAAGATTGCTTGTACAGGAATGAATTTCTCGGGCCAGTTACTCTGGGAGAATTCGGTCGGCCATCGATAGGCCGTCTGCTGGAGTCAAATCTTCCCGGGGCCTGTACTTCAGGCCTTTGCATATCGCATTGACCGTATTTGACTCTCTCTGAGCAGAACATCATTAGACTCCTTTCATACCACGACGCACTCTAACGTCCTAGAAGACGCATTCGATCTTGCCGCACTTCTTCGCTGCCAACACCAAGATGCCGTTTTCCTCGTCCCCGGTATTATATCCACCGAGCTCTTCACCTCCGGGGCCCGCAAGGAAACGCAAACTTTACCAGCCGTTTCCGATCGAGCCAGAACCAAAAAAGACGAAGGTTATTGGTGGATTTTTAGAAGACAGCGAGGAGGACGAATATGGAATGAGGAAGGACAAGGTGTCGGTATCGACGGTGCAACACGAAGCATCCATCCATGAGGTAGAAAAGTCGATATATGGAGTCGGCGCAAAGCCACGGATTGGGACTCGACCTTCCGAACCCGAAAAGGCCCCAAGGAGCAGCTCAAGAAGCCCTTCTCTTCCACCGGCTCCGCGGTCGTTCCTAAGACGACTCCCACAAAAGACCATCGACCTGCAAACATCATCCGGATTTTCGGTGAAGATTTCGCAGAGGACCAAATCCGAGGCAGTCTCTTTCGAAAAGACGATTGCCCAGAGATCGATTACGGCGGCAGGACGGGCCAAGAAGTCGTATTATGGTATTGATATCCACAGGCTAATGGATGAGGCCACCACTCAGAGACAACTGGATGAGGCAGAAGCTGAAGTTCGAGCGCAGAAAGAGTCGACGGCGGCCTCTGAACATCCACCTTCGAACCGTGCACCTTCTGGACAAACGGCCGCTCCGACCCAGATGTGGACAGAGAAATACCGTGCAAAGAAGTTCACCGAGCTTGTGGGCGATGAACGGACGCATCGTGCCGTTCTCCGCTGGCTCAAGGCATGGGACAGCTTAGTATTCCCAGGAAGTGCCAAGCCGAAACCGAAACGTATTTATGAGGACAAAGAACGAGATCAGGAAAAAGCGCACCGCAAGATCTTGCTTCTCACGGGTCCACCAGGCCTTGGAAAGACGACACTCGCTCATGTGTGCGCGAAACAGGCCGGGTACGAAGTTCTTGAGATCAACGCAAGCGACGATCGGAGTCGAGATGTTGTCAGAGGACGGATCAAAGATGCTCTCGGGACCGAAACGGTGCGGGGGATTCAAGAGCCGGGCAAGCCCAGGAGGGCTGGCCGGCCGGTCTGTGTCGTCGTTGACGAAGTGGATGGCGCCGTGGCCGGCTCGAGCGGCAATGCTGGCGAAGGAGGGTTCATCAAAGCGCTGATTGATCTCGTGCAACTTGATCAACGCAATTCGTCCGCGAGCACCAACCAAGAAGCTGGGTCAAAACACAGAAACAAAAATGGCGACAAATTCAAACTGCTGCGACCGCTCATCTTGGTCTGCAATGACGTGTATGCTCCTGCCTTACGGCCGCTGCGGAGTGCTTCGGTCGCCGAGATTGTGCATGTTCGAAAACCTCCCATCGAGAAAGTCGTCACTCGTCTGAAGCAAGTCTTTGAGAAGGAGAGGATTCCATGCGACCATGATGCCGTCCGCCGCCTCTGCGAGAGTTCCTGGGGCTTGGGCACGCGGAAACAAAATGGCTTGGTCAGTCGAGGGTCAGGCGAAGGCGATATTCGAGGTGTGCTTGTGCAGGGGGAATGGATCGCACACAAGTTGCGTGCCAGCCCAGATGGGAGGCTGACGAGAAAATGGTTGGAACCGCAACTGGGAGACACTCACTCTACAGCGGTACAAAAAGGGCTCGGCCGTGGTGGAGTTCGCGAAGTCGTCGAAAGGATCTTCCTCGACGGGGCCGGACTTCCCGACCTGCCCACCACCCTCTCCGCTGACGAAGAGAGACTTCTTGCCGAGTCCAAGACGACGCCCACCGGAGTTTCCGACGTGCGCAAACGTGCGGCCATCACAGCACTCCGAGAGATGATCGATACATGCGGTGATTATGATCGGTTGATGACGGATTGCTTTGCTACGTACCCAACCCAAGCATATCAGGACGATGTTCAACTGTCCAAACCCAACGCGTGTTATGACTGGCTCTATTTTCACGACTGCTTGTCCCGTCGCATATTCTCAGGCCAAGAATGGGAATTAAATCCCTACCTGAGCACGAGTGCGTGTGGCTTTCACCATCTCTTTGCGGCTGTGCGCAAAGACTCTCTAGGCTGGAATGAGGAGAAAAAGGAAGAAGACGACGAGGAGGCGGGTTCACAGCACCCCTTCAGCGGCGTGAAGGCCGACTTTGCCGCACGCGAAGCTGAAAAGCACAGTCGGACCATATTGACCGAGTTACAGTCGACTTTCTCTGCAAACCTGCTTCGACTCTTCAATTCCGTCGACGTGATGGCCACTGAACTCATACCCAGCGTCGGCAGGATCCTGTCGCCGCATGTCAAACCGGTCGTGATCGGTGGCAGTGGTGGCAGTGGGAGCATTGCCAGTGTCCGCAAGGAAACGGAAAAGACATGCATTCGAAATGCAGTTCGAGTGATGGCTGCCCTCAACATCGCGTTCGAGAAGGTCAGGGTTGAGATTGAAGGCGGCAGTGCTCTTTTGAATGGTGGCTATGCTTACCGGATGGAACCGTACGTTTTTTGGCCTGGCACTAGGAAAGGCGCTTACTGACACGTTGCAGGCCGCTTGATACACTCGCCACCTTTCATATGGACAAAACGTGGAGCCAGTCTTCGCCGCCCGTTCGCTATGCCGTGAGACAGGTCCTCGACCAGGAATTAAAGAAGGAGAAGTTGGTGCAAGGTTCTTTGGCCAGGGAGGCACGGTCGTCGAGTTTCAATCATGTCGACGGAATCAGTGCAGACGACGACAAGGAAAACGACGGTGCAGGCGGTAAAGTGAAAGAAAACGACAGCAAGGCGCCAGCAGTCAAACGGGATTTCTTCGGCCGGATCGTCAATGATGTTCGGCCAACTTCAGCTGGAAAGGGCTCTGCCCATCGTGCCAACGAGTCGCTCAAGAAATACCAGGACCGAGTCTGGGTGTCGTTCCATGAAGGCTTCTCAAATGCCGTCAGGAGGCCCATCACTCTCCAAGAGCTCATGGACGGGTTCTAGTTAAGAGGCTCCCGAGAAAGACGTTAACGAACTGGGTAGAACCGAAGCCGAATTTTATTCATATTTGTTTATTTTCTCTCTTGGAAACGAGAGAAGGAAAGTGACATGTCTAATATGCCTATCAAATCAGACATCACCTACTGGACCAACAATCCCCACGTTATGACGCTCATTCGCCCTAGGACAGTTCCAGCCTCGCTCGAGGGACCTGAGCCCGACCGAACTCGATCACGCCGATCGACCAGGCTTAACTCTCCAGCATTCGGGACTTGGGAGGTCAGCCAACACACAACAACAGCCTACACGTCTCTGCGTTGCTTCAGACCGCGAACTGCCTCAATATGCTCGACGGCTGTGGCGACGTTGACCTTCTCGGTGTCGACATGGGCGACCTCAGCCTCGTCACCGTCAAAGATCTTGGCGATTTCTTCCAGAGTCGGGCCCTTGGTCTCGACGTACAAGAAGTACACGAAGACGAGTTCAAGGGCGATCCAGCACTGTCCGGTAAGAGGTGGTCAGTGGACATTCGTTTTCTCTCGAACTGCAGCAACGCAGGTGCGAAAGAGAGGAAGCGAGACGAAGGACGGGATGACAAGACTCACGGTGTAGATGGTGTACAGCTTCCAGTTGGGATTCAAGTGCTTGAAACCGAGAGGGTTCACGTATCTGATTACACATGAGTAACGAATCTCTCCTCGGGGGAACGCAAACGTACTGGTTGATGACCAAAGCGACCTGAATCCAGAAGTTCATGACCATCAAACCTTTAGCTCGGATCTTGTAGGGCACGATCTCGACAGTGTATGCAACCAAGAGACCAGACCATGCCAGCGCATAGCTGACACTGAAGATCCAGATAAAAGCAATGACGGCTCGTCCTGCACCGGCGTTTCCGCTCTCTTGATAGATGGCAGAACAGATGGTCCAGCAAATGAAGCAAATCAACATGCCTGCCATGTCGTGAGTTGAACGTTTGGGGGAGGAAAGAGACATCACGAACCGGCGGTGGCGGCGATGAAGAGAGGTCGGCGTCCAACCTTATCACAAAGCATGGCACATGTAACGCTGACGATCAGGCTGAGGATAGTGAGGCCACCGTTGATCCCAAGCTGAGAGTCTGAGTTCGTGATGCCAATGCTGTCGTACACGTTGGTGGCATAGTAGCTGACAAGTCCGTTGCCGCTCCACTGAGAAAACAGGCCGAGACTGGCAATGAGCAAGAGGCGGTATCTGTTGCCCCTCGTCTTCAGGAAGTCGAGGTAACTGCTCGTCTTCTTGTACAGAAATTCAAGACGAAGGGTTTCCTTGATTTCAAGATACTCGAATTGGACGGTGGGGTCTTCGGTATTGCCGTTGGCATGATATTTCCCAAGGGTGGCCAGGGCTTCGTCGGTCCGGTCTTTCGACATGAGCCAACGCGGGCTTTCGGGGATCATGAAGATGAAAGCAAGCTGGATGACAGAAGGCGCTCCTTGGACGATGGTTGGAATTCTCCACGACCAAGTGGTTGGGATCCTCTTGGTCCCAAATGTGAGCCAGGTGTTGACTGCAAAGAAAGTTAGAGTCGATTCTGACGACGATTCTGGGAGGCCTCCTTACTGATTGCACCGAGATTCCACAGACAGTTGTAGATGGCAGTGACGCGACCTCTGTGTTGAGGGTGGCAGAGCTCTGTGAGGAGAAGCGGCGAGGAAAGTTGGGCCATGCTGTTTCCGAAACCCATGAGAAATCTGCCACCCTTAAACACTAAGATCTCCGGCATCAGCGGCCCGATCAACAGGATCAGCGGAAAGGAAGGAAAACTCACTGTTGAGGTTTTGCGAAGCTCCTTGGATGGCGGCGGCAATGATCATAATGACACAGCCGCAGATGATGGCGAATTTGCGACCATAATGGTCCGCCACATATGGTCTAGATGGTGTGAGCAAGATTTATATTGCCCGCTTCGAGTCCACTTACACGATGGGCAAACTGGCAATACTTCCGATGCTATACAGAGCCGTCAAAAGACCAAGATTGGACCCTTGGGGATCGTGGAAGTAGGCGGTCCATTGAGGGAGGATCCGGATGTTGTT